>SDBT01002799.1_pt1 | contig 30528 bp, 49 predicted proteins | sample 2277101 | NCBI WGS metagenome assembly SDBT01 (sample SAMN10404973, study PRJNA504765) | marine sediment metagenome | isolation source: marine sediment core GS10_PC15, 103 cmbsf | place: Arctic Ocean: Southern Knipovich Ridge | collected 2010
TAAAACTATACCCAAAACACAGCCAGAGGCCGTAGAGGGGGAAGTGGTAAAGTTCGTTGCAGAAAAAGGAGAGCAGTTATCGCTATCTGAAACCACAGAAAGAGAATCCGAATTCAAAACCGGCCAATCTGTCACATTTGAATTTATCCGTAATACTGAAAAATCACCCAATTTAGGTTCACGGTTCCAACAAGACATAGAGCCAGCCGGCAAGTTTATGACAATCAAGCCTTCGACATTTAAGGAAATCGAAGGGCAGACATTCGAGCAAGGCAAGGTAACTTTTGAATCCCCATTGGTGCTTGAGTTTAATTCCGAGGACGGTGGCTTTGATGAGAATAGCTGGAAAGCTAAACTGTCCGAATCGTTTGACGGTAAAACCGGCGTAGAATTATCGCAAGCAATCAGAGATGCGGGGTTTGATGGCATTGTCACTGTTGGCAAAAGAGGCGAAACATCGGAGATTGTGGATTTGTCAGTCATTAAACCCACCCCTACAGCCGAAGAGAAAAAACTTCAAAGCATGAAAAAAAGAGGCGTAACGGTTGTTGAGGGCGAAGAACAGATCAAGGAAGTTATCGCCGGTAAGAAGCGAGAACAGTTGAAAGCCGCAAAACCAGCACATCCGAAGTTTGCGGTGAAAGCGGCAAAAAAAGCCAAAGAAGCAATATCCGAGCCAATCCAAAGCGACACGAATAGCAAGAAAGCAACACTGGAAGTCGAAAAAGAAGCAAAAGTCCTATTGCCTATTGAGGTCAATGCAAGTGATATAGATTTCAAAACAGCGAGGGACGCACATAACAACCTTTCGCATTTCCCTGAACGTGCCGCATATATCACACAGCGAGACTATCTAAATACAATGCAGAACGTATATAACGATCTTAAAGGTGCAATCAAAACTGATGCAGATAAATCTATCGTAACCGAAACGATGGAAACCATCAAAGAGGGCTATATCAAGAGACAGATGGATATACTGGGCAGAAAAAGGAATACTGCAAGCTCCTTTATTACTGGGCCTGCTAATTTCCCCGCAGCTTCGATGAACAAGAAAAACGAGATGATCCATAGGCGTACTGACGAGTTATTTGAGTGGATAGATAAAGTCAAAGCGTCTGCCAGAAAAAAGATAAACAAAGCGGCCATTGAAGCGGCTGGCGGCGAAGTCGCTGTATTTGAAAAGGAACTTGCAACCGCAGAGAAAAACCAGGAAACAATGAAAGCCATAAATGCGATAGTCCGCAAAAAGGGGTCTGATGCGGAAAAGATCAGCAAGATAATAGCCCAAACAGACTTCACGAAAGCCCAAGCCGAAAAACTATTAAAGCCGGATAGAGGCGAAAGGGTGGGATTCCAAGGATTTCAACTAACAAATAACCGAGCAAAGATTAAGAGGATGCAAGAGCGTTTGGCTATAATGAAAAAAGCCGAATCGCGTTCCGGCAAAAAGATAATAGGAGTTTTCGACGGCGGAGAAATATTTAACAACTTCGATCTTGAAAGGGTGCAGATTGTATTTGACGAAAAACCAAACGATACTGTAAGAACTGCTTTGAAGTCAAGGGGGTTCAGGTGGAGTCCTAAAAATAACGCATGGCAACGAAAGAATACTCCAAACGGGTTATCTGCTACCAAGCAAGTAATAGAAGAAAACTACACCGGACTCAAAAGAATCCTTCTTGACCTTGACGCGCCAAGCAAACCCAAAACCAAATTCACCCCAGACCCTACCATAGAAGTAAAAGCAAAAGGTGAGCCAGGCTTTGCCGGTGTATCTGATCGTCCAGGCGGCAAAATACAAAAACCATCCTTGACCCTTAAAAAGACCAAATCGCCTGACAAAGAAATAGAGAACTTCTTCGGCAGAACAGAGAGGCTTCCTGGAAAATTCAATCTCCGCCGCATTATGGACAGGGTGAAGTTTACTTTGCGCGGGGCATTTGTTACCCAAACCCCCCATCTAAAGACCACGCCGGAAACAGCATTTGTCCGCGATATGATCCGTACAATGCCAGACCAGCAAAGAGCGGCCAGAGAGAAAGCTGTCACTGACATACTGGCTGTACTCCAAAACGATGGATCGGTAAGGTCGTTAGATCACGCAGGGCTTGACTTATTACGACGCAAGGTATTCGTACAAGACCTTCTCACGGAAGCCAAAATAGATCGGTCTGTATCCGGAGATTTATCACTCGGACAGTTGGAGGCAGAAAATGACCGGCTGGACAGCCTTATCAATCAAACCCCATCGGTAAAAAAGGCATTTGCGTCAAGACAAAAGTTGTGGAAAAATGTCAGTCAAGACTTATTTAACAGAGGCGTACTTAACGAAGAATCCAGAGATAATGTATCTTACGTCCGACATTTCGTAATTGACTACATAAACAACAACCGCAGGCCGGTATCACCGAAACGAAGGAAGTTGTCAGAGCCTTACAGATCGTACAAACAAAAACGCAAAGGGTCGAAAAAAGACATATCAACCGATTACCTTGCCGTAGAAGTAAGGGCGTTGGCAGATATTTACGCAGATAACGTGATCGAGGACATTGCAAATGACATAGCCAGGACAAAGGACCGCAAGGCAGAATTCAAGAAAACCGCAAAAGAAAAAGGTATCCCGGTAAGAGACGTAGCGGCAAGTGAGGGGCATATTGAATGGAACTACAAACGTCCCAATATGTTTTATCGAGCGATAACATTAGATCAAGCGAAAATAGCGGCTATGATCGAAGAAAATGCTGTTGACGCAGGGGACACCCTGAACATACCAAAAAGCATGATGAATGAAGCCCTTGTTTTAGGTAGACGAGAAGGCTTGTATATACCAGAAGATCTTGCCCGCCAGCTTGACAACCTGCCAGTAAACTACCGAGGCCATCCGATAATCGAGGGCATGTCGGCAATATCTAAAAATGTTATCCAGTGGTGGAAACGCTGGATCTTGCGTATAAATCCTTTTAGGTACAATGCCAGAAATCAGTTAGGAGATACGGAGCGAGTTATAGCATCCGGCCAACAGTCCGCATTGAAACGGATCCCGCAAGCGACAAAAATGCTTATCAAGAAAGAGGGCGAATTTTACGAAAGCGCAAAAGAATTTGGCGTAATTGGTTCGTCGCTATGGCACGAAATGGGCGATGTATCAAAGCTAAAAGAATTCGAGAAATTTAAGAATTTCACAGACAGAAAAACTTTCAAGAGGTTCGCTAAGAATGTTTTGCTTGGTCCTTTACGAGCCATATCCAGAGTTGGTACTTTGGAGCAGGATTTAACACAGTTGAGAGAGGATGTACTCAGGCTGGCTGTTTACATTGAGAGCCTTGAGAAGTTGAGGGCTGGCAAAGAAGTTAGGCATTGGGCTGGCAGTATCGCAGACATTGACGCTCTGGCAAAAGAATCTAAGGAACGTGCAGCCGCAAAAATAAGTCGTGAAACATTGATAGATTATGGATCATTCACGATCTTTGAGGATAAAGTATTAAGAAACGGACTCATACCGTTCTACTCCTTTAAGAAGAAAAACCTGACGTTCTGGCCCAGGGCATTAGTAAACTCCGCCAAGGAGGGAACTGCGGGCAAGACGGCGGCAATAGCCGCGTCCAGAGGTGCTTTCAATATAGCAGCATGGTTGATACGCATAATGGGGGCATACGGCATTGGCTGGTTATGGAACCATATAAACGACGACAATATCAAAAAAGAAGAAAAAATGCCGTTCTGGTTACGAGCAAGGCCGCATTTAGTAATTGGTGATAAGGTTTTATGGGGCGATACGGCGTTAGCTGATTTCGGCGAATGGGTGGATTTTGAAAGCCTATTGAGTGTTGTATGGCGACATCAAGCCGGATACTTAGATAAAAATGAGGCAGCAATGGAAGCCGCAAAAGTAATCGGCCAAGCACCTTTCAATAGTTTCGCTCAAGCATTAAATCCGTTCATTAAAGGGGCCGGTACGGCTGTTTTCGGCCAAACAGTGTACCCAGACATATTCAATCCCAGGTATGTCAAGGGTAATCGGTTTAATGCGGCCGTTCTCAGCGTCTTAGGCACAGATGCAAAGAAGTTTTTTGAGAGTGCTACTGGCGACAGAAGAATCGAAGATACCCTGTACGCTTACTTTGCGGGATGGTGGGTAAAACCTAACGACCCCGAAACGGTAGCAGAGAATATCAGGAATTCATTAGAACGCACGGCTTTGAAAAAGAAGAGTCCAGTCACAGGCAGAAAAGCCGGGGAAGCCAAAAAAGGCCAAGAGTCAAGGTTCCAGGAAGCTAAGATCAGAGAGCAAAGCCTGTCTATCAGAGAAAAAGCGTTATTGAAATTAAGAACAAAAGAGGCTGCAATAGCCAAAAAGGAAGCCAAGAGAGCCGCAAAAGCAAAAGCCAGGGCAGAAGCCCGAAATAGATAAAAGGAAATTACATCATGGCTAAAGATACAATCGCAGTACCAAAATCAGTAGTAGCAACGATCATAGGGGCCTTAATACTCTCTGTGGTTGGCTTAGTTGTTTATTGGGCTAAAGGTACGGAATCCAGCATACATACCAATCAGCAGGCAATTATGGCGCAGGACAAAGCCGTTGGCATTATTCAGGAGTGGGAAAAGGGGCACGAAAAAAATAAAGACGTTCATCACCCCGAATAATTTGACTTCCCCAAAAGGCGGGTTATAATATACATGTTAAACTATGCAGTAGGGAAACCAGACTCTGATTAGTTCAAGGGTCTGGTTTTTCTTGGATTCTGAAAATATATTTACATTCCTAAGTAGTTACACGCAAAAGACTTATGCAATCTCCGCAGGTTTTTCTAAGATTTTCTCAAGATTTTATATTGACACAGCCGAGAAATGTTGTATATTGTAATGTAAGCTATTTGATAATTAAAGAATTTATGGGGCAGTGGCGGAAAGTAGCATACGCTAAGGCTTGTCGGAAGTTGAGGTGTTCGCGGGACGACTGGAGAACCGGCTTTAGACCAGAGGCGAAAACCATGTAGGTATCAAATCCTGCCTGCCCCACCCGGCAATGTAGCTCAGTTTGGTTGAGAGCGTCGGCAGAGCGTGTAAGAATAGCGTGAGCCGAAGGTCGTTGGTTCGAGTCCAACCGTTGCCATTAGCGAACCCATGAGAGGCGTACTCTAATACGACATGGGCGCAGCCTTGCATAGGCGGTAGGGCTAAGAATCCATGATTCTGGCTTACATGCAAGGAAACAGCTAACCGCCGCTATTATTATTTGACTTTTACGGAGAAACGACAAAATGAAGAAAATCGGAAACAACTTACAAATGCCGCTAACATCGATTCAGCGACGGACGATGCAAGTGATACAAAAAGCAAATGGTTTTGGCGGAGCAACAGAAACTTTCAGAAAGATTTTAAGAGATCGTCCTGAATACAAAGCAATTCAAGAGGCCAAAAATGACTAACGAACAACTAACCAAACTCGCCAAAGAACACGCGAAGGAAATTGCCACCCTAAAAGAGCAAGTGGCAAAGCTGATTGAGTTTAGCGGAACCGTGTTAGCATTTGCCGAAACATTACAAAAGTAGTTGTGGAGAACAATAATGACAAAAGAAAAAATCATCCAAGCAAAAACCAAAGCAGAAGCCTACAGCCTAATGTCACTGGATATTTGCGAACATGAAGCCCTTTTGATAATGGTTACGCACAAAAAAACCCAAGTGATTACAAAAAACAAACCAGACCTTTGTTTCTACGAAGGATTCAAACAGGGCCTCGCTTTTGCTCTACAAGGCGTAGCCGAGGGTAGAATCAACATGCAGATCGTAGAACCGGAACCGCCAGAGCCGAAGCCAGACCCAAAGTGTACTGTTTGCTGGAAGCCTCAAGGCGAATGTGACGGCGGCAAAAAAGAAATGACGACAGAGTAATTTTTTAACACCCTCCTTCGAGCGGGTCGCGTTGAGTATGGTGACCCGCTTTTATAGAAAGGCATATTATGAGTAAGATAAAATGGGTAGCTTTGTTTGGATTGATACTGTTTATATCAGGCGTTGTCTGGTTGATAGTTACTGACTGGCAGATAGCAGTGGCTGTTTTTCTCATAATATGGTCACAAGGAATAAATGAAGATATGAGACGGCGACGGGAAAAGTGACCCGCTTTTGATAAGAAAGGTTATTATGAACAGAGAGATTAAACTTAGAAGCAAGCGGGTAGATAATGACATAAAGGAGTTCGACGGAAAATGGTGGTTCTTGAAGCCAGACGGAACTAAAGACAGGATGTTGAGTGACGATGAATCTGCTGACCATATCTGGGAAGTCATAGGCAATGTTCATACAGAAAAAGGCCACCAAGAAGCCGTCGAAAGAGTAAAGGAGCAGCAATGAGAATCTTAAAAACAATAGCAAGTATGATCCTGGTTTGCATAAAACAATCATGGCTACCGAACTATAATAAGAAAGTACACTTTTACGGAGATTGAAAAATGAAACAGCAAATAATCCAAAGCCTGATATACCTTGTCTGTGCCGCCTTTTCGATATGGAAAGCGTATGGGTTGGGTTTTGGCTGCGGCGAGGACAAAGGGCGTAAGGACATGCAGAAATTTATGACGAGCAAACCACCTAAGTAACCAGTATTGATCTTTACAAGTTAATATGGGGCAGTTAGAGAACGCTGGATTTGTTCGGGTCTGGTCAGGGCTATGGCTTGGGGCAAGGTATCCTAATAGGGGTTCGATTCCCCTCTAAACGATCAACTGACTACAGCGTTCTTTGCCTGCCCCATATTTTTGAGAGGATAAGAAGAAAATGGACAGATTCAGCAAAATACAAGAGGACTGGTTAGAAGTACCCGCCGAGGAGCCTGATATTGACGAAGAAGAAGCGGACTTTTACACAGAACAAGAACTCGAAGAACTTATGATCGATATGGATGGTTAGATTATGTATTTAACTTTTAAGTGAGAGGATTAGAGATCATGGCAAAGAAACTAAAAAAGACGTTTGGCACACACCAAGAGGTTTGCCATGTCTGGATTAGCCAGAGCCAACCGACCGGCAAGGCGGGCTATTTCCGGTTTTCAGGCAAAGTGCTTTATTGCAACGGTAGACCACTGGCGAGGATTTACGGCGAAAAAACAATATTGATAAACCCGAATATCGTTGAAAATTGCCTGATGAGAGAGAAAATCAGCAAGGCAATACCAAAGGGTTACAAGGTGTTTGAAGTGCCCGCAATATCGCCATTGAATCACCAGAAAAACAAATTCAGCTTTATGAAAAATATCCGGACGAGTTATGGAATTTTTTGGGTTGCAAGGGAAAATAAGAAAAACTGTCAGTGGTATAACAATGTCAGGATCAACGAGTTAAGAGCCTACGTCCGACACTTCAACTTGAAAATGCCAAGCCTCAAAGGACTTTCATTGAACACTGTAAAAGCCAACAGCGACTTAAAGCAATTCCACCAAAAGCGATCAGATAAGGCTTACGACCAAGCCCATTTAGCAAACAAGAGGCTGGATTATATTCTAACAGAAAACTCCGACTTGGAGCAAGACTGGATAAATGGCAAAACAGACCTCACATCAATACACGATCCATTAGTAGGCGACATCAGGCCGTTTATCGGGGTAAGGCTTCGCAGGGTCGGCAAACAGATCGAAACAACATTAGGCGCATTCGTTCCCATCAAAAAAGCCAAGTTGCTATATGAGGCCATAAAAGCCGGCAAATCTGTCGCCGGATTCAAGATCGGCTATTACACTGTAGACTGCATGAACGGATCATTAAAAATAGGATGCCATGAAATAGCAAGGTCGGAAATTGACAGATTAGCATTATCACTTAATTGGTAAAGAGGACAAGAACAATGGCAAATAAGAAGAAGAAAAAAGTAGCCAAAAAAACCGCCAAGAAAAAAGTAGTCAAGAAAAAAGTTGCTAAAAAAGCAAAACCAATAGTAAGGGCGGCTACGCCAAAAGCCGCTAAGAAAACATTCACCTTACACGAAAAGAAACTGGCGATCATGGAAAAATACCCGATAATGCCGTGTTCGATCCTAACCAATGATCGAGCCGGCAACGCATTCGCTCACACAAAAGCAGATGAGATAGTTGGCATATATGCCAGGGCTTGCGTGAAGCATCGGCTTGTTTATAGGATGATCGAGAACGAAATGACAGACGTAGACATCGGAAGCCACAAGGGGTCGCGGGCAAACTGTAAATTTGAAATGACAGACGTTGACACCGGCGAATCAGAGACTTTCTGTGGTGCCGCCAAGGGCGATAATTGGGTTTGGTCAGATAATTCGGCTCAGACGGTCGCAACCAAACAAGCACTGCTTATATATTTCGGTGCTACATGGCCGCAGCCTGACGAGTTTGTCGCCGTAGCAAAGGACTATATGAAGAAACTGCCAACAGATCGCTTTGTAGACGCTATTAAGGAAATAACGCCTCCTGCGGTTATGACCGACGCCGACGCAATGGAGCAATTGGACGATTTCTATAAAAACGTAACAGAAAACCAAGATTTTAAGAAATAAAATAAAATTTTAGTTGCACATTTAGAGAAAGTAGGTTATAGTTTAAGAGTAATGCCAAAGTGTACCGCAAAATTTCGTTGTAATAAACCCCGTACTCAACAGGTTGTACATCCCCACGATGCACTTTGGCCCCTGTCTGATGCGGGGTTTTTTGTTGAGAGGTGAACTATGAAGACTATCGAAAAATATGTTGATGAAATCAGTGGCAAAGAATTCGCTAAAATTGAGGATGCCATTGCAAGCGAAAAAAAGAACGGAGGAATCAAGAAACTTTTTGCGTTCTGGCCAGATGTACCTAAAGACAAGCATTGCAAGTTCTCTAATGGGCACTATTGCTATCAACGAAAAGAGGGTGATTTCTTAAACTATATTGACGCCCTGATTAAGGCAATCAAAGAATATGAGCCGTATATTGCCTCGCAGTACAACGAAGGCAAAGGCCCTATGCGAGAGGATATGGGAGAGGGCTTTATGATAGGCAGATATTTGTGCGATGGACAATCTGAACTCAACGCAAAATATCATGTGCTGTCGAATATTTGCCCGAAATGCTTTAGGGAATGGGGACAACCGTATTACGCGTCGCATTGCACATGCTCAGAAGCCCCTAAAGCCTTGACCTCCTAACAGGAAAGAGAATGAAATTCGCAAAACTAAATATTTTAATGGAGAAAAGAAATGGACACAAAAAAACTAAATAATTTAAGTGAAACGTTAATCCTTGACGAAATGCCAGAATTGCACTTTGGCGACATTGTCAAGGTAAATCAGGATGGCTTGGCTCTACTTAAACAAGCAGACCAAGCAGCAGACCAGCCTATCGAAAACGATGCTTTCTGCGCCGAACTCAATACGGCTGGTAAGGTCCTAAGCCACAATCGCAATATCATCGAAAAGCTAAGGGTTGAAACAAAAAAACCTTATCTCGATGGCGGAAGAAAAATCGACATCCAGTTCAGTATCGCCCTGGACCAATTTGACAGAGTTATCAACAAAACCAGAAAGGCGGTAACAACCTACACACAGGAAAAGCAACGCAAACTCGCAGCGGCACAAGCCGAAGTCGAACGCAAAAACCGCGAAGCCGCCGAAAAGGCTCGTAAAGAAGAAGAACGCCGTATCAATATCAGCAAAGCACAAGGCGGAACTGGCGAGAACGTAAAGCCTGTTGAGGCCGAAGTGACCGCCGCCCCTATCGCTAAAATTGATATGTCAGGCACAACAACAGTTAAGAAGTGGAAAGCCGTTGTAGTTAATCCTGCAAAGGTTCCGGCTCGGCTCTTAAAAACACTCGGCGTCATGGAAGCGATCAGAATAGAAGCCCAAAAAGAAGTAAACCACAACAAAAAACAGCTAGGTAGGATGGCGGCAATAGCAGACCTTACACCGATTCCAGGCGTTATATTTGAAGTGGACGAGACATCGAGATTTTAATTGCTTTTCCCTCCTCTCAAGGATTGAGGCCGGTTTTTGGTGAGTTCCGGCATAAAAAGACTCACCAAGCAATTATATTTTATTTTTTATTTGCAAGTTTGGAGATTATAGTGTATAGTATAATATATGAAGCCCGCGACCGAAATATTATTACAGTTCCGACCCCTCCATATCAAATCCTTCGCGGGCTTTCAGTATGGATGGGGTCTTTTTTTGATTGAGAGGTGAAATAAAATGAAAATGCCAATTAGAGGTTTTGCGTCACACGACAGAATGATACGAAGGGGCACCGACACGGTACAGCCCCCCCCTAAATGGTTCTTCCCTGTGGGGCTTTTCTGTTTGGGGTTAGTTGTTGGTATTCTATTGTGCATACTGACTGGAGGTGTATAATGAAAAACCATTGCAATAGGGCGCACAGAGGCAATTCCGGTGGTTGCGAGTACGGTGGCAATAAGCGGTATAATTATGGATTTATGTCTGGGACGGCCAGTTTCTGCCGGTTTAATTTGCGGTGGCTGCACGATTTCAGCGGATGCCCAAAAGATGATACTAAATTAGCAGTTCAGATGGCCGATGCTTTTGAAAAACTGATAACCCCAGAACCTACAAGTGGCTAACTAACCACCCCCCACCCAATATATTAGGAGATAGAGTATTATGAGTGATATTACAAAGGGAACGTGGGAAGTAAAAAGAGGCAGTGAGAGTTTTTATGTTAAAACGCCGACCCGCATGGTAGCCAAGTTATCCGGCCTACATACAGACGAGGCCAAAGCCAACGCTAAACTCATAGCCGCTGCACCTGAATTGCTGGCAGCGTTGGAGGCAATGTTTGAGGAATGTTCAATGATTCATAAACACTGGGGCGAAGGCTGTAACCAGAAGCAAGCGGACGCCGCAATAAAAGCTGGATGCGACGCTATCGCCAAGGCAACAAAGGCATCGTGCGAGACGTGTGACGGGAAAGGGTTTATTTATATTAGCAAGAACAAACAAGCTTCCACGCCTTGTCCCGATTGCGCCAAAGCTACTGAAAAGAAATAAACTGAGCAAGGCTCATAAACAAGGTCCGGCGTAGTGGCAGGCTAATCGCAACCCAAGCCGCTACGCCGTAGACCGCAGGAAAAAGGAAGAAGATCATGGCAAAAGACTTTGAAATGAAACCGGGGAAAATATACTTTTTGCGTTTCAGTGGAACCGAGATCGTATGTAGATTTATGGCTACTGGAACAATGGAGCATACGTTCTTTTCGCATTTACACTACTGGTGCGGATTCGAGTCATACCACGCAAAAGGGCATTGCACAAAAACCGGCATCGAGGAAATAAGAGAAGCTACGCAACCCGAAAAATGCAATCTTTTCAGGCACGAACCCGAAAAAGGCGACGTATGACCACAAAATATAAAGACGGTCAAACAATAGGCCAAGCCGAAAAATGTATACATTGTGGCGAGCCTTTAGAAAAAGGCATTACCGGCGACACTTGCAGAGACATACCCGCTTGTATGCTAAGAATGATAGATATTGAATTTCCAGAAGGGACGAAGTTTTGACGGTAGAGATTAACAAAATCTATTGCGGTGACTGCCTTACGGTTATGCCTGTGTGGGGCAAAGAGATCGCCGACTGTTGCGTTACCAGCCCACCGTATTGGGGTTTGCGTGATTATGGCTTACCGCCGACGAAATGGCCGGATGGTTCGGAGTGCTGTTATGGCCTTGAGCCTACGCCAGAGCTTTATGTCGCTCATACCGTGCTGATATTCGCAGAGGTCTGGCGGGTGCTGAAACCGGAAGGGACCTTGTGGCTGAATCTCGGTGACTCATATTGGGGCGGCGGCAATAATTCGCCGATCAGCGGAAAGCAAGCCAGTAATGCCGGGGCGGTTGGACAATGTGCAGATCACCAAAAGAATACAGGCAAACACGACGTTATCAAAACCAAAGACCTTTGCGGCATACCGTGGAGAGTTGCGTTTGCTTTACAAGCGGCTGGCTGGTATCTCCGTCAGGACATTATCTGGCATAAACCGAACCCAATGCCCGAATCAGTCCGGGACCGATGCACAAAAGCACATGAATACGTTTTTTTAATGAGCAAAAGCAAAAAGTATTATTACGATATTGACGCCATAAGAGTACCGCAGGTCGAGAGCAACGACGCCCGGCCACGGATGGGGCAAGGCCCAAATACCCAATATAACCAGAAACGATCATCTTGGCACGATCACAAAGACGATTTACAGGTAGGCAACAGAATCGGACCAAAAGAAGATCACCCCAAAGGCAAAAACAAACGTGATGTCTGGACTGTGCCACTTGCGCCATTTCCAGAGGCTCACTTTGCAACATTCCCGCCGGCATTGATTGAGCCTTGCATACTGGCAGGCTGTCCAGAGGGCGGTTTAGTTTTGGATCCTTTCATGGGTTCCGGTACTACGGCAATGGTAGCTTATGAGAACCGCAGGAATTATATCGGGTGCGAATTGAACCCCGAATATATAAAGCTGAATCGTGCTGATAAGGCAAAAGAAAAATACGGACTATTCGAGAAAAGCAAATCGTGACAGCCGCAGAGCAAAGATGTAAAGACTTATGCAGGACAATCGTAATGCTCAAAGGCCGCTGCGAGGTTTGCGGAAAAACTTGGGACACAGAGCAGCATCACGGCATTTTCAAGAGCAGTCAACGATACAAACTAAATCCCCACGTTTGGTACAATCCAGACTTACAATTTGAATTATGCGATCAGTGTCATAAATACAAGTCCTCCGCACCGCATGTAAACAATGACGCTTTCTTAAAGTTTATGGACAAGAAAAACTCCGACAAAGTAAATAAAATAATCATATTAACTACCGGCCCATTGATAAACATAGACAGCCGGTGTTTTAATTGGGAAGAAGTTTACAAGCAATTACAAGAGAAGTTTAACCAATTACAAGGAGTATAGAATCATGGCAAAAACACTTATCAAACTCACAGGAAAAGTAAAAAAGGTCGAATGTGTTAAGGGCCTCGACAGGGTAGTATTGGAAAACCTTGATTTTGATGCCGAAGCATTGCACAAAGTCAAGAAGTGCGCCAACAACGAAGAAGCTGTTGAGATCACTATCAGAGTAATCCAAGAAAACCTGCCAGGGGTAGAATAAATAAATATTTTTTTATCTTGACAACGGCCAGTTATTACGGGAAAATACAGGAGTGAGTACGATCAATAACATATTGAACCTTAAATTTTTTGGCAGGATTAGTCTATCCGCAAGGACGGCTGCACTTCTTTTATTGATTGTGTTCACAAATCCTGCCACTGTTAAGGGTGCTATTATGAAAAAGATACAATTAGCCAACAATAGGGGTGTAGCTTTAATCAGCGACAAGCATTTTGGTTTGGTGTCAAAGCATAAATGGTCCATACAGCAAACAAAACACACTTCTTATGCGATATCTCATATTTACCGAGACGGCAAATCGACTACGATCTATATGCACCGAATAATATTAGGTCTTAAAAAAGGAGATGGAAAGTAAGGCATACTGACAGATATTTCGGCCCGCAATTAGCAGTCGTTAAGTTTAATGGTAACAAAAGGACATCGCGCGTGCCTTTTGCCGAATTAACTTTTATTTAATCAAGAGAGGAACTAAGAAAATGACAAATCCAACAGGAGCAGAAATGGTCGAAGAAATCAGGAACGCAAAACCTGATCCAAAGAAGAAAACTTTAACTTTACTCAGGACGGTAAAAAGGGACGGTATCGAGGATCTAATCGCATGGCTTGAGGCAAGTGGCTTTTTTATTGCTCCGGCGGCGATGAAGCATCACGGTTGCTATCCAGGCGGTTTAGTGGCTCATTGTTTGAGCGTTTACAACAAAATAATATACATGGACAATGTGTTTCAATTCATGGCGAAGCCCAACATAGACGCAAGAGCAAAGCCCTTGCCGCTTACTGCTGACAACTTCGTTATTGCTGCGATATGTCACGATTTATGTAAGGTCGGAACTTGTATCGGCAAAGACGACGGAACGTACTATTGGAACAAAAGCGCACCGAAAGGCCACGCAAGGCTTTCAATTCAAAGGGCATCGGAGTTTATCAAATTGACACCCATTGAAGAAATGATGATAAGGTTCCATATGGGGACGTATGGCCTGCATGAGTTCTATGATCCGTCAAAGTGGGATGCTAAAAATGGCGAATTCCACCTTCGCGGCGATCATCGGGCTTGCCAAGGGATGTCAAAAGAGGAAAGCCAGGCGTTTCGGTACGGCAAGTCGCTTGCGAACGCTTGGTATCACAATCCTATCGTCAAGTTTTTCTACTTTGCGGACGAATTAGCTACGCAATCGGAGAAATCAAAAGAAAATTAAATTTTCTTCTTGACAGTTTCGGGAAAGTGTGGTAGTCTCATGGTATGTCACGCAGTAAAACAAAATCAAACAGAGCCAGCCGGAGGCAATTCGGGTAACCCGAGAGGGCAATCCCCCAACTGCGTGACAACTCCGGCTGGATCTTTTCTTGAGGACGTTATCATGAAAAAGATACCACTTGTCAATAATAAAGGGTTCGCTTTAATTGACGACGAAGATTTTGAATTAGTGTCAAAGCATAGATGGTACTTGCAAATAAATGGAGGGCGGGTGTCTTATGCTATGACTATGACAAAAGTGGGTGGCAAGGAAACAAAGCTTTACATGCACCGGCTTGTAATGAACGCCAAAAAAGGCGAACAGGTAGATCATCGGCACAATAACGGCCTTGACAATCAAAAGGCAAATCTAAGATTCAGCACTCAAAGCCAGAACTTAATGAATCAAAGAAAAACCAGAGGCACATCACAATACAAAGGCGTATTCTGGTTTGCCCGCACAAGAAAATGGAGAGCAAGCATCAAAAAAGACCACAAGAATTACCATATTGGATATTTCAAAGATGAAATAGAAGCCGCAAAAGCCTATGACGCCAAGGCAAGAGAACTATTCGGCAAATTTGCGAAAACTAACTTTTAAGAAAAAAGCCACAGAACACAGGGAGTCTTTACAATGAAATTTAAGCTATACGGTCCAGGATGGGAATACTGCCGGAGTTATATATCATTCGGGTTTGAATTCAGGAAATCCAAAGTAGCCCAACCTTGGGCATTGGCTATAGGTCTTTTATTTAAGTGGCTTTTAATCATAGAAGGCAAAAAGCAATGAAATACATCCTAACAATAATCATAATACTGTTAATCATCTTATACTGTATGGGCTGTGTAGCTATAAATAAAGAAACAAACATATACATTACTAACCCCACAGTGAGTATTGAAGCGGAGATAAAATGCTTGAAGTGAACAAAATCTATTGCGGTGACTGCCTTGATATAATGCGGGACATGCCGGATGATAGCGTGTTTTTGACTATCACTGACCCGGACTATAATGCCAAAAACATAGGACCTAACAAACGTAAATACGATGTGTGTCCTATGCAGAGAGAGGATTACCCAAAGTTTTGTGCGACATGGTTTGCGATGTGTGACCGTGTAAGCGAGGCTATTGTATTTACGCCGGGAATCGCAAACACTCATTACTACCCCGCACCGTTTTGGCAAATATGCTGGCATAAGCCGGCGTCGTGTTCTTTTAATCGTATGGGCGGGTTTAATGCGTGGGAACCTATATTCACTTATGGCAAGGTGACGAAAGCGAGACTGGGACAAGACTATATCCTATGCAATACACTCAATCTAAAAAAAGGACCAGAGTCAAAACACCCATGCCCGAAACCATTGAAGTTAATGGAAAAATTGGTAAAGCATTTTTCAGAACCCGGCGATTTAATCTTCGACCCCTTTGTTGGTTCGGGGACAACTTGCCTTGCCGCCAAACGATTAGGCCGCAACTACATCGGCATAGACATAAGCGAGGAATACTGCCAGATAGCCCGTGACAGACTGGCAGCAGAGCAAGCGGGGCTGACGGTTAAGGAAATGAAAAAAGGACAGAAAGGATTATTTACATGAAATACATCGAACGCAACCATAGTTACCAAATGGAATTAGCAGAGGACGAAACCTATCCAGTGCCGATAAAGAGAATGGTCAACACGCCTTTTATCTTCTTGGCAAAAAACACCTTACGGATTCACAATGGCTACGCGTGGGATGGATCGAGCATACCGGGCAAGAAGTTCCTCAAGAGAATCACGTTCGGTAAATACGACGGCGACAGGTATTGTAAAGAGGCCAGCTTGGTCCATGATAGTTTTTATCAGCTAATGAGGCTCAACAAGCTCGACAGGAAGCACAAGGACACCATAGACCGACTGTATCAGAAAATGTGTATTAATGGGGGCATGAAACCGAAAGCGGCAGCACGTCGATACTGGGCCGTTAAACACTTCGGGGCAAGGACATTGAAGCCCCGTTACTATCCTGAAAAGAAAATATTGGAGACTTGACCCATGACAGAGCAAGAAGAAAGAGAACTTGGGCTGAGGGCAGCGACAATATTTAAAGATTTGTTCCCTGAACATTGGGCACACAAAACCACTTGCTATAAAAGAGAGCCGGAAAAGCTGTTCAACTGCTGTAAGTGTAACCAGAATGGGAATATGGATTTTGCAATAACCCCCTGCACCATCCCCGACCCCCTCAACATCAACTGGGATAATGCGATGATGCTATACCGAAGCCTTGATGCTTGCCAAAGAACAAACGCTCATTCTGAATTGGTACAAATATTCTTACAAGAGATCGACGACGACAGAGGCACGGTTGATAAATTCGTAGCGGCAAACAATCCAACAGAACTGATGTTATCAACAGATACTTGGTTTTGGAACTTTGGCGAACCCAAACACCTCATAAAAGCCGCTATCAAGGCAAGAGAGGGGGAAAGAGAATGAGGCGATACGAAGTCATGCTCAAAGTAGAAGAGAAATACGAAGTTGAAGCTAATTCAATGAAAGAGGCTTTGTTGAAAACAGAGAATCCGCACACTGTAACCGTGCTGTCGGGCAAAGCTAAACTTATTAAGGAGTCATCGCATGAAGTGTCCTTGTAAAACTTGTGAAAAATCAGCAGGAGAACGGAAAGTATGCAAGAGAGATGGATTGACGTTGCATTGCGGAAGATATTGTTTGTGGGAAAAAGCGATTGCTCGGATTGCCTACGAAGTAACCCACCCTACTAACCCGAATTAAACAGTTATGGAGTAAAAAATGAGCGAAAAAGCACTACGATTAAATGTGAGGCGAGAGTATTTCGACGGTGCTGTTGCTCGGACAAAAAAATTAGAGTACAGACTCGTCAATAAATACTGGATAAGCCGTTTGGTGGGCAAAGAGTTTTCAAAGATAATCTACTGCTTGGGCTATCCAAAGAAAGGCGATGTTTCTCGGATGATTTTTAGGCCGTGGCGAGGTTTTCACGTTACTACCATAACACATAAAGAATTTGGCGACAAACCAGTAAAGGTGTTCGCAATAACAATAAATCGGTAGCAAAGGAGCAACCCCATGAATAGTAAAGAACTAAACCTTGACAGTGACAAACTCAAAGAAATCAAGTCTAACTCAAAGGCGGGAATGTATCTACGACCGGAATACGCTTTGTCGATGTGCGATGCACTCAAAGCAAAGGATAAAGAGATCGAGCGGCTGGAGAAATCTAAAAAAGAACTCGACTTCACAAAAGGCACATTAGTACAATATTTTGGCGCAAACAAGTGGAATTGGAATGCCAACGATGTTATGAGGATTATATCGCATACACATTTTGACGAGATAGAACTTAAGGAAGCCATAGTCACAGCCCTTAACAAGAAAGGAACAGACTAATGGAAGAATTGAAACAGGAAATTATAATCACCGTCACAGAGCAGGATTTTAAGAGGCATAATCCTAAAATCGAGGTTGATGAAATGCGGCTAATCAATTTCACAGAACGGCTTATGTTTATAGTGCAGAATAGGTTGGCTGGCATTGGCAAAAGATACCATACTTGCGTCTCGATGGAACCGGGACAGCCAGAAAAGTCCCTGTGGATACCCATTTTACTTGAAAGGATTGTCGGCTTGCTTGGCTACGAGAAGTGTTCTTTTGAGGATGATTGCGACTTTTGCGCGAAACCTGAATTTGGCAGTTGGGTTGAACTATTGCGAGGAGATATTGTAGAGGCATTGCACTATAAATGCGGAAAATGTATTATAGAAAGTTTCCAAACGATAGTCAACGAAACACTGCCAATACCCCCGCTCCCAAAGAAATAATTTGACAAAAGACAAAAGCAGTGTATCTTTTACAAGGAAGTAACATAAGGGGCACGGATGGCATATAAGATCAAACTTACAGATCGGCAGAAACGAACCTGTCAAGAATACAATATACACCCCAAGTCTAAAGCGGACGCATACCGCAAGGTATATAAATGCTCTAAAGCAACAGCCGCCACCGAAGGCCCAAGAACCCTCAGAATCCCTCATGTAAAAGCCTACCTTAAAACACTACAAGACAAAAAGGAAGAAAGGGCTAAAAAGTCCGCCGCCGACGTAGTGGCTGAATTGGAGAAAATCGGCTTTTCTAACATAAAAACGATGTACAAGAAAGGTTTTGAGGTCACGGACATAGTAGATTTACCTGACGAAGTTACTGCAGCGATAGAATCCGTCCAGGTCGATATTCGGCATGATAGCGGCGACGGCGACGGTTACGTTGAAAAGGTCAAGATTAAGAACCACAGTAAACTCGGAGCATTAAGGGAATTAGGCAGGCATCACAATATATTCGAGAAGGACAATGACCGACTAACCGTAGTAATCAAAGAAAATCTCACAGAAGAAGAACTCAAAGCAAAATTAAAAGCAATCCAGGAAGCCGGAACCGGCCTTGATACTCAAAGTATAGGCGGGACGTAGTTTTGAAGAAGAAAACAGCCAGAAAACTTACTGATGAAGAAATGGACGCTTACAAGCAGACCTCGCTTGGATGGCAATCAGAGAACCTCAAGATCATCAACAAGAAATCCAAACTTGTACCTTTCAATCATAATATAGCACAGATGAAAGTACATAACGCCATATCCCTACAGCGCAAATACAATCTTCCTATAATGCTCCTGATATACAAAGCACGCAAAGAGGGCATTTCAACCTTCATTGAGGCGTGTATCTTTGAGGAAGTCAACCGCAACGAAAACAGATATGGTACGATTGTTTCTGTTGACGAGGTATCTACGGCTAAGGTATTTCGGATGTTTACAACTTTCCAAGACGAAATGCCAGCAAATATCAAGCGGAAAACAATAAGGGCATCAGCAAAAGAAATTGCATACGACAAACCCCACAGGTCAAGTATGCTCTGCCAGACGGCAGGTAAGAAAGTTATAGGACGTGGCGGTGATTCCCATTATGTTCACGCTACAGAAGTAACGTTTTGGTCACACGCAGAAAGGCAATTATTAAGTCTGCTAAATGAAATACCTGATGAGCCTTACACAATGCAAATACTTGAAACTACAGCAAATGGCACAGGTAACGCATTTTCAAAAGAGTATTGGGCTGCCGTCAAGCGGTTACGGAATTTATACAAAATCAATCCAAAGACCGGCAAAAAAGAAATTGACCCAACAGTACTTCGCGGGTATTTACCCTTATTTCTTTCATGGCAAGATTTCCCTGAATACAGAATACCACTACCCAAGGGCAGGCGGTCAGTTCCTGGCATGACCCAGGAAATGAGAGAATATGTAAAAGAGGGCTTGGCAATGAATCCGCCAGTAGTCCTCGATCCAGAGCAGATATACTTCGCACTACTCAAAGTACAGAACAAATGTGCTGGCGACTTCGATTTATTCAAACAAGAATACCCCAGGACAGCCAGAGAGAGTGAGCGTGCTACAGGTCGGATGGTATTCAAGCCTATGGACATTGACCGCATGGAGCGTCATTGTGTAGATCCGAAAGATACAGTTATATTCCGCATGGCTGGCGACGGCGACAAGAACAACGTAAAATTCAAGAGAGTAAACCGCCGTACAAAATGCTGGTCGATCTGGAAGCATCCACAGAGCAACCACAGCTATTGCTTATTCAGTGACGTAGCCGAAGGCGTATTGTCCGATCAGACTGATAAGAAAAGTGAAGCTGACAGGTCGGTATCTATTGTCCTGGACCGCAACACATTTGAGTTTGTAGCAGTTTACTACGGCAGGCCAGATACTATCACGTTTGGCGATCAGTCTCTTATGGCGGCAAAGTATTACAACATGGCATGGGCTACGCCGGAAATGAACTCCATAGGCCAGAGCATACTTGACACCTTTAGGCGGGACAATTATCCTTATATTTACCAACGAGAGCACCACGAAGATCGTGACGTTACTGAAGATTCAAAGCTACTCGGCTGGAAAACTACCACCAAGACTCGCAAGCCTATGATCGCGGACCTGGTAGAATGTGTCCGTGAGGACGAAATAATAATTTATGACATAAGAATCCTTGACGAGTTCCGCACTTTCATAGAGAATAGAGTAGGCAAGCCGGAAGCGGAGTCCGGAGAATTTGACGATTGCGTATTATGTGCTGGTGGAGTATGGCAAATACATTTAAGATGCCAGATGGATTCAGAACTTGAGGAAGAAGATACAAGCGACGACAACGCCGAGCCATTTGACGAAACCCTGATAATGGGAGCAAGCGGCGACGATGATTATGACGACGAGGACGATCTGGAATCTATGTATGAAAATATGGAAGAATACGAATAAGGAGAAGAAATGGTAATTGATACCCCAATAGGAAAAATGGAAGAGTTTCAGGTCGGCGAATGTAGACATCGCTTTCCATTTGATGAAACAATGACCGAGGAACAGCGAGAGGTAGAGAGAAAATATCAATGGTGGAAGTTTGAGAAATATATCAACGACCATAAGCAGGGTTTAATACTGGTGTAAGATTCATTTAAGGAGAAGAAGAAATGAACAATATGAGCGACATAGAATATGTTATGACGGCAATATGTATAATATTGGGGTTTGTGGCAGGATGGCTGGCAGGCAAGGATTTCGAGAAAAGCCAACCAAAAGAGCCAGAAGATTTACATATCACCGAGTTATCAGTAACACATCTAAAGCCGGGCGACATGATGATATGGTCCCCCGTTCAAACATTAAAACGAATGAACCCTACAACTCGGTCAAGATATATACGGGGCATGATGAAAAGGATTAAGGCGGTTTTGCCAAAAGACGCAAAGGTGCTATACTTGGCCCCAGGCGATAAACTTGAAATACTGAAAGCTAATAATGCCAAAAGCAGACTTTAATCTATTTAAGAACTGCGAGAAAGCCGTACTGAGCAAGAAGGCCAAAGCTGAAATCAGCAGAGCCAGGCGGTTACTTGAAGTGCTTGCTCACGAATTACTCAGGCATGACAGCCATCCGGTACCTTTAGGTAAGAGGGATTTAGGTTACAAGGAAACAGACATTGACATAATCCGTATTGGCATGGTATCCTTAAACGGCAACGCCAATAAGACGGCCAAAAAGATGATTGGTAAATTATAATGACAAAGAAAAAAGAAAGGAAGTGTGGCATGAGCAAAATAGAAGAAGAATTAAAAAAATTAGCAAAAAGGGAGTTTGCCGGAGAAATGAAGAAGTCGTTAAAGGTATTCATCGGGTTGATAGAGCAGGACATCGAGAAGAATTTGACAGGAGTGGTTAATAAAAGCGATGCGTTAAATGCGATAGATGGATTGAAGATAGAAGTTGCCGAGGTCCTACATAAGAAATTGTGTCTTTTGTGGGAAAAAGAAAAAATAGAGGTGTTCGTAAAAGCTATCGCAAGGTTCATGGAAAGCGAAAATGGAAAAGAAGAAAAACAACAGAATCAAAGTACTCGGCAAGCGTAGGCGTAAGTCCAAGATAAACACTGGTGATTTCTCTGGCGAAGGCAATACGATCTTTTCAAGCCGTAATACTTTGTCATCGGCAGAGCGCGAAGCCGTTAAGAAGGGCGAGAAGCGAGGCGAGGCGGCGGTAGTAGCTGCTAACCCTGAGAAGTACGGAAATATAGGCTCGATCAATCCTATCCGCCAGGGCAAGTCAATGTCGTTAATATTCCGAGACTGTTACAGGGGCAAGGGTCGCGGAAGGTGTAAGTTTTTCAAAGGTACTAAAGGTTCGGCTGGCAAGCATTGTAGTTTACCAGAGGACAAAAGATGCGTTCGATAATTTAAGGAGAAGCAAAAATGAAGAAGTTAATTGTGACAGTAGGGATTTTGGTAGTAGTAATGGCGGGTTTGGTTTTTGGCGGATACAATCATGCAGACCCCTTACCCAGCGCACCGGATTGTATTGATTCATTATTGCCGATACCCCCTGCGGTTATCAGGCAGTTTGGGGCGACAGAAAAGACACGGCTGGTATATAACATTGCAGAGATATTGAAAGCGTGCAATTTATATAAGGCTCAGATAGAGGCACTTGCGAAACAAGTTGCAGCATTACAACGAGATTTAGACACAGCAAAAGCATTGGTGGAGGAACTTGAGGCAAGGCCGGTTTATGATCCGAATGAGTGTGCTTGTATCGAAATCGGGGAACTAATAAACACCAGCATAATTTCTTTTTACGATGATTCCGCATTCACGGTAACTGCGCCTTATAAGGTGATAAAATGAATACAGACCGCAGATCATTTATGAAGCTACTGGCAGCAGCGCCACTGATCGGGTTGTTTGGGCCAGAGAAGGAAGCACAGGCAAGGATGGTAGACACTTGTGAGCATGAGTGGGTAATCCTCAGGCGGAAATCAGGGGTGCTATGTAAAAAATGTCCATGTCGTATGCGAACATTTGATTTCATTGAGTGCGCAGTAGGCAAACGCCAGCCAACGTATAACCAAAGGGCGTTCATAAAGGCTAACGGGTTGCTGTACGAAAAACAGAAGCGAATTATGTTTCCGCTTTTCAGTCGATACCCTGGCCGTTTTGACTTATGGGCATCCGACGAAAGGCATAGGTTTGAGTGGAAGCTGGAAAGCAATAAATTGGCAATACAGTTTAGAGACTACCGAGGTTTTAATGGTAGATGGTAACGCAGGCAAAGGCGACTTTACTCCGCCCCGAACCAACCAGAAGGCGTATCAGGCTGGATGGGACAGACTAAACAGAGCCATTAAAGCCGAGAAGCGTAAAAAGAAGAAGAAATTAAACAGGAAAGGAAAGAAGAAATGAGAACAATGAACGGAACAACACTTGTCGATAGGATGTGTCGGACTGATAATTTCGCAATGGCAATTAACCCTCAAGACCCGGAAGGGATGAGGATGGTGAACAGTGAGATTGCGAAAACAAACCACATCCTCGAAGAGTGCTTGGATATGGAAGAATGGTGGCCAGTAGATGCCGAGGAGTGGGATGTTGGACTGGAAAAGAAGTCCGAGTGGTTCTATTGGAAAGATGACAAACTCGTAAGCTTAGGTACGAACAAAGATGAAATAGAGAGAGCGATGGAAAACGGAAAAAGGTTTCCATACCTTCATCATAACTAATAGCTGGAGTAAAAATGGTAAACAAAAACAAACCAGGTCGTAACGGTCCTTGTCCGTGTGGATCAGGTCGTAAATATAAGCAATGTTGTTTTAAGAAACAGGAGAAGTTAATTATGGACGCACTACAAGAAAAGAACCAAACCGAAACTCTAAAGGCCAAAAACGATTTCAGGGATGAAGTCGCCAGAGGACAAGTATCGCCGGAGGAAGAACTCCGTCGAGGCCAGAACGTCCATTTGTTGCAGCTACAGACACGCAAAAAAATGAGCGATGCCGACAAGACTCACTTGGAAAGTACTATCTGTATGCTGGAATCGGCTCAAAACGCATTGAGTTTAATGCAGGACTGCGAGTACAAGGATGCCGCCGCAGGGAGTTGCCAAAAAGAGATCGACATCCTGACAAAACGCATGGAAGAAACTGGCTTAGGCGAAATAAACAGCCTGACATTAGCGTCCATGGAAGAATTGCAGATACTTCGCGGCAAAGTAAACGGCGCAGGTTTTAACGAAAAGAAAGAAACAATCGAAGATTAAGTCTGACGGCTTAGTTGTGGTGGGATCGGAAAGGATGCCGGTCCTGCCCTTATTTTGAGAAGAAGAAAGGTTTACCATGAAACAGATTAAAATAATGCAAGCCGACAATGGCTACATAGTTCACGGTCCAGACAACGACGTGAATGTTTTTATTAAATTCGCAGACCTTACGCAATATCTATTCGGCAAATTTAAGGTCGAGGGATTGGCAGCAACGGAAAAGCCGCCCAATATGGACATAGCGAAATCAAGACTAAAGTACGCAAAGCAGGATTGTTGCGACAATGGCAAACCGCCCTGCATCCATAAATTAGAAATAAAAGACGTTGTTTCGTTAGATAAGACAAAGCTATTATGCGGACATAGCTGTTTTGCTCATAAGCCGAACGATGAAGCATTTGAAGCCATATACAAACCATGTCACGGCGGATACCAGCCAAAGGAGTAATTATAGCTAAAGCAAAACAAACTGTCACAATAAGCATAGATGCCGCCAACAGCCTAAAAACAATGGTAAAGTGGTTTGCGGGTGCAATAAAGGCCGGAAATATGCCTGAGACTGAGGACCGCAGCGACGAATTAACCCTACAATATTGCTCTGATTTAATGAAAGAGTTATCAAATGCCGAATGAAATAGTAGTAATACTGTCAATATCGTGTTTCCTGGCCGGTTTAATAGCCGGTTCTGTACTAATGATCGTAGGTGTAAAGTATGGTTTTAAGGCCAGTTATCAGATTAGGGAAACAATAAGTGGAGAAGAAATGCCGGACTCACTACTCAAACATCGTGAAGATCCGGCTGAATTTAGTTTAATTGATGAGGAACCCGAATCATGAGTTATCACGACGACATAAAGTACGAATGGCAATCGTTGCGCGATGTAGTTAGCACAGATGATACACCTTTGGCGGCATTTAGTTACACCGATTGGCCTACAAGTGGAACATTTGATGTCAAAACGGCGTTTCGATTTGCCAGGGCTGTTAAGATCGCGTTCTTTGGGTCTGATGCCGCCAACGAAACCTTTGATTATATTCTCTACGGTCGGCACAAAATGAATGGACCGATAGAGCCACTGATCGCAGGAAATGTTATATTGGGTACTCAAGCGTGTGCCGTCCATCCGATCACACAGGAAGCACTTACAAGCCATTTATGGGGTGATACGATCACGGTCACAAGTGGCTTGCTGGACTCTGTTGATACTATCCAAAACAGCGCAGTTAATGAGATCGCGGCGGTTACGTTCAATCTGCAAGGAATCGTTGACCTATTCTTGGAACTTGACCTTGACACAAACGCAAAGGCCGGTGCTATTATCACTGGCATTTACGAATAGAGGTAATTTATGGCTTTTGGTAACGTACCCAAAATAGCGGACAATGATCCCGAACTAAACGCAATGCTCGACACTCTTGTACTGGCTGGCATGGCAGTTACAAAGACTTGGCGGGATATGTGGCTAACTGCCCTTCAATACACCTGGGGCCAAATGCTCCGCGATATACGCCCGAAGGAAAACTGGAACTATATCGTAGTCAACCGCATCTACCCCCTATTGTTTCAAAACATAGCCAAACTCTCCAAAAACAATCCCAAGATCATTACCCACGGATGGGATGAGGAGAAGGAAGGCGTTACAGCTTTCGTCGAACAATGGGCTGGAATCCTACAGTACATATGGGAATCCAAGCGGGAACTGTCGATGCGGCTGAAATTGATTAAGGGTTTGCTTGACGCTGGACTATTCGGGTACATGGTCGGTAAAACATATTGGGACGACAAGGTAAAATACGACGACAATAAAAAGGAATGGATCGGCAACGTCCAACATACTTTCGTACACCCTGCCTTATTCTGGTGTGACCCTGCAAGCGAAAACGTCTTAACAGCGGAGAATCTTGGTACAAGGCGACGCACAAAGTTAAAATGGGCGATGAACCGATGGCCGGAATTCAAAGATGATATTGAGGCCCAGGCTTATACCTCCGACGATCCACGATTTGTAGCCGACGCTGACATTATCTATACCGGCCAAAAGGGTAGTACTCTTGAGAAAAACAAAACAATATTCACTACGATTGTTAGCTTAATCACCGGCAGGGGTTTAGGTAACGCAGAGCAAGTCGGAGGCAAAACCGACGACAAAGAGCGTTACGTTGACATCGAGGAAATCTACTGGAAGGATTACTCCGAGCATCATGTAAAACTTGAGGATACACTGACGGTAGAAGAACTCGTAGAATCCGGCAAATATATCAGTGAAGAAGGAACCGGATTAGTATTCGATGCGATAACAAAAGAGCCGGTTGAAAAGAAAGATTGGCCGAAGAAACTTAAAAAAGAATATGACGAACCGAAATTCCCCAACGGCAGATTCGTACTCCGTGTTGGCAAAACAATCCTGAATCCAGACGAGGAAGATCAAAAATACAAATACGATATGTGGCCGTTCAATGTAATGCCATACCACATACTGCCTCACATGTGGCAGGGCGGCAATGCGGTCGAAATGGTACGCAATAATAACGATATGCTGAATCTCACAATGTCGGCGATGGTTAATCAGCTTGTTCGGACCGCAGATCCCGACAAACTAATTGAAGCTGGCACACTGGCAAAAGACCGTATGGGCAGGATTCGCAAGGTGAAATTCAACGGAGGCAAGTTAATTGTTGTAGCCAAAGGCAAGATCGAGAAGGTTAAAAATATGATCTGGCCTAAAATGGACCCTGTAATACTAAACCTTGCCGCATTTATGAAGAAGGCCATTGACGACAATTCATTTAGCCAGCCAGTAGCCAGGGGAGAGATCGCAGGGGGCAATACCACTAAGGCCGAAGCTATCAGGGCAAATGTCAACAGTCACGATTACACAGCTTTACAGGCCGTGTTCCTGGACGGATGGATAGAGGAAACTGCTACACTGATCGCCGAGATAGTCCAAGCCAATTATCCACCTGACAGAATGATACGCATAAAAGGTAACGACGGCGATGAGGCTGCGAAATTGACACAGCAGCTACTTGACGTAGAATTTGATGTAAGCATTGAGGCCGGTTCAACATTGCCTTTTGATGAGGAGCGAAAACAGGCCGCATACCTCCAAGCATACCAGTTAGTAAATCAACCTGTCCCGAATCCGATGATAGAAGAAATCCTGCGAGTTCTAAATATAACCGACCGCCAAAAGATATTAGCAAAATATAAAGGGTTACAATTATTCGTACAATTTATGCAGATGGGCCTGTTGGTACAGGAACTTGAGCCAGAAGTCTTAGAGGGTATGCCAAAAGCACTTGTACCTCTCCTGGAACTGCTATTGCAAGCTGGCCAGTTGGCCCCCCAAACCGGAATTAGTAAAGGAGCCGCATAATGGCACACGGAATAGGACCAAGCGATAAGGAGCCGAAACGGTTCCAGATACCATCAAGGCCAGACTTCGGCATGACAGCCGGGGACGCGGCGGAAGTACTCATTACAGCCAGCGAGATCAAAGGCCATAAGGAACTGAACAAGGCCGCATTGAAGATTTTGAAACAGAAGAAAAAAGCAATTAACGATATTACTTAATTCAGGAGAAGATTTATCATGGCAAAGAAGAAATCGGCAAAGAAGAAATCGGCAGTTAAGACAACGCCGGAGCCAGATCCAATTACTACGCCAGAAGAACCGACACCGGAGCCAGTAGCCGAGCCTGTAGTATGTAAGCGATGTGGCGGCGACGGCATTTGGCACAGCAACAAAACCGGCGTAAGAGCCAAGACAAGTGCGGAGCCTTTGGTTGATCCAGATAGACCCTGCCCTGATTGTGGCGGAAAATGAAAAAAGTAGTTGCAAAAATCAGTGAGTATGTAGTAGACTTGCTTACGAGACATAGTAAGTTTACGGGTAAGCTGGAGCTTAATTTCAAGGACGGCAAACTCAAAGACATACTCGAAACCAGAAGAACGAAAATAGAAGAAGGGAAGTGATTTATGGAACTGTCCGACATTAAAGATAAAAAGTATTACTATTTTGTGACATATTGGCAATGTCACGATATTTTCACAAAAGTTTTCGAACAGAAAAAAGATGCCGAAGCCTTTATTGATGAAAACATGAAATCAGATTTTTCTTTATATTCCCTCATCTTTGGCAATCTCTTAACTGTAAAGGCAACAAAGACGCAGATATGTTATAAAATACAAGATAAGTAACTCTCTGTAGTAAAAACTAAATAACTAACGATACAGACAAGGTGAAATACCCCTGTATATGGAGAAGTAATCCATGTGCGGGGGTTTTTTTATTAAACAGATCATTTGCGGTTGTGTATATCGCAGGTGTTATAGATAAGGCAGCTAAAGGGCCAAGTGCCAAACAGCGAGCCTTTGATTAAGAAGATGTACCTGGAAAGAGCCACGGCTCAAAATGAAAGGCATGGTGTTTTATGTTAGGTAGAAAAATGAGTTTTACACGGTTACAAAAATCGGCTACGAATAGAATGACATTAGAGGAGTTTACCAAACTCGGCTATGTTTTCAGTGGCGGCGAAGGCGAAAACGACGAAGTTGATGCAGATGGCAATGCTGTAGATGGAGCGATTGCAGACTCCGAGAAAGCAGACCTGAAAGATAACAAAGAATTTGATAAGGTCCAACAGCAGTCCGATCAGCATGAGGCAAACGCGACTAAAGCCAGAGCCGACGCTACTGAAAAAGGCGAGCAACTTGAAGCGGCGACTAACGAAGTGGCAGACCTCAAAACACAATTAGAGGAAGCCAAGTCCGCTGCGTCCGATCAGGGTATCGACATTAGCAAACTCGACGAAAAGAATTTTACCGATACTGACATTGATCTTGTCCGGTCGATCAAGTTTATCAACAAGAAGCTGGAAACCGTAGAGTCCGAAAATAAGGGACTGAAAAAAACAGCCGATGATTTCAAAACCGACCAAGTCAAGAAAGCAACAGACTCGGCAAGGGACAAAGCGTATCAAGCCATACTTAGCAAAATGGACAAGAAGCATGGTGCGGAGAACCGAAACGAGGCAGTAAAGGCTTTCCAAGCAAAGGTTGATGCTGGCGAAATAGATGGTCCAGCCGATGCCAGTTTCATTCTCGGTGAATGTTACGAGGCTGCGGCAAAGGCCGGAGTAACCACCAAAAAGAAAACCAGTGTAAGACTCGATTCAGTTACAGGCGGCGGAGAAGAAATCAATTACTCCGGTCTGGAACTGACAGAGGGCACGCTTGACGAGGTTGCAGAGCAAGCGGGCAAAATATTGAACAAAGGTAGTTAATTAAATTGGAAGGTTAAACTATGAGTTTCCATCAAGACCTAAATAACTTGACGCGAGACTTGCACGATAAAAGCTGGCTTTCAGAGTACATGCGGAAGAATCCCATAACAGCGATGCTTCTTGCTCGCAAAAACCTCCGCTTTACTGGTGGTAAGAAATACACCAAGAGCGTAGATACGGACTCGCACGAAAGTCTTGTGCAGGATTACAACGTCAACGATATCTTAACGCATGGCGTTAAAGACACAACCACAGAAGCAAAGTTTGAAAAGAAGAAATTCCAGTGTCCTATCCAGATCGACGTTGACGAGGAACTGGAAAATTCCCGACAGACTCCAGACGGTACTCAAAAGCAGAACTTGGCAAAATTCCGAGTTCGCAAAGCTAACGAGGCTGTACGGTTCCATCTTCGGGACAAGATTTATCGCGGTTCAGCCGACGACAGCATTGCAAAGGCCGCAACGGACAGCAACAAGTACTGGCAGGGTCTTGCCGCTGCTCTTACGGTTGATAGTACCTACGGCACGATCACGAGAACCTATTCGGCTGGAACCAAAGCCGATACAGGCTTCTTCTGGCAGCCGATGGGCGGAACCGTCACAAGTTCGGTTCAGGAAACAGCGTTAGTTATTGGTATCCATGTGTTGCGTACCCTGTTAGAGCCTCTTGACGATCTTGAGAGCGACAACCTTGATCTGGTAAGTATTTGCGGTGGCGTACTGTGGCTGTCTTTACAGGCAGAAGCAGAAGTCCGAGCAATGCCTTACACCATCGAAAAACAGCGTATCACCAAACAGGGCTTTACGGAAATGGTTTTGGATAATCGCAGGATTATCAAAGATCCGTTCCTGAAAGCCGCGAACAATACCATAATGGGTGAAACAAGCGCATCGGCAAGGGCATTGGAACGCAGGTACTACACGATCAATTTGAGGGATTGGGATATGTTCATTGATCCCAAGCGAAACTTCAAAATGACGGACTTCTTCGATCAGTCGAAGATCGCCGGTGGGACTGACTTCCAACTTGCAAGAATTAAGGCTGCTGGAAACTTAGTTTGCTGGCATCCGCAGGCTCAGTTGTACCGTGAAAACGTAACTCCGTAAGAGTTACACCGACGTTAGGGCTGCTATTACTTGGGATGTTGTGGTAGTCGTGAAAGTTTTCCCAAAGTTTGTTAATTAAGGAGTTTTATTATG
>SDBT01002800.1_pt1 | contig 30523 bp, 29 predicted proteins | sample 2277101 | NCBI WGS metagenome assembly SDBT01 (sample SAMN10404973, study PRJNA504765) | marine sediment metagenome | isolation source: marine sediment core GS10_PC15, 103 cmbsf | place: Arctic Ocean: Southern Knipovich Ridge | collected 2010
AGACGGCAGCAACGCAGACGCCCTGCACGATCACGCCGCCCCCACTATCAACCACACCAACCTGACCAACGTCACGACTGACCAACACCACGCCATACTGCACACGCATAATGGAGCAGACGGTACGGGAGTTGTTGAGCATGATGATACTGCTAATGGCACGATCGCGGCACACGATACCTCCGCCGCCGGTAGTGAGCTTGATACGCTGACGGATGGTAGTAATGCTGACGCCTTGCACATACATTCCGTCACGGAAGCGACTGGCAACACGACTTACTACTTAGCCACTACCGGGAATGATTCCACAGGCAACGGCTCCTCTGGAAGCCCCTGGAAAACAGTGAATAAGGCTATTCAGGAGATATATAGCCAAAGCTGGGGGTTGGAGGACATTGCAACTATATCCATAGCGGATGGCACCTATGAGTTTAGTGAGACTTTGATTAAAAATGGCTCTGCGAGCATTTCAATAGTTAGTACGAACGTGGCCCTCACTGGCACAATAGTAGACATTGTCTCGTCAAGCGCCTTGGGGGGCGATTGGTATACCGTGCGGCTGGATATAACTTCTACCTCTGGTTTTTCCACTGGTCAGCTTATTAGCGTAGAGGGCATCAGCGGGTCGAGAAGTTTTCTCAACGGGACGTGGTTAATTACAGCAGTTAACGACGCAACAGATTTGACGATCAGCTTATGGTCCCGCACTAGGACACCTGTCACGGGCGCTATCTCAGTGCCTTTTACAACGGCAAGGGTAGTGTTTCACAGCGTAGACACTACTATGTTCGTCATAAAGGCCTCAGATGTAGGTTTTTCAGGGATAAGTTTTGTTAACAATAGTGGCACAGTTGAGGTCGCATTAGATGTTCAGGGGTCACATAGAATAAGCATCGACTCTGAGTGCAGTTTTAATGGCTTTATTTCCGCAGGGATTCTGCTACAGGATAGCGCCTTAGTATTTGACAATGTCTTTTTCTCCGACTGCTACTTCGGGATTGAATTGAGAGACCTTTCCTCCGCTATCGGAACTGCTCTAACCGTCTCTGCGGCGCAAGATGGCATAATTGCCTACGGGAGTATGTTCTGGGCTATAACATCGACTTTTTCCTCTAACATCAACAGGGGTGTTAACGGGAACCAGTATTCATACGTGACTGTGACGTCGTCAATAATTACAGACAATGTCACAGGTGTGCGCATCAACGCCGTTTCTGTTGGAGTTGTTACACTGACAACTTATAATTACAATGGCACTGATTTGTCTCCGGCGGCGAACACCGAAGGAAATAGAAACTCCTATATGCAGGCGTAAACAATGCAGCAGTTGGTGATAAAAGATGGCAAAGTGGTGGCGTTGCACGAAATGCACCAGAACGTCAGAGATAAGTACCCTGGGTGTGAGGTTGTTGTATTTGCCCGCGAGCTTCAAAATGATGTCAACGGCGATTGGCACGAGGATGATCCAAGGACTAAGGAAGAAAAGAAGCAGGCATACAAAGATAAACGCCGTTTAGAGTACCCCACCATTGCAGATCAATTGGACATGATTTACCACGACGCTATGGACGGCACAACTACCTGGAAGGATGCTATCACGGCAGTGAGGACCAAGTACCCTAAACCAGACGCTAACGAACAATAAGGGAGAGAACATGAGACGATCTTTTAGAAGCATCCTGCTTGGCGTCTCCGTTGGGCTGGTGGCCCTCGGCAGCACGCTAGGACTCGATTATGCCATCCCTCGCCCCGCCGCCACAGCCGCTCAAGACGTGAAACCCCCGACCAGTGAGGGTTGGTTGCAGGCTGTGTGTGACGACGAGAAAGTGGCTACCCAAGACAACGCGGCAGAAGTGGTAATGCGGGCTCAGGAAGAGGCCGAAGTCGGCGAGCTTGTTCGCCTTGACCTCACCGGCAGTATTGCACAATCGTTCAAATGGCTCATGGTCCCAGCAATGGTTGACTTCCAGACCTATGACGGCGGCAATAAAGCGTGTTTCAGCGCGCGTAAAGCTGGTTCCTATATGTTTGTCGTAGCGTGTGCTTATGAGGGAACGATCGACGTAGTGATTCATACTGTTGTGGTCAAGGGCGTGACCACGCCGGACGGCGCAACCTATCCTGAAATAGCGCTCCCTCAAGTAGATGCCTCTATTGGTGATTGGACGGCCTACTGGTGCGCCGCTAACAGACGCCCGAAGGAAGAAGCCAAGCGATTGGCTGCGAGCTTTGAGAATGTAGCAACGCAAATAGCCGCAGGCGTTATTCAAGACCCTAGCGAAATCATCGCCGCCACAGCAGTCGCGAACAGAGCAGCCCTAGGGGATTCTCTCCCCTCGTGGATGCCAGTTCTTGAGCAGCTTCAAGTGAAGATGAAGGAGAGGGCCGACGAAGGAAAGCTATCTACTACTGATGAACATCGCGAGGTATGGTTGTCGATAGCGAAAGGATTGCGAACTTACGTTTCCCTATTCAAGTAAAGGATGGGTCTGATGGATAGACGTGAAATGCTAAAACGGACGGCGGGGATGGCTGGAGCGGCCTATGTGGGGAGCTTCGTCATGCCAAAGTCGGGCATCGCGTCTACGCTAAACTTTCGAGGCAACTCTGACAAACCGCTTTATTGCGGTTGGGCAGCAGACCCTAAAGCTAAAGCTGAGTTCATCCGTAGAAATGATAAGCCGTTTTTCAGCGATCACAACTCGAACATTAAAGGCAGTGGCAGGGGTAAAGTAGTCCTGCTTCACAAGTTCTTTGAGCATGTGACCGGCAAGCCACTTGTACCTCACTTCCAGGAAATTGGTGATTGTTTGATAGCTGGGTCAATGGTAACAATGGCTGATGGTTCCCGTAAACCAATTGAGCGGGTCACAGCCGGGGAGCGGGTTTTAACCCACTTGGGCCGTAGCCGTACAGTTAGTCGCACCATCCGGAAACCTTACACAGGAAGTCTGGTACGCTTAAAGGCTGAGAATTGGTTGGAGGAACTGGTAAGCACGCCAGATCACTTGATAAAAACTGATGGAGACATGTGGAAGGCTTCCGGACGGTTGAAGCTGGGTGAGGCTGTTTTTATTCAGAGTCGGCGAGGGAAAGCCTATATAAAAAAGGTACAGAGTAGGCTAGGCTTACGGCATGAGTTGGAAAAAGTGTCGCGAATATCAAAAGCGGCCACGACTGTTTACTGTTTAGACGTAGTGGAGGACCACTCATTCATAGCCAATGGCTACACCGTCCACAATTGCGTTTCTCATGCGTTCGGCCTAGGCGTTGACATGCTGACGGCAATCCGTATGACATGGATGAGTAAGCAAGAGCGATGGCTTACGAAATGTGCGACGGAAATCATTTACGCTGGTTCACGGTTTGAAGTCGGCGGCGGCGGCATCCGTGGCGACGGCTCGATGGGCGTCTGGGCCGCAGACTTTATTAGAGACTGGGGAGTAGTCCTCAGAAAAGCTTATCTCGACGGTAAGCATGACTTCACCGACTACAGCGGAACCCTTGCCCGTGAGCTAGGCAGAACCGGCGTCCCAAACGAATTGGAACCGATTTGCAAACTCCATCCCGTCCGCACCTGCTCGCTAGTGGACTCATGGGAAGAGTGTCGGGATTCAGTTGCTAATGGGCATCCAGTTGCCATGTGCAGCAACATTGGCTTCCGGGACATGAGAGACAATGAAGGATTTCTTGATCGAGCAAGACTGCCTTGGTATCACGCCATGCTCATTATTGCCATTGACGATCAGTACAAGAGGCCGGGAGCTTTGGTTCAGAACTCATGGGGATCGAATTGGGTGTATGGTCCGGTGCGTCACGGGCAGCCAGCGGGGAGTTTCTGGGTGGACGCGGAGATCATTGACATCGCCATGCGACAGGGCGACAGTGTTGCTTTGAGTGGCTACGTTGGGTATCCGCAATTGAAAACACCTGACTATCATATATTTTAAGTGGGAAACGCATGAAAGACACAATACCTTTTTTAGCGGGAGCGATTTATGTGGCGAGTTTTCTTACTATGGCGACGTTTTATTGCTCTAATCAGGTCGGTAGCCCTCTCGTTCAAGAACGGGAGACCTGTGAATTGGTCGGAGAAGGCAGCGGAGGCCACAGAGTTGGCCAACGACTATTTGGACCATTCGGGATGCCCGACAACCCCGAGTACATTGACGGAAAACCCCTCAAGTACCGAAACTGTAAATCGCGATCCACGACCGAGGAAGCGGCGGCGAGGTATCCGAAAAACTGTCTAATCATTTGGACAGCCGAGTGGTGTTCTCGATGCCCGCGAATGAAGGAGCTTGGCGAGCGACTCAAAGCTGAGGGGTACGACGTTTTCTACGTGGACATTGACGAAAACAGGGCGGAAGCAAGGGAGAATGGCATCAAAGCTGTTCCCACAGCAATAGTGCATAATGGCGGTGAGGAAGTTCACCGAGCAGTCGGCATCGACGCCAATAGTCAGAGAAGCGTGGAAGCCGAAATCCGCAGGGTTCTACGAAAGAACGACGTCCCAGGCGAGTACAAGATTTACTAATGACGCCATTTGAAATCCTCTTTACTGGCCTAGCTGTTTCAAGCATTTCGATGACTATAGCGCTGTCAAACGCGATGAAGTGGCTTCGAGAAGGTGTCAGTAAACTAGGGCGGTGGCCGGGCGAGTTTATCCGTTGCCCATACTGCCTTAGCCACTGGCTCGCGCTAGGCCTTGTCTGGTATCAAATGGGACTCACGCCGGTGGTAAGCGCTGTTATTACTGTGTTCAGTGTGGTAACAATCGCCAGCCTAGCGTCACTTGGCATAGCTAACCTATTTCTAACACTCTATGATGCTGAAACAGAGGAGACTTCTTAATGGCATTTCAATTTAACTTTGGAAGAAAAGTACGCCGACACGCACGCCGCCAAATGTGGCGCGGCCAAATCAGCAAGGCGGACTACGAGAGAATAGCTAAGGACTCGCGGCATCCTGACAGGGTCGCCATATGGCGAACAGAGGTTGAGCGAAAAGTGATCGGCGCGCCCTGGCTCATCAAAGGTGCCAGTCCTGATGACCCCACTATCTGGGAGCGGATACGTGATTGGCTCGTGGCCAACTGGCCCATGATCCTCAAGATCATCCTATCCCTTCTCATGTTCGCCGAGGAGCCAAAGCTCAGAGACGATGAGAAGGACGACAAGAAGGACGACAAGAAGGACGACGACGACGATAACGAACAACCCGAATACAAAATATCCTAAGCAGGAGACAGAGAAAATGTTGCTACCTAACCCGCTGAAACACTGCCCCACTTACAAAGCAGAGATTCTTTACGTCGACAAGGCCGTTGGTTATGTCGAAGGTCAGGGAGAAGTTGACGAGATTTACCTCCCTGAAAGGGGTGTGGAAGTTCTTGCCGTGGCTGTGACTGGCCGTGATGCTGGAAAGAATCCGCTCGAAGTCAAGCTGTGGGTAGACGGCGAATGGATTGAATACTACGGCGACTGGGTCGCTCGCCTGAGCGAAGGCCTGGACCTCATCGAAGGCCTGGAAGAGGAAATCGACACCGAGATCGGAGACGAAGTTGATGGACCCGTCGAGGAAGACGGAGACGGAGACGAAGACGAAGACGAAGACGAAGACGAAGACGAAGACGAAGACGAAGACGAAGACGAAGACGAAGACGAAGACGGAGACAGAGAAGAGGTAAGCGAGGCCGTTAAGTGGGAAGAGGATAAGCAATACGACGAAGAAGAAGCCGACGGCTACACCAACGACTACGACCACGACACATTCATGGAATGAGTTTGAATGAGTAACGAAATCCTAGCCCAACTGAGAGAGTCCATTGCCGAGGGGCTGCAAAGCCAGACACTAGACAGATGCTCCCGTTGGGCTACCCATCGTAGGATAATGGGCGGGGATTGGCCGGGGCCTTATGGCTATAAATACCATCCATGGGCGAGAGACATACACGACTCCAAAGCCACTTATAACACCGCTATGAAGGCTGCCCAGATGGGTATAACCGAAGTAGCAATTAACGTCGCATTTTATACAATCGACGTGGCAAAGAAGGACGTACTGTATGTACTCCCTACGGAGAAGAACGCCAGCGACTTTGCTAAAGGCAGATTTAATGTAGCCTTAATGCACAGCCCGTACTTGAAGCGAATCTTCACAGATACTAACACCATCGCCCTTAAACAGGCTGGCGGCGTCACACTCTATATCAGAGGGAGTCGCGGCGACTCCAACTTGAAGTCGGTCGCAGTCTCGACACTGGTCTTGGATGAACTTGACGAGATGGATCAGAAGCAAGTGTGGCTGGCTCTGGAGCGTTTGTCTGGTCAGATGGAGAAGTCCGTATGGGCCATTTCCACCCCTACAATCCCAAAGTACGGCATCCATAAGTTGTTTCTACAAGGGACGCAGGAACATTACAGGTTTCAGTGCCCGTGTTGTAGTAAGTGGACAGAGTTGATCTGGCCTGATTGCTTTGAAATTCGCGGCGAGACCATCACTGATCCGAGGGTGAAAGAGAGCATACTAAAGTGCAAGGAGTGTAAGCACAAGTTAGAGCATCTTGACAAGCCCAACTTTCTTGGCACCGGTAAATGGGAAGCAACTGCTGATGTTGACGACCATAGATCGTGGTATATCAATCAATTGTATTCCTACACTGTGAAACCCGTCGACATTGCGATGGCATACTTCCGAGGCCTTGGAGACGAATCGGCTCAGTGCGAGTTTCAAAACTCCAAGCTGGGCAACCCTTTCATTGCCGACGGTGGCCAAGTGACTGATGTTGAGTTGGAAAACTGCTTCGCCAATCACACGAAGGCCAACACCACCCGACCAAAAGTAGGTGGCGGCCGACTGATAACGATGGGTGTCGACCAAGGCAAGTTAAACCACGTAGTCATCGCTGAGTTCTTTACTGATAGCTATGGCTATGACATAAATGCCATATCAACAGCGAAAGTGTTGTGGGAAGGTCACGTCCCTGGTGACGACTTCACTGAGTTGGACAGGCTGATGCGCGAGTGGCAAGTATTGGGGTGCGTGATCGACGCTGATCCGCAAATCAATGATGCCCGTCGCTTCGCCAGACGCTTCCACGGCTACGTTCACTTGTGCCGTTACCGTCGCGGGCAAAGTGGCAAGGAAATATCCATCACAGAGGAAGAGGGCGGGGCACCAATAGCCACGGTTGACAGAACCAACTGGCTTGACGCAACGCTTGGCCGCTTCTACAATAACCGCATCACGTTGCCAGCGGATACGAGTTTGGAGTTTCGCGACCACATGAAGAACCTCGTGCGAACATATGAGAGGGACGAAAATAACAATCCAAAGGCCACGTATATAACGACTGGTCCAGACCACATGGCCCATGCGTTGAATTACGCTGAGATAGCCCTACCGCTCGCGGCGAGCATAGTGACCGGGCGAGACATTGGCAGATTTCTCTAATGCAGGTGAGTAAATGGCTGAAAACAAGTTTAGTATAGTTGATCTCAGGCACCCGACAGTCGCCTACCAGTCTACCTTTTGGGCGGAGTGGCGCGAGGCCTATGATGGCGGTGAATACTATGTGGAACAAAACCTGATAAAGTTCACCGAGAGGGAGGGTGAGTCAGATTTTCTGAATCGCCGCGACATGACTCCGATACCGGCGTATGCTAAGGCTGCTGTAAACGACGTCAGAAACTCTGTCTTCCAGAGAATGTGCGACATTACCCGTAAAGGTGGGAGCGACAGTTACAGGCGAGCCGTAGCTGGTGAACTTGGCGGTGTTGACATGAAAGGCACTAGCATGAATGCCTTTATCGGCATAGACATACTCACCGAACTGCTTGTGATGGGTAGGGTAGGGGTATTTGTTGACGCGCCTCGGGCTGCCGGGCAGACCCTTGCTGACGTCGGCGGCGCGCGACCTTATCTGTATCGCTACCGTGTGGAAGACATTCTTTCATGGGCATGCACAAAGCCGGAAGAGCCTAACGAATTTCAAGCGGTCATGTTGCGGGATAAGGGTTTGTCGTATGGTTGTGAAGAGATGGAAGCCGTCGACCTCCCGACCGGCGAGTACGAACGATACCGACTCATGTGGATTGACAAAGATACAGGATTTGTCAACATACAATTCTACAGCACCACTGGCGCACCGATAGAGTCTGACGGCACACCCCAGCCTTTCGAGACTCCCACAGTTCTTGAACTCCGGTCCATCCCATTTGTCGTACTAGACATTGGCGACAGCCTGATGAAAGATACAACGAGGCATCAGAAGGCGTTGCTTAACCTCACGTCTAGTGACGTGAGTTACGCCCTGAGAGCTAACTTCCCATTCTATATCGAGCAACGGGATATGCGAGCAGTCGGGGACCACTTGAAGAATGGCGTAAATGAAGACGGTTCCGCCATGGCTGGCGGGCAAGGGGCTAGGGATACAGAAGTGTCAATAGGCCCTACGCACGGTCGCGCCTACGACCTAAAAGCTGACGCCCCTGAGTTTATTCACCCTTCACCTGAGCCGCTGGAAGCGTCCATGAAGCTTCAAGAGAAGCTGGAGGACGACATTCGCAAGCTGGTGAACTTGGCCGTGCAGAATAAGATGGGACGCAGAGCCTCTTCTGCTGAGGCTGCGAAGCTAAGCGATCAAGGTCTTGAGGCCGGACTGTCGTTCATTGGACTGGCTCTGGAACAAGGAGAGCGGAATATAGCTAAGCACTGGGCTTCCTACGAAGAAAGACAAGTAAGTAAACGCCAAATTGCCACGATCAAGTACCCTGATCGCTATAGTTTGAAGACCGACGCCGACAGGGTGTCAGAAGCGGACAAACTTTCCGAACTCATGTTTACCGTTCCTGGGGCGACAGTGAAGAAAGAACTAGCCAAAGGCATCGCTTCCGCGTTGCTAGGTGGCAAGATTAGCGTCGACTCACTAGAGAAAATCTTCGGAGAAATTGAGCAAGCTGCCTATACCACCAGTGATCCAGACATTATCATACGATCAAATGAGTCTGGACTCGTCGGGGATCAAACCGCGTCAGAGGCGCTGGGCTTCGGTCCAGATGAGTATAAAAAAGCCCGTGAAGACCACGCGCTGAGGGCTCAGAGAATACTACGCGCGCAGAGCAGCGGAGAGGGGTCCCCTGGAGAGAACTTAGGTGCTAGGGGAGTGGATGACTTGGCCGCCAACACCAACGAAGGTACAGAGGAGCGATCGCGGGCTACTGATACCACTTTGAGCGAATCTAAGCGGAAACCAGTTCGTGGTAAAGGCAAACAAGGAGCCGAATGATGTATGAATACTACGGCACCCTCCTGGAGGCTAACGAATACTTTGATAATCGTCTCCACGAACAGGCGTGGTATGACGCCCCGGCCAATGACCGGCCAAAGGCCTTGATTAAGGCCTCGCAAATCATTGACAACTTGAACTACAAAGGCGAAAAAGCCGCAGTAGTTGAAGTTAAGTATGACGAAAACTGGGACGAACTTGACGTAACCGATGAAGAACTCCGTGAGGCGAATCTGTCGCAACCTTTAGAGTTCCCTCGGGGCGAGGACACAGAAGTTCCAGATGAAATAATGATTGCCTGCTGGGAGGTTGCCTACGCCTTGTTGGACGGGGTGGACCCAGACCTAGATGTTGAGAACCTTGGTGTTTCAAGCCAAGGGTACGCGTCGATCCGCACCACCTACGCGCGGAACCAAGCGATAGTCGAGCATTTAATGCACGGCATCCCAAGCGCAACTGCTTGGAGATACCTAATGCCCTTCTTACGTGACGCTGACAAGATTAAATTAAGTAGGGTTGATTAAGGAGAGTTCGATGATGGAGAGTATCCGAGAATTGCTTTACAGTGTCCCCATGGTTGCGTGCTTTGAAGGTGAAGGCGAAGGCGGCGGCGAAGGCGGCGGCGAAGGCGGCGGCGAAGGCGGCGGCTCCAGCGGCATTGAAGACCGCGTCAAGATCGCAGAGGATGCGGCAAAGGTAGCCGAGCAAGAGTCTCAGATGAAGGCTGCCGAGGCTCGCGAAGCTGCTGCGGAAGCTGCTGCGGCCAGAGAAAAGACGTTCAATCAAGAAGACGTCAACAAGTACCTTGCTGACGACCGACGCAAGCACAACGACAAGTACAGCAAGCTGGAACAGACTTACAAGACTATGCTGGCCGACAAGAATCTTGCCACCGAGCAGCGAGGCAAGCTAGAATCGGAATTGCAAGACCTGCAAAAGACCTTCCGCACGAAAGCTCAGCAGGCCGACTATGAGCGTAAGCAAGTAGAAGAGAAACTCACCAGCGAAATGGCGGACTACAAGGAAGCTGCTAACAGATGGGAAGGCATGTATAAAGACTCTGTAATACAGAGATCATTGCAAGATGCCGCCATTGGCGGCGAGGCCTTTAACCCGCTGCAAATTGTCAACTTGTTGCGAACCAACACCACTATGCGGCCCGCTATGGACACAGATGGTGTTGAGATTCCTAACGAAATGATCCCGATGATTGACTTCCCTGACAAGGATGACACCACCGGAGAAAGTGTAACCACTCTACGCACCCCTCAAGAAGCTGTGCAACGAATGAAGGAATTGCCCGAGCAATTTGGCAACCTTTTCCGTGCAAACGTTGTTAGTGGAATTGGAGCGGGGGCCGCTACTGGTGGCGTAACATCAGGTGAAGGTGGGCGTGTTGACGTTTCTAAACTGTCACCAGAACAGTACCGTAGGATGCGTAAGGAGAACCCGGAAGCCCTTGGCCTACGGAAACGTTGATAATGACGGCCCAGAGAACGGGGAATCGTTCGTAACTGGAAAACAGCCGCCCTGCGTAGGGCAGCACGGAACCTGCCCTCAAACGGGCATAAGAAAAACTGGAGTAACTTATGAATCTTTTGTACTCGACCCCGACGGTCGCTTGCTTTGCAAACGACAACGACGCGCTGAACTAATCGGCCCCTCACAAAGTAATTTGTGAGCTAGAACTTGGCTATATGCTGGAAACACCTGTAAGGCAAAGAGTACGATGACGCAGGTTTGCTCAAAGTGTAATAAAGAAAAGCCTCTTGACGATTTCCATTACCGGAAGGACAGCAAGAAGCACCGCAGCCAATGCAAAGTTTGTTGGAAATATGCACAAGCTGCTGGACGCTACGGAATTACCTTTGAACAAGCTGTGGAGTATTACAAGCAACCATCCTGTATGTGCTGCGGTAAAGTCTTTTCAACTATGAAGGACCGACACCTACACCATATAAATCACACTGTGAGAGGGATTGTTTGCAAGGACTGTAATATCCTACTGAGACAGGAGACTGAGGGCGACTTACATCGCTTGAAATCGTGTCTCTCGTTCATGCAGAAGTCACGTAAAAATCTCTTTGATAGGGTCAATCAGCCGGGAAGCCGAAGCGAAGGAACGCGACGTGGCCCCTCAACGACTACATGCCGAGCCCCTTTACGCACTTGTAAGTGCTGTGGCAAGCAATTGGCGTTGAAACACTTTTATAGGCAAAAGTATGTCAGTGGAAAATCTGGCTACCATAAAGCCTGTAAAACTTGTTTCAAGATTCTTGTCAAGACTTACAAGTATGGATTAACATTTGACCAAGTGCGATTCTTGAGATCAAAACCCGTGTGTGATTGCTGTGGTAAGGAGTTTGACAACTCTGTGCCCTACATACACCACATTGGTAGTACAGTTCTTGGAGCAGTTTGCAGAGAGTGCAACCTATTCCTCGGGCAGGAGACAGATCAAGAGAAGCAACGCTTGCAAGCATGTGTTAGTTGGGTAAAGGGTGATGATATAGTCTGAACTGTGTAGAAATGCACAGAGGTCAGCAGAAATGACTGATCCCACTTGAAGTAAGTGAGTAACAAAATTGGATTCCCGAGCTTTGGGCTTGACATACTGGGTCCCTTGGTAGAGTAATCTACCATGTAAAACGGTGCTAAATGCTGGAACCTCTGAGTATCCCACGGTACGCTAATAAGCGTGACAATCTGATGGGCGCAGACAATCAGCAGGAAAGATCATAGAATTGAAATCCTCAACGACTATACGCACCGCCCCTAAGAAGCAATGGAATATGCTTCGCTTACAGGGTGAAGATAGAGTCTGAACTGCATGGCGACATGCAGAGGTCGGCAGAAATGATCGGCCCACCGCGAGAGCGGAGGTAACAGATTGCAGGAAGGCTTGGCCATTCTCGAAGAGAATATGGTCGCCGCTCGTCTCGTCCACCGTGATTTCAGCAACGAAATCGCAAACTACGGCGACGTTGTGAATACGCGACGTCCCTCGGAGTTCACGACCCGCAGGAAAACTGATTCTGACGACGTGGACAACCAAGATGCAACGGCCACGAATGTGCAGGTCCCGCTGGACCAGCATGTTTATGTGTCGTTCACCATCAAGGACGGTGAAGCGTCCAAGTCCTTCCAGGATTTGGTCGACATCTACCTCAACCCCGCCGCGATGCAAGTCGCCCGGACCATCGACCGCGTGCTGCTCGGTCAGGCCCCTCAGTTCCTCACCAACAACGTTGGTAGCCTGATGGAAATGTCGTCTTCCAATGCCAAGGAATACATCCTTGAGTGTCGTGAGAAGATGAACGTTAACAAGGCCTACGCCTCTGGCCGTAATCTCGTTCTTTCGCCGCAGTCTGAGACTGAAATGTTAAAGACTGAGTTGTTCATCGCCGCTAACACGCGTGGCGATGACGGCACGGCTCTTGAGGAAGCTCGTCTGGGCCGTCTCCTCGGTTTTGATACCTACATGGATCAGAACGCCCCGGCTATCGTCAAGTCCACGACGGTTGACTACCAAGATGGTTTGGTTGACGCCGCTGAGGTTATTGGCGAGACGGAAAGCATCGCCATCACGCTTAGCACGAACTACGTGGCCACCGTTGGTGAGTTCATTTGGTTCGAGGGCGAAGGCAAGCCGCATGTGATTACCGTTGCTGCGAGCGATGCGAACACGACCAACAGCGTGAATATCTCTGCCGGTCTGGCCAATGCAATCACCCTGAACGCCATCTGCACGGTCTTCAAGGCCTGTGACACTGGTGTGAACTATGCTGCTGGCTATGCGAAGGGCCTTGTTCTGACGAACTACACGGCCACCAAGCCCCCGGTAACTGGTCAACTGTTGGCGTTTGGTACTGGCACGACTCGTCACACGTACACGATTATCGAAGCCTATACTACTGGGTCCGATTACACCGTGTACCTGGACCGTCCGCTGGACGCCGCTGTGACACTGGGCGCGAACGTCGCGTTCCCCGGTCCCTCCGGTGCGTTTAACTTCGCGTTCCATCGCAACGCCCTGGCTCTTGTGTCGCGACCCCTGGCTCTGCCGAACACCGCCCTTGGTGTCCGTTCCAGCGTCGGCGTCTATAACGACATCGCCATGCGAGCCTCGATGCAGTACAACATTACCTCTCAGGGTACTATTGTAACGCTCGACCTCCTGTGCGGCGTGGCTGTGTTGGATGCCAACCTCGGTTGTGTCCTGCTTGGCTGATCTTTGTTAATCGTGAACTGGGGCGAGACCTCCTCGCCTCAGTTCTTTAATACTTGAAGGAGTCAAGCATGAATGGATTGTGGTTTGATTGGGGCCTCATCCTTCAAGAAATGGGTCCAATAACGGGCGTTATTGTTTTCTTCATTTGGCGTGATTGGAAACGGGAAAGCCGGTTAGTGGAGCGGGTTGAAAAACTTGAAGAATACCAAAAAGAAACTTTAGCCCACCTTGTAGAGAAGGGTATTGCAGCCCTTGTCCAGAGTTCAGAGATAATTAGATGGGTCGGACGAATGAACGAGCGTGTTCCGTCCGAGTGCCCGTATTTCGGACCGCCTAGTCAAGAAGTCCCGAGGTCAATGGAATAGCAAATGGCTGACGAGAATAGGACGCTAAATAGATTTATCCGACGCACCTTGTACAGTCTGAAAAGACAGTACGGTAGTAGGGTAGATGTATACAAACTCGTCGGCACAAACACTGACTATGAGACAGGTGTAAAAACTGTAAGCAAAACGGTGGAAGTTGTGCGAAAGTGCATCGTGCTTCCGGTCAAGATTGCTAGGGAAGTCTCCAAGACTATATCCCAAATCTCGTCTAACAAGATGTTTGTCTACGGGGGCACCTACGACGCTGGTACTCGAATGTTCATCGTGGACACAAGGGACATGCCCAAGGACTTTGAGTTTGCCAACGACGATTGGATTGTCTACAACAGTAGACGCTACGACATTAAAACAATCGAAGAGTTCGAGCAACGCACAGCATGGACGATTGTTGCTAAGGAAGTGGCTGGAGTACGACCTGAGCAAGTCTTATTCGCTCACGTAACGGACCAGTTATCTCTGTCTCAAGAAGTAACATCGTCGTAAACCGGAGGATGCTTTATGGCTACTGTATTAGACAAAGACCTCGCACGGTGGGTTTTTGCTTCTATTGCCGTGTACTTTCAAAGCATTGCTACCGGGATTAGTTTACCGCTTCTGGTCGAAGGTATTGACGAGCGCGACTCAGAAATTATGCGGGAGGACCACGCTGAACTTAGAATCAATGGTCCCTTCGTCAAGGAGGTTAGCCACAACTGCTGGCGAACCTGGACAGACATTAACATCCTCCTCACGGACAGGATGCAAATGTCACAAGAAGACGCTTACGGAATAATGCGATGGGGCGGAGAGTTCGAGTCAGCAATGAATACTCGAATCCCTGTTTATAAACTTGGCCCAGATGCCGGTGATGATGACTCATTACTAGGCTGCCTCACAATGAGGAAAGGGCAAAGCGAATCTGTCAAGTTGTTCCACTTCGGCCAGATCAATTCAACGGAACGAGTACGTCAAGCGGTAGTGGACGGTCGCTACGAAATGTATCTGGAAATGGTGTAACATGCTTTGGTGTCTATACGCAATTACGAATCAAGTCAATGGCAAGCAGTATATTGGTATTTCCAGTAAAGTTGCCCGCCGCTGGCTGGAGCATAAAAGTGGCATGGGGTCTAAACTTGTTTACCAAGCTAAAAAGAAGTATGGCATCGAGGCTTTGAAGTTTGACATTCTTTGCGAAGGCTGTGAAGAAGACATAAAGAGTCTTGAAGTCGCACTGATTGAGAAGTATGGCACCCTTGCTCCTGGTGGTTACAACCTAACTGAAGGTGGTGAGGGCACTGTCGGCTGGAGGCACAGTGAAAGCACTCGTACAAAGATGAGTGAAGATCGCCGTGGCGAAGGCAATGCCATGTATGGCAAAAAGCACAGTGAAAAAACTCGCAAGAAAATAGCATCAAAGGCTAAGGGACGTAAAAATCCTATTTTGGTCGAGCTTAATAAGAAGCAGCGAGGAAGTGCGAACCCCAGGGCAAGAAGAGTTCTTGTTGAGGGGATTGAGTATGGCTGCATGAAGGACGCAGCCGAAGCGATCGGAATTAAACCATCCGCGATGCGTGCGCGCATGTCAAGACATAGCAAACGCAAGACTGGTTGGCCACCTGGGTGGTGTTACTTGTAACTTTCCTTATTTATTCTTTTGCAAGAGAAACGGAGGTGCGCTATCGCGCGCATAGAGCTGAGAGATACCACGATCTATTTTCAGGACGGGCTTAGTGGATCGGCAACGATTGATGAAGCAACACCGGGAGCGAGTGATACGACTGCTAATATCATCACCCCAGTTCTGAACACTACGACCACGAACCTTGTCCCAGTTGGGGCACGCTTCACTGTCAACACTGCAAACAATGTGACCACGTATACGGTCACGGCACGAACGCCCTCCGGTGCCGGTCCCACGACCGACATCACCTTCTCACCTGCTTGGGGAGCGGTCGGCACGCCGTCCAATACGGACGTCATCACCTTCATTCCTCAACGACTTGAGATCAAGATTGGTGAAGGCAACCTTACGTGGTCGGAGGCGAAGGAGTATGAATACCTCCTGGACCGTGGCGATCTTGACACTGTCAAGGAAGCTGACGAGCAACCGCTTGAAATCTCCCTTGAGTTTGTATATGAGCATGTGACGGCGGGCACGTCTGAGGACGTGACGCCTGTTGACGCCCTCAAGCAAATTGGGGACGCCTCAGAATGGGTCACTAGCGCTACTGACCAGTGCGAACCGTTTTGCGTTGATCTTGTCATCCTCCAGTGTGTGCCTTGTGGTACGACTGAGGATGAAGAGGTTGTGTTTGCTGATTTCCGATACGAGTCCTTGGACTACGATCTGAGTGAAGCAACCATCGCGGTCAGCGGACGATGTAATGTGAGCGAGGCTACGGCCACGCGAGCAGACTACGGTGAGTGTGCCTGAGTAGTTTAACCTAGCGGGGCGGGATACGCCCGCCCCGCTTCTTCTTGTTTTGTTTTACCCTGGGAGAAAAGTTATGAAGATTGGTGGAGTTGAATTGAATGGTCCGTGCGAGGAAGTTCTTGTTCTTCCGCGACTGAATACCGATGACGTTGTCATCAAGGCCAGAGCCGTGATGGATATGGATGCATTTGACGCCATCTGTCCCGTGCCGAAACCGCCTAGAGTGGGGACTAAGGATGGATTCAAGAGTAACGAGAAGGATAAGACGTACCTACAACAAGTGGCTCAGCGTGATGAGACGCGTTTTGCGTATATGGTCATCAAGTCGCTGGAACCCAGTGAGATTGAGTGGGCAGGGATTGACATGGACAAACCCGCCACTTGGCTCGGGTGGACTGACGAATTGAAAGAAGCTGGCATTTCGGCGACGGAAGTCAACCGAATCATTGCTTGTGTTATGCAAGCAAACTCCCTTGACGAAGCTAAGCTGAAAGAGGCGCGAGAGCTTTTTCTACTTGGTCCGGTGCCAGAGGCAAGCGACACCTGTGGCCCCGATACAGAACCGGAGAATACGCCGTCTGGCGAGCCTGTGAAAGGGTCGGAATAAGACCCCCTGACGTTAAACCTACCTGGGATGACAATAACGTGTGGACCCAGGCACTTATCTTAGCTTACGATCAAACGTGCAGCTATGACGAGATGGAAGAGAAGAAATCACTGCTTGGAGCAGGAGGCTCTAAGCAGTCTGGGGGTAAGGGGAGGCGTAGAAGATGAAATGGCATGGGGAGTTTCGAGCCGTGACGCTCGATCTCAGCGGGTATAAAGCCGAGCTAGATCGACAGATGACCGACTGGGTTAAACAAGCTGCCCAGGCATGGCTTCAAGCTACAGTTATTTCCATAATCCCTACGTGGTCCAAAGCATCGAGAGCCACGTTTCAAGCCCTTGCCCGTGATGTTGGCATGTCCATTCCATACGGCCCTCTCCGAAGCATCAAGGATAGAGAATCCTTGGGCTTGTCCACCGGAGAGGGTGGGATTGTGTCAAATCCATCTAAGTATCGTTGGCACTTTTACTACCATAGTACGCTCCGATATTTGGCGTACAATGAGTACAACAAGGCGGTGTATGGTTCAGGACCTCCAGCCCCCTTTAGTCGCAGTGGCTTACGAAGCAAGACGCCCTACCATTTTCAAGAAGCGGGGCAAAAAGAGTTCGACAATTTCTCGCGATTCACTCAACTACCTAATCCATTCAGCTTCCTCAAGTTGGAAAAGGTTACTTAATGCCGGAACAAATTACTCAAAAGCTAGGCTTCGATGCCTCAGCCGCGATAACCTCGCTGACGAATCTTAATCGAAAGCTAGGGGAGTTCAGACAAGGCCTCCAAGCTACGAGTGGTGGTTTGCGTAAGTTTGAGGCGAGCGCCGTCAAGGCAGTCGCTACTTTCAACACGCTTGGTAGGGCAGCGACCAAAGCCGCCGCGTCTATCAATACATTGAGAACCTCAGCCACGGGGGCAGTGCCGACGCAAATATCTGCACAGGCAGCCGCAGCTTCGGCTGCTATGAGTAATCTCGGCGCGTCTGCTACGGGCGCTCAAGCTAAGTTGGCAGGCATCGGCACGGTCGCGACCGCTGGCGCGGCCTCAATGGGTAAACTGTCTGCCTCTGCTACCGCAGCCGCATCATCGGTTCGGACGTCGTCGGCGTCTATGACAGCCTCCGCTAATAAAACCGCCGCCGCGTTGACCAAAACTGGTGTGGCGGGCGAGAAAGCTGCGACGACAATAGGAATATCTTGGAAGACAATTGGAAGGATCATCCTTGCCCAGGTCGTTATTCGCGGACTGAGCATGTTAGTGAGCGCGTTCAACGATGCGCAGGAAAAGGCTCGAGAGTTTTCCCTCCGCATTGGTGAAATATCCACCATCGCTGGCGGGGCGCTCGGATCAATAGATGAGATAAGCGACGCAACATTAGAGTTGTCCAGGAGCTTAGGACTCGCCACGTCCGAAGTGGCTGAGGGTCTGTACCAAACACTATCCAACCAAGTTGTTGAAGCCGGAGAGGCTATAAGATTTGAAACTACTGCTGCTAAGCTGTCGATTACGACGCACTCCCAGCTTAAAGAATCTATCAACGCTCTCTCGTCTATAATGAATAGTTACCAACTTGACATATCGGAGGCTGAGGAAGTCTCTGCTGTCCTGTTCAAGACTATTGAACTGGGTCGTCTGCGTATGGGTGAGTTCGGCGACGTCCTTGGTAGGGTTTCGCCCCTTACGGCAGCTTTGGGCATTGAGTACAAAGAAATGGCCGCAGCTTTGGCCGCCATTACTCAGAAGGGTGTGCCCGCCCACACAGCTATTACTCAATTGACGGCAGTGACGCAAAAACTCTTGCGACCTACAGTTAAGTTGCAGGAATTGTATACTAAGTGGGGTGTAGAGACTGGGCCAGAGGCAATAGAACGATTCGGCGGCTTGCGCGGCGTCTTACTCAAGATGCGTGATGCTACCGCTGGAAACGACAAAGAGTTCGCCGACCTGCTCGGCAGGGTTCGTTCTATGGTTGGTGCTATGAACCTGACCACAAATGGGGCCGACGCTTTGACCAAAGCCCTTGGAGAGATGGAGGACCCCCTCGACGACCTAGATGCTGCCTTCGCCAGGATGGAAAGCACCATTGGTCGCCGCTCCGTGAAGGCTTGGGACGATTTAGATGTATCACTACACAAGGCCGGAAAAACCTTTCTCGACATGACTACTCCCATGGTCGAGGTGTTGGGCACCCTGGTAAGAAACTTCGATCTCGTTGCCGGCGCTGCCTTCGGAACAGGTATAGCTATTATTGCTATGAAGACAAGTATGGTAGCCGCCATAACCACAACCGGCCTCTTAACCGCCGCCGTTGCCGCACTCCAGTTCGCTTTATTCACACTAGGCCCTATCGCTCTAGCTGCTGCTGGTGTCGTGGCCGCCATACAGGTTGGCAAAGCTATAGCTGACACACTTGACACCGCTACCGGGGCGGTGGAGAGGTATAAGGCCAGTGAAGAGGCAATGACTAAAGCTCTGGAGGCACAGAGTAAAGCGCGTATAGATGCGACAAAGAAGGAAGTCGCCGCACGGAAGAAACTTATTCTTGGGTTTGTGATGGATCAGGAAGCCCTGATTAAGAAAAGCACTGAGATATTCCAGGTGAACTCGGAGGCAATTACTCAGGTTTTGGATGACCAGCTTAGTGAAATATCCGACTCAAGGTCGGCGCTAATCCAGCAGGTGGAAGATGCCGTCAGGGGCATGGATGACGCCATCAGTGATTCGGAGAAAATTGTTGCAAAAATTAGGAGCGCGTTATCCGACGCATCCTTCGAGAAATCAACTAGGAGTCTCGCTAAAAATCAAAAGGCCTGGGCCGCCAACGAACGAGCAGCCAAGGCGGCCTCAAGGGCTGCCGCAGCTTATGCTAACGCCGGAGCAAGTGAAGAAGGCATTAAAAAGGCTAGAGAACTGTTCAAGCTCGCGGAGAAGAAATCAAAAGCATCCATAAGTGCGGCGGATGCCAGCGGCAACTCTGTCAACCTGTTCAGGGCGGAGAAGCAGCTTGCATCACTAAGAAATCAGACTATAACCAGTGAGCTAAGATTCCAAAATGACCGCAAGAGTCTTCAAGCAGAGGAGAATGTGCTAGAGGTCAAGAATCTCAAACTCCAGCAAGAGAAGCTCCATCTGCTACAAGCACAGAAGGCGGAAAAAGTCTCCTCCCAGAAGGCTGATGGCACTGGTCTCAAGACAGCGGAGCAGAGGGCAAAAGATTTGGCGGACGCCAAGGCCTTAGATCCTTTGATAGCTGCTGCCCAAGAGGGTTTCAATACTACTAAATTGTTTGGGAAACTCGGACTCGAAGACTATGCTTCTAAACTCCGTGACGTGACGGAAAAAAGTATAGCTGGTGCTAACATACAATTCACCGGTGCCGCAGAGAAGTTGCAGGCTGAGCTTAAGTCTAGGTCATATCTAGTAAACGTAAATCTCAGTGTAACAGACGAGGAGTTCAAGAAGCTACGCACCGAAAAGTTTGGGGAGGGCTCGCCATTTGATTCGAAGACAGCCGACCAAAATAGAAAGTTAGCCGAAGGGGTTCTCGCCGACTCGGAGAAGTTCACGGAGGAGGCGGCGCAGTCAGCCACAAGGCTCACCCATGCTTTGAATGAAGCAGACGCGAACATTAGTAGCGCAGGGTTTCACAACTGGTTGGACGAAATCGTGCTAGTAGATAAGCAATTGATAGCGCTAATTAGCAGGGCAAAAGGTGTCAGCGCCAAAGATGCCATAGCCGGTGCTTCACCGGCGGAGAGTTTCCGCAAAGACATGCAAGACGCAAGAAATCTCCTTAAACAGGCGAAGATCGACAAGAGAGAATTGACCAAAGCTGAGCGAGACAATATCGCCGCCCTGGACGAGACCGGGCGTAAACTTGAGGCAAACGGCGAACTCTCGGATAATCAGATAAACAAGAGTATATCAGGCGTACGCGCGATACACACGGGGATCAAAGAGCTTGACGCGTTCCTTGGTAGCCTCAAGAAGATACCAGGAAAAGGAGTGGAAAAACAGTCGCGGGCAGTCTTGAAGGGACTTGAACGTGGGGCCACGAATGCGGCTGCCAAAGAGAAGGCGCTAGGAAAGGAAGTTGACGGAGTCAAGAATGGTATCAAAGCCACCACAGATGAATCCAAGAAACTCCCCTCAGTGATTGATGCTGGAACAGTTTCCATGGGCGGCCAAGCTGATGAAGCGGGGCGGCTAAAGACTAACGTGCAAGGCGCGGCGACGGCTCAGGAGAGGCTAAACCAACTGAATAGGTTGCAGAGGCAACCCCCTACTGCCACTACTCTGGCCAAGCCACCTGAAACCCCTGCCGCTCCTGCCGTAGATACTAGCGGCATTGAGGCTGGGACCGAAGCTCTTAAACCACTGATTAAAGGCATCAAGGACGTCAAAGAGTCCACGGAAGATGCTGGTAATAACTTCGGCATAAGAATCATCAACGGCACCCAGGCGGCACTACCGGCCATCGAGACTTTGGACACAGCAGTGATAACCCTTGCTGGCACGGTTGGCAGTGTGACGGCAAAAGTAGGAGGCGTTACAACGTCTGTGGGCACAACGTCTAACGCAGTAGTCCTAGCCACTGAAAACACTGGCCTATGGTCCACCGCCATGGGTGGCTTAGTTACCGTAGCGACGCGAGTCACGTTAGCTATGCAAGCTGCGGAGCAAGCGTCAATGCGGGCCGCCAGGGCGGCTGCTCTGGCAGCGTCAGCGGCAGGGGGTGGTGGGGCAGGTAATGCTTTCCACGGTGGGCCCGCTGTCAACTACAGGGCAGTCGGAGGTCCGGCTACTAGGGGCCAGGACACAATCCCTGTGATGGCCTCACCTGGAGAGTTCTTTATGAACGCCAGAAGCTCACGACGTTTTTCCTCGGAGCTACAGGCTATGAACGCTGGCAGGGAACCGATCTTTAGGGATAAGGGCGGGGCTGTCACAAATGTTGGTGACATAAATGTATCCGTGACGCAAGGTGAGACGGCGAGCAACACGGCTCGCCAGATTGCGTCTTCTTTGAGAAGAGAATTGCGACGTGGGACCTCACGTCTTTGAGTAACGGTGTCAGGGATGCGACGGGCCGCGCCTGGACATAAATAACAACAGTCCGCTGAAACGTTTTGGAGGGAAGCTGATGAAGAAGAATAGTGAATTGAGACTGCGCGGCCAATTCCTGATCGAGCATAGGAACGAAGCTGGTAAATTGATCGGCGTATACCGCGTGCCTAACGGCATCGTTGATGAGGGTCTCGACAAGATTCTTGATGACATGTTCAACGCCGGTGGGCAGTCTTCGTTGTGGTATATTGGTCTCGTTGACAATGCCGCATGGTCGGCCTTTGCTGACGCTGATGTTATGAACAGTCACGCAGGTTGGGCCGAATCCACAGCGTATGCCGCTGGCACCCGGCCTCAGTGGACTGTTGGGGCAGCGGCGGCGCGGCAAGTTACCAATGCCAGTACGGTGGATTTCGCCATCAATGGCACAGTCACGATGAAGGGAATCTTCGTCGTCGATGAGAACACCAAGGGCGGCACGACTGGTACTCTGTGGTCTACAGCAGCGTTCAGTTCAACTATCAACGTCACAAGTGGCGACACCTTGAAAGTTACTTACACAGTCAGTGGTTGATCTCTCCCTCGGTCATCTAGGTGCGGGCGGCCGCGCCCGTGCCTAGATGTTTTTCACTGGAGGCCAAGAATGGCACTATTATGGATTGAAGGATTTGAGGGATTTGGCACCACTCCGGGCAGTGTCCCTCTGCCAGTTGGCGCGCTGGATAGGAAATATGTTGACACGCCCGGCGCTTCCAGTTGGATGGATATTGAAGTGGGGCGGGTCAGTGGGTATTGCCTAGAAATAGGGGATGGCATAGGCTTGGGGATGCCCGTGCCAACTACTGACGCCACCCTCATTTGCGGCGCGGCTTTCAACAAGTATGATGACCTTGGCCGGGACTACGAAATTGTGGCGTTCTATGATGGCGCGCAGAAGGGCATCGGCGTAACCAGCCTTGCCGCAACAGGTGAGTTGGCAGTCAAGTTGGACGGATCACTTCTCGCCACAACGAGCGGTCTAGGTCTGGTAGATAGCGCTTGGTATTGGCTTGAGCTAAAGGTCGTCACTGACAACACTGTTGGATCATATGAGGTCCGCATAGGAGGGGCAAACGTCCTTAGTGACAGTGGGATCGACACCCAAGGTGGGTCAAATGCGTGGTCTGACAAAGTTAGATTTCGCGCCCCTACTGGCGGGTCGGCAGTGTGGATAGATGACATCTATATTTGTGATGGCACTGGTGGGGTAAACGACGATTTTCTTGGCGGTGTGAAAGTGGTCGGCCTATCCCCTGACGCCGATGATACAGCCAACTTTGGGACGTCAACACCGAGCGCAAACCACTTTGAGAATGTCGATGAAAATCCCAGCGATGATGACACGTCCTATGTTGAGGAAAACTCCGTCAACACCACTGATTTGTATGACTATGAGGCCTTGTCAGATACGGGGCAAATCTTCGGTTTGCAAATAAACACCATGTGCCGCGAGACTGACGCCACCCCATTCAGCTTGATTACTCCTATTGAATCTAACGGAACTCAGGATGATGATTCTTCTCAGGCCCTAGCGGGCGTAAACTATACTAATCTGCATCGAGTATCTGAGGTTGACCCGGATACAAATACAGCTTGGACAATAAATGGGGTTGATGCCGCAAAGTTTGGTATAAAGGTGGGTTAACATGGTCCTTCGCGTCACAAAGCAAGCGGCAGAGGTTTTGATAGCCCCTGACAGTGGTCAGTTACGGGTATCGAAGCAGCATGTTGAGGTCTTGCAGCATTTCTCTATCTACAATGAGAGCGTCGAGAGTAATCTCGCCCTCACGCACGTATTAGAGTGGCAAGGCCCTCGCTACTTTACTAGGCAGGATAACCTCGTCATAAGCCAAACGGTCAATGCCTATCACGGAGTGCCCTGGGCTGCTGTCGAGTTCGAGCATCCAATTGCCTTTGTTCAGGCGGTGAACCTCTCACTGCCAGCGGAGGCTGAGAATACGTTAAACTTTGTCGATGAAATGTATAGACTGCAAACTCCGACCTCAAACATAGCGTTTGTGCAGACGATGGACAGCGGGAAGTCGAAGGACGTGGATGAGTCCGCGTTGGCTCTTACACAAAGTGCGGAAACAAGTAATGAGTTTGTGCGAGTAATGGCGGCGACGAGCTTCATAGGGCACTCATTGACCTATTACGTCGAGAGTCCGTGCAGTACAAAGGCATACACACCATTCATTGGGGAGAACACCATCCCCAATGCCCCCACCCCACCTGACGATGAGGAACCCATTGTTCAAGCTGATCCCACGGGTACGCGATTCCAGTTATCATACCCAGCCTTGGCCACTCCGACTGACACTGTCGAGTTGCGAGCCCCTGAGCTGGATAATGTGGATCGGTTAGCGTTCACGAGGATTAGCCGCGAAACAAGGGGAGGAAAACTATCAGTATTTGCTGATCCGGCTTGGCCTAAGACAGAGACCGTGATAGCGACCTTTATTGGCCTCACTAGGACGGAGGTAGAGACTCTGCAAACATTCTTCGTGGCTCATATTGGTGAAGAGATTGGAATGCAGGATTGGGAAGGGCGGGAGTGGGTTGGCGTAGTGACTACGCCCAACGAGTCTGCCGTTAATGATGGTGGGAAAAATGTGTGCGGCGATAAAGGCTGGACGATAACATTTGAGTTTGAGGGCGTTTTAGTCGACGGACACGCTCCCAACAACTCCCTGAGTCTTTCTCAAACCGTCAACACTGTTGTAGTATAGGCTCCCAATGTTCAAGATAGAAGCACCTTACCCAGGGTATCAAACTACTGTCCTGCTCCCGAGTCCATCCTTTGGAGACTCGGAAGAAATAGCCTCATCACTGGTAACGGCGAGAGCAATGGACGGTACACTCTATACTTATACGAGACAACGACAGGGGAGAAAGCGATTGCAATACTCCTTCGTCGTGGCCCGTAGCAAGGCCCTTGAGCTAAGGGCCTTTCTCAAGGCCTATTACCGCTCCGCAATGCGTCTAACTGACCACGATGAGAATGTCTGGATCGTGTACTTACAGGGCAACCCCTTTGACATGCAGGGACAGTCAAAGGCGGGAGGCTTCCCAGGTGGAGAGACTATGACAGTCAATCTTCAATTCGAGGAACGAGAGTAATGAGGACAGTACCAGTACCGACACTAGCGGCTTTGCAGCAGGACTTAGGGACCGAGCCCATCCTGATTATCGGAGTCACATGGTCAGACGACGGTGGCGAGATTCTTTACTCGGATCAACGTATAGATGGTGCGGCATACCCATACCCCACACTGACACAAATAAGCAGCTTCGACACCGCATTACTGGTATCGGGCTCGGGCGACTCGCAATCAATAAGCGTCATCTTGGACGACATTGACGGGACACTGAAAAGCATATTCAACAGTCACGACATCCACAAACGCTCCGTGAAAGTGTATCAGCTTTTCAGGGGCATTGCCTTGGCTAATAAGTTCCTGCTGTTCGACGGCGAGATTAACAGCCCTGTCATTTGGAATGAGGGCGAGAGAACGCTGGCCTTCACAGTCTTGACCCGCGCCGAAGATGCGGACGTGGCCTTCTCAATGGAAGAGGGAGACTTCCCGCAGATACCTGTCGACGCGCTGGGCAAGGTCTGGCCTTTGGTATTTGGTCAAGTTTGTAACATGGAGACGGTGCAAGTTCGCGCCCCCCGCAAAGGTTTCCTCACCGCTGGTGAGGGGTGGGGTGACTTCACGATAGAGCCCCGCCTGTGTCAGGCGAGATATATACAGTGCCCGTCCGTCGTTCTAGGCTCGACGAAGACCATTAAGAGGGCTCCGGATAACTCATATATAACCAGTGACGTGTGGCAGTACGGCCCAGACCAGGAATGTGTTGACGACCGCTTTGAAGTAATTTGCAATCTTCTCTACCGGCAGCAACAGGAAGACACCTACGAACACTCCGTTCTTACTATCAGGGGCGGGGACGCATTTCCGCAAGCGGAGCAAGTCACGATCAGCGTCGACAGTGCGATTCTACGGGGCAGCTTCTCTGGAAACACCTTCACCGTTACTGATAGAGAGCATCCCGACTATGCTGAGTGGGATCATGTAGCCTGTGCCAGTGTACAAAACCACGCGTATGGCATAATTCCAGCGAGAGGCAGCGCTGGCAACCAGTGGGAGGAAACATCGTCAGGAACAGCTTGGTTTAACAATCAGAGCGACATCGAAACCCTGGCAGACTGCGACCTAACCAACAGTAATTGGACTCGCGGCTCAATCGGCGGGCCGTCAGCATCCTGGCAGGCGTATGAGAGCATGGGGTCGGCTGGTTTTGTCTGGAAGCCGTCTGGCACGGAAGTGTTTTTAGAGGCCGAGGGAGAACTCCTCTATATCGTCAGCTTGCTCCCTGGGACGGTGGACAGCGTTACTGCATATAAGACGCAGCCCTCCGGCAGAGCGCTCCTCATGGAAGTGCCGTCAGCATATTACACAGTGTACAACACTGACTATGATGGCTATGTGGATGTCGAGATTGGGTTTGATAAGAAGCTAAGCCTCATTGACCCTGACTGGGGTGACACCATCTACGTGTCGTTTACGTCAAGTGTGGGGCCGAACCCCGTTGACATTATAGAGTGGTTGTTAGCTAAGTACACGTCACTGACGCCGGACGCGGCGACATTCGCCGCCGTCCAAGCTCAGATGGCGAACTATCCGTGCAACTTCGCTATCAAGGATCGGAGAAACATTCTCGATCTGATCCATGACATTGCATACCAAACCCGCTGCGCCGTTTATACCCGGGACGGAACGATGTATATAGTCTATTTGTCCGATGAACCTTCGTCTGTTCGGACTCTGACTACAAGTGACATCTTAGCCGACACGTTTGAAATATCCCTCACGGAAACTGAGGACATAGTAACCAAGCATGTTATTGATTGGGAAAAAGCCGACGCCGGTGTGGAAGACAGTGATGAAACCGGCTTGAAGATAATCCTAAAGCACAACGTCGACAGGTACGGAATCTCGGAAGAGACGCACGACTACTACACACAAAATACCTATGACACCATCCTCAAGTCTGCAACCTTCTGGCTAATAAGAAACGCACACACATGGAAGCACGTTGAGTTTGACACGCCCTTAAAGCATCTTGATCTGGACATCTTCGACTGCATCACAGTGGACGTAGCTCAGTTCTCTCCGACTCCTATAAAGGTAGTCATTGAAGAGGCTACATACAATCCAGACGATAACAGCATCCACTTCAAATGTTGGACCCCGGTTCTTGCAGGTACGGACACAGTCTATAGTTGGGCGTGGCCCGCACAGCAGGATGCGGCTCGCCGGTTCCCGTTGGTTCAGGAGATAGCGGACGCGGGAGCGGGATACACTTTCAACGTAACACCACCAATCGGCCACATACTGAGAAGTGGTTATGTTGATACCGGGGACGGCTCCCCGTTGATAATGTCCTCTGGTGACCAAAATCCTTCTGACATTGGTGACACCTTCCCGACTACCTTATGCGAAGTGTCATCTACGAATGAAGTAGAGGAAGATGACCCAACCTTTCAAGCATTAACCCTGGCTAGAAGAACTAGGGACCGGGTCAGTGAAGGTCAGATGACGAAAGACATGCGCCCGCCCGGCGGTCTAAACGTCAATAACGGGCAGTCCGAGGGGCTTGATGATCCCTTCCGACCTGAGGCTCCGGGTGATAGGGACGAGAAGCCTGAGAAGGAGGGCGGCGGAGGGCCCCCCTGTGGCTCGCCGGCGCTTGGGAATGGTTGCGTCTGGGAAGTGCAGGTGCAATATGTAACTCCGGACCTAGTAACCAGTGGTAAGATTCTAGGCGGCTGTCTGGGCGGCCCATGCTGGCGAAATGAAGCGGGCGGCGGCGTCTGTACCAACACTGACCTGACAACCTACGGATTCTGGTTTGACCGCTTGACTTCTGCTGAGGCGTTCTTCAACGCGAAGCAAACTGAAATATCCGCCCTACATTCGTCGTGTGGCTACTACACTGATAAGACTGCCCCCTTCTCGGTTTCCTGGGTGGGTGGGATTGAAGACCCTGAGACTAGCGTGACGTGCGCAGATAAGGAGGCGCAGCAACTAGAAGAGGAGTCCGACCCTGAGTATGAGTCAAATGACTCTGGTCTCACCATTAGTTCAGTGGGTTCCTCAGATGGGGATTACCAACCGGAAGAGTGTTAATAAGTAGGAGGCAGCTATGAGAGAGAGAATGTGTATCTATCAGGAAACTTCACTGGATCAGACACGGAATACCCATCACTCCAGGTGTCTCAATAGCGCGGCGAAGAATTACTGTGGCCCCATCCATAAGGAACTGTGCCAAGCCTGCCCAGCATTAGTACCAGAGAAGGTGGGTGAGGCGACGGTCTCGTTAGCCGACGACATCTTTCCTGAGACGAGCGAGCGGTCGCCGGAAATGATAGACAACCTTATGGAGACTCACTGTAAGAAGTGCAAGAGCTATTTCCCTCGGACTGGTCAGTGTACCCTCCGGTCTCCGACGCGGTGGTTCATTATCAGAGACTTGATGGAGAACCCAGCCCTACATTGTGCTAAAGGGGCGTGGTGATGCTAAACCCTGTTTGCCAGAAATGTAGGCAAGTCGTGATCCGTGGCCGTGATGGCAGCGTGAAACGCGTCCACCGCTGCGCGCACGGCGCTGCTCAGTCTTATCAAAGCGAAGTGCAGCCAGAGCAATGCAGTGGATGCGCGCTTCGACAGCCTTTGATCGGCGTCAGCATGACTTGCAAAGAGCATCCTCCGAGCGATCCCATTTGGCCCGAACCCCATTACTCGACTGAGCAGACGCTTGTCTACCCATTCAGGGATGGGGTGCCTGTCCCGCCCGTGCCGGAGGGTCACAAGCGTATGGAAGAGGAAGGGGCGTATAGCTGGTGGTTCGTGTCGCTGTGGCCCGAGTGTCCTTACAGGCAGATGGTGAACAAGAGGTCGCCGAGGGGCGATTTGCAGGTCAATGCCCATTGCGGGTCACAGAGTAATAGGGCAATCGGGTTTGCACAGTGCGAACACTGCTCAGCGGAAGTAACCAGGCTCGGTGGCACTCTGAGTGAGAAGGAGATTCTGGATAACGTCCCCTTACCAGAACAGATGAAAGAGGCCGGGGAAGACGGCGTCCCAGACTTCCCAGGCGCGGCCCAACTCGTGGCCAATTACTGGAAGGCGGTGCAGGGGTGGATAGCTGCTGGGAGTCCGAAGAGAAGTAAAGAAGAGGTCAAAGAGATTCACACCACGTTCTGCGCCGAGTGCGACTGGTATGATGAGGAGTCGCGGCGTTGTAAGGGGTGTGGGTGCAGCGTCAAACCAAAAGGAATCGCCATCCTCAATAAGATTGAGATGGCGACCGAACACTGTCCACAAAGATTTTGGTGAGGGTGGTAATATGGCCCGTTGTTGTTCCTGCTTGAAGAGAGCGGTTAAAAGAGCGGTCAAGCCATTTTGCAGGCGAACGAGTCCGCCCACTGCCCGTGCCGGGAAGCGGAAGGATCGTCGAGCCGCGCTGATGAAAGCCACAAGAGGCATTTAACTTAACCAAACGCCGCCAACATGCGGCGATATAACTCCCCCTCTGCCCGCGCGTCACACAAGGCGTCGTGGGCATTTTCTATGGTGATCTTGTATCTCGCGCACATAGACCCAAGCCCCACGTACTTGTACGGTGGGGTTTTTCCATGATATGCACTAACGTCGTTGATGTTGATTGCAAACAGCATCGTGTCCCGGGGATGGAAGTGCCATATCTGTTGGAACGTCTCCATACCAAGCCAGTGAGTTAGGAAGCCCCTCTCGAACGGGTAGTTGTGCGCCAGCGGAACAAGCTGCTTCTTGAACGGCAGCTTCAATCTCTGGAACCACTCGTCAAACAAGTCAGCCGCCTTGGATTGACTCGGGGCGTTGGCGACCAAGTTGTCTATGTTGAGGCCGTGGACTGCCGTAGCGGTCGCCTCTGCTCGCTCTGGGTGGTCTGGCGCGATGTCCATGTAGAATGGCATTACATCTGGCATCGGCCTTATCTCACTGGTCAACGGCTGGACCGCTACCTGGATTACCTCATGGTATCCAGCCATTCTCCCCGTCGTCTCTACGTCAACAGCACACAACAAGTTGCCGCCTAGATTGACGAGACTATTGGGAATCTCTATTTCATTTGTCATCCTCTTTACCCTTCTTCCAGTCCTCTCCTTCGTCCTGCCAATTATCCTTACGATCTTCCTCTGCCTTCCAGTCATCGCCGTTTAGGTAGCCCTCCTCTTCGTCATCCATCCCGACAGCGGGAGGGGTTGGCGGCTTAGGCTTCGGCTCCGGCCCCGCCCCCGTCTCCGGCTCCGGCTCCGGCTCCGCCTCTGGTTTCGGTGGCTTCTCCACTGGGGTTCGATCATCACCCACGCGCCCGCAAAACGCGTGCGAGTTGCAAAGGTTGACCCACTGGTCCGAGGACTCAGTAGAGCCAGCGATGTTGAAAT
>SDBT01002801.1_pt1 | contig 30520 bp, 24 predicted proteins | sample 2277101 | NCBI WGS metagenome assembly SDBT01 (sample SAMN10404973, study PRJNA504765) | marine sediment metagenome | isolation source: marine sediment core GS10_PC15, 103 cmbsf | place: Arctic Ocean: Southern Knipovich Ridge | collected 2010
AGGAGGGGGGAATGAGATATCATATTTGATAACGGGATGGTAAGCAGGAAGCAGGTATGAAGAATCATAAAAAGGAGCTTGTTATTTGTTTTGTCTTGGGTCTTTCTTTGGTTGGATTTATCTATAAGGGAATATATAGCTCAGATAATCAATTAACTTTTGATCGATTATATCCAGAAAATTTGTTTACCAAGACCAAAGAGCAGTGCATGCAGGTTTGGGCAACATTAGATGATATGGTGCAGCATAAAAAGCAAAATATACCGCATGATTTTTTAATTAATACTTTTGGCCAATTAGCCTATGCAAAGCATTGCGTACAAAACATGGTGCAGCACAAAGTGCCTATTGCCTATGATGATCTTCTTTATATTTCTCGGGTGGTAGGAACCATTGATGAGCGATGTACACAACTTCCTCAATCAATAGCACAAGATAAAATTGGCTGTTTGAGGCAGCAGGTGGGGGCATTAAAAAAGAAGGTGCAACTATTATTGCAAGCCAATAACACCAGTGCCAGTGCCAGCCATTAAAATGCCTTTCGCGCCAATTTGCTTAAGCCAATAAAATCGATTAATTGTATTAAGCGTTGGATTTGATAAAACATCAAGCTGCGCTATATTCCAATCATTGATATTGTACGGTAATACGCCAATTTTTACGACGTTAGCGGGATCTGTCGTGCGATTGAAAATAAAGAATCGCCTGCCCCCATCAGAATGGAAATAGATGATCGGGAATAATGTTTTAAATGGTGTATTTAAGGGCCGGGCATTAAATGTTTCTGGCACAAAGAAACTATTAAATTCTGGGGCCGTCCCACCACTATCTCCATTACCGCTAAATTGATGAATAGTGCCGCGATCGAATGTTAAAAATCCACTTTGATCTTGGATGCTAAATGGCCAACTTGTATGCCGAATGGGAGTATCTGCTTGCGCAATGCCATTAAATGCAGTGGTTGCAGTTGTTTTGATAGCATTCGATGCAACAACGCTCCAGTTAGCGATTGCTTGCGTTGTTGCAGTTGCAACGCTTGCGCTTCCTGCTTGGCTTGCCGCACTCCTGAATAATCCTTGGTTGGTTGCTAAAACAAGCTGTTCTTTATTTTCTGGATTTGCAGCGCGAGGATCATCCGTTGCTACGATTTGAACCCCGTAAAATTGGATAACATTTGCAAAAGCACCAAGGCCTGTTTGGGCAATTGTTCGTATATTGGCGAAAGAAAACATAGTATTTGTATTTGCAGTAAATGGAATACTATACAGCGTGCTCAAAAGAGGTGTTTCTGTTGTTGATTCTGATGTAATGACATACAGTGTCCCGCCAGCGCCTGATGTTTTAATATCAATTACAGATCCAACAATTGATTCCATTTTGCGCCATGCTCGGCCACTAAATGGTGCTAAATTGAGCGTTGTCATATTTATTGGATTAAAGCCATCACCATCACTTTCACTAAACACAAATAATCCATTTTCAGTTCCTGCAAAAAAGTAGCTAAAATTTTGGCGAGAGAAATCGTTATCAGCGGTCGTACTTGTGCGGCTATATTCAAGCACTTGGCAACAGCCGGCATCAGCTGGCAAGAGTGTTGTTAAGAAGTTTTCAGTCTGGGAATAATCGGTGATTGCTGTTTGGGCACTTGCAGGATTACCAAAATCAACTGCTTGGCTGGTGCGTGCAAATACTACTCTATTTGTACCACCAAATAGTGCATATCGATGAGCAGTTGTGTCTAAAAAGCCGCGCGTTGCTTGATCAAGATCAAGGACGCAGTAGGATCCAGTAGAAAGTGCAGCAGCAGCAATTGTAATCAAATCATTATTTGATACACCTGTAGTCCAGTTAGTGATACCAACGGTTTGACCAGTGGTTCCTTCAACAAGCCAAACATTGCCAGTTTTTCCATCAACTTCTAAAAAATTAACACTTCCATTATGAGTTGCGCCGCCTGGTAATGTTATGCCAGGAAATGCATTTAAGGGTACAATGCGTTTTGTCCATGGGGTCCATCGCAAAATTTTTCCATCATTTACAAACAGTGTTTGGGAGTACCAAATGCCAGAATCATTATCCCCGCTCGGAGCTTTTGAAATAGCAATATATACGGCATCGCCGAGCACTACCATATCGGAAATTGTATCTGAAGCTTGCAATGGTAAATCTCCCGCACCAATAACTGCCTCAGGATTAGTAATGGGATTATTTTCAGCAAGATCTCCTGCTGCTGAAGCTGCAGTTGTGAACTTAAATGAGCTATTGAGCGTTGAATCTTTTTTTGCAAGTGTACCATTAGTTGCGCTGGTGGGATTAGCGGTATCATTTACCAGTGGAAGGGCAAATACACGATTGCAAACATTATTTTGGGCACAGCTGACAATCAAATAATCAGGGCCAGTACTCGTATGCATAACGCGAATAAAGCGCGGTGTAAGATCAATGTTTGCTCCTTCAGCTACAATGATTTCATCAGTTCCACCGCCGCTGATTGCACCATCGGGAGTAATTGCTGCTAAATTTAAAACTCCGCTGCTGAGCCTGCCAACTATAACTGCCTTGGCAATATCAGTACCCGTTGCATTGGATGCAATATTAACACCGACAAATAATCGTTCCATGCTATCGTCCCAAAACATAGCAGCACCTGTGTTGGTAAATACGACATCTAATCCTCCGCTAGTACCTTTCAAAATAGTAGATGATCGATCCAGTGCCACAGCTTTATTGCCATCAATGCCTGCGGTTGCATCCTTAATATTAAGGGTAAGCGTGGTATCGGTTGCGCCAATGCCAATAAGTGCAACACCGCTACCGGTTGCCCCAAAAAAATCTGAATTTGGTTTGACTACAGCGAAAATGTTATCATCACTTGTAGTCATTTGAACAATACCATCTGATGTTGAAATACCCCCTGCATCATTTAACTCACTTGAGGTTATTTCAGCAGTTCCATCCGTAAAGAGTGCGGTTACGGTATTAGTTAAAAAATCATCAGCACCTTTTTGAATAGCAACAAGTACATCGCGTGCAGTGGATTGATCAGCAAATGAAAGAAATTCAATCGTTGTATTTATTAAGTTACTAGTAGCTGCAAGGACGCTTAAAAAGAAGGGGGTGGTAGTAAATGTTGGGCGGAATGCTTTTGAAATAGTAAATACATCTGTACCTGATGCAAGCCCCACAAAAAAAATGCCTGTTTTTCGATCATATGCTTTGGTGGTTATATCAGTTTTGAATGCTTTTGGAGCACTTGTATCATTTCCTTGTACTACAATTGCACCAATAAGATAGGACGGCATTATAAAGAGACTTAGCACTGTTTTGATAACCGTGCGTTTCATTACTCTCCCTTGAATTGAACGAAATTAAAAATTCCACGCTATATCAACCCCGACATTACCACCAAATATGCCAGTCGTAAATATACGTTTACCTCCGACAGGTCTATTGTAATAGGCGCTTACACGTGGACCAATAATGGATTTTTCAGTTGAAAAATCATATTCAAGCCAAATATTTATCGTATGCATTTTCCAACCAAATAACATTTGATCGCTATTTACAATTGAAGGGCAAAATTTTTCAGTGTCACAGGGGGTAAGTTCATCTCGATTTTTGTTTGCAAAACTATAACCAAAAATGAGAGAAAGGCCTCGAATCACATGATCAGCCTTAATATATGCTCCTACTTGCCACAAGGCTCCTTTTTCTCGTTTCGCTTCTCCTTTTGCCAATTTAAACCAACCACTTTGATGTTCTCCTGTTTTTAAACGAACACATTTTGTTTTATTACCAAAAACAAGAACATCCAAATGGCTTCCCAGCGTGAGCCAATCAAAAGCACCGAATGCAAAATCGATATCAATTACTGCTGCAATATGCCCATCATATCCTGTTGGTAGCGAAAATACTTGGTCTTCACATCGCTCATCGCCAGAAGGAATTAAAACTCCGAACTTAAATGTGGTATCAACAAAGTCTAAAACTTCTGTTTGTTGAAATGAATGAGTCCACCCAAGAAGTAACGTGATATCACCAAGGCTTGTTTTACTCACTGGCGCTTTAGAAAGATCGTATCGAGCAAGAATCGCATCAAAATTATTTTTAAATATTTGCCAGATAGGGGTATTAATATTTGGGCACGCGTCATCAGTAGGAGATATATCGCAAAGACAGATATTACTGATTTTTAATCGCCGAATTGGAAAATAAAGTTGCACAAAAAAACCGCGTTTTATATTTTGGACAAACGATAAAACCGCTTCAAATGTGCTAAATTCGCCACCGATGGAAAAAGTTGCAAATTTTGACAGCTTTTTACATGCGTCTGTGGATGTTTCGCACCGTGAAGGAATCAGTGAAAGTTGCGTGATAATCAGATCTAATGGATTGCTTAGATCTTTGCATGGAACGCCAATTGCAAGCTCGTGCATATCATGCGTACCATAAATATCTAAAAGCGGGACACTATCATGTTCTTTGTTGCGGGCAGTTTTACTCGAACCACCTTGCACAAAGAAATCAAATGTAGTCAAATAGTCTTTTTCTAACCGTGGCTCAAAAAAGAGGTTAGTGGCTCGATAAAAATGGGCATTATCATACGCGGATAAAGTTGGGATTATGAATAGTATTAAGTAAATCAGGCGGTGATGATATTGATTCATTCATGGTTCCTTTATTGCCAAAGGCTGTACGGGATGATCGATTCTAGATATATATAAAATAAAGGAAAAAGAAAAGGAGAGAAGGGAGGATGATCAAATCTTGCCGACGCTCAAGGCTTTGCTATACTTATTATATAGTATAATCACAAATAGCAAAAATGGAGTCCTGTCTTATGGGTACCCAAAAACAGAAAAATATTAAAGAAAACGTTACAACGGAAGCTTCTGCGCAATCAGATCAAAAAGATCTTGATACATGTAAGCAGGCGCTGTCTGAATGGCAAGGGAAATATTCTCGATTAAGTGCAGATTTTGAAAATTATAAAAAACGCCTTTCAAAAGAGCAGGCAACTTGGACAGCTACAGTACAAGCTTCAATGCTCAACCAATTGCTTTCCATTGTTGATAACTTTGATCGTGCTATGGCGCATAAAGCTGAACAATCTACTGATATGCAATCGTGGATAGATGGAGTTGCCATGATCCATGATGAATTTCATGAATTTCTCAAAAATGCGGGAGTGAAAGAAGTGCCGTACAAAATCTTTAACCCTGAATATCATGAAGCGCTTTTGCAAGTTGATTCTGACACGCATGAATCGGGGCAAATAATTGAGGTTATGGAGAAGGGGTATCTTTTGGAGGATAAGGTCTTGCGTCCAGCCAGAGTAAGTGTGGCAAAATAATCCTTAAATCAGCTTCATCCCCTCACATAATGCAATATACCAACAATAAGCTCAATAAAGATGAGAATAACGATCAATACTTCCAGAATATTTTCACGAATAACATCTGTTTTGTGTTGATAGATGATTAAAACGTCTTTTATAATATTGAGTTTGCGTTCAATAGCTTCTTGCCAACTTTTTAAATCAAGTTTTTTCATAAGTTGATCATAAAATTCAGAGTAATAAGGCTCTCCTGCAATTTTGATGCTTCCTTCTAATCGCTCTGTGATTACCGAAATATCAACCTTTAATTTACCAAGGGTGGCAACCGGATCACTTGCTATCGTATCAATAAATGGGAAGTAAGCGAGTAATGGTATGCGTTGTGAACCCCCTGTTTCATATATTTTGTTTAATTTCTGATCAAGAAGCCGATCGAAATAATGGAGTTCTAGTTGCTGAAGATTGGCAAATTCCACAAAAGCAAGCAAGTCTTGATATTCATCGTCATAGATGAAAGTTGTATCTGAATCAACGATAACAAGGTTTCCTCTATAATAGCCAATAGCGGAATCTAGAATTTCATTTTTTTGATATTCAGAGAGCGTTTCAGTTTCAAAACGAACTATTGATGCAATAACGGCACCAAACTTCTTTTTTAAATTGGCTAGGCTTATTTTTTGGGGTTCAGGGTTTACTTGGACAATACTATAGGAAGAACGGGTTTGAAAAAACTTTGGTTGCGTTATATATTTTTCTATTTTTTTAAATACAAGTTTTACATCAATAACGCTTTGTTCTTGATATTGATAATAAACGTTATAAAATTCTTTTTTCAGATTTTCGAGTGATTCATGAAAAGGAATTTTATAGGTTAAAGAAATTGCGCCAAAATTATGAAGCTGGCAGCTAATGCATCGTGCACTTTCATTTGGGTGCGGAAGCTCAATGGTAAGGGGTGCATTATAGTTTTTAAAATATTTCGGTAACGAAAGCGGTATAGTTTTAACAGCACGCAATTGTTCTACTTTTTTTAAATTAATATCATCGCCAACATCAAAAGCATGAAAAATATAAATATGTCCGGAAAACTCATGATTTAAATCATGAGTTTTTTCAGCGGTTTGTTCTTGCATATGCGCTTAACTCCTTGAACAAAATGCTCTTTTTTCTCTACCATACCACAAGTACCATTAGCCTCAACTGATAGTACTTGGAGTTAGCCTTTTTTTAAAATACTTAAAAATGCATCCTGGGGTACTTCAATATTGCCAACTTGCTTCATTTTCTTTTTCCCTTCTTTTTGTTTTTCAAGTAATTTTCGTTTTCTCGTAACATCACCCCCATAACATTTGGCGGTTACATCTTTTCGCAAAGGAGCAACTCGTTCACGTGCAATGATTTTTGCACCTATAGCTGCTTGAATAACCACTTCAAAAAGCTGGCGGGGAATTGCTTTTTTCAATCGTTCAACGAGCTGGCGGCCAACATAATAAGATTTGTCGCGATGAACAATTGTTGAAAGTGCATCAACTGATTTTCCATTCAGCAAGATATCCATTTTTACTAAATCTGCAGGCTCATATCCCGCTTTTTCATAATCAAAACTTGCATATCCTGAGCTTAATGATTTGAGTTGATCATAAAAATCAGTAGCAACCTCATTAAGTGGGAAACGATATTTTATAATAACGCGATTTTCATCAAGATAACTCATATCTTGCTGAATACCTCGCTTCGTTTCACATAATTTGATTAAATTACCAAGATATTTTATCGGAGTAATAATCGTTCCATTAATGATTGGTTCATAAACGATCTCTATTTGTCCTGCATCAGGAAAATCAGATGGACTTTCAATATCTACTGTGTCTTTACCATGTTTCAGTTTAATCTTGTAAAGTACACTTGGAGCTGTTGCAATAAGTGCAAGATTATATTCTTGTTCAAGCCGTTGTTTGAATACATCCATATGAAGGAGCCCAAGAAATCCGCAGCGAAATCCAAGCCCGAGCGCAGTTGATGTTTTTTTCTCAAAACTAACGCTTGCATCATTGAGAGTTAATTTTTCTATTGCTTCGGCAAATGGTTTAAAATCCTCACTCTCTACCGGATAAAGACCGGCAAATACCATTGGTTTAGCGGGTTTAAATCCTGGAAACGGTTTTACTTTATGTTTGGTATGAAAAATGGTATCTCCAATACGGGCTTCTTTAACACTCTTCATGCCCGTAATTAAATAGCCAACTTGCCCTGAATATAAAGCTGCCGTTGGTACTGGTTCTGGATACATCAGACCAACTTCAAGCACCTCATAGGAAGTTCCGGTTTGAGCCAGACTAATTTGATCACCTTTTTTAATAGTTCCGTTGTGTAACGCAATTAAACAAATAATACCGCGATATTCATCAAACCATGAATCAAATAAGAGTGCCTTGAGTGGTTCATCAATTGATCCATGTGGGCTTGGGATACGGGAAATAATAGCATCTAAAATATCTTGCGTGCCAAGACCAGTTTTAGCAGAAGCAGCAATAATTTGATCTGGGCTAAAATCAAATAAGTTAGTGAGTTCACGCGTAACGCGAACTATATCAGCAGTGGGTAAATCGATTTTATTAATGATTGGAATCATGTAAAGATTTTGTTCAAACGCAAGATAAAAATTAGCCATTGTTTGCGCCTGCACTCCTTGCACGGCATCCACAATTAATAGTGCTCCCTGACATGCATAAAGTGATCGTGAAACTTCGTAGCTGAAATCAACATGGCCGGGAGTATCAATCAAGTTAAGTAAATACGTTTTACCTTCATGCTCGTAAAACATCGATGCCGTTTGGGCTTTTACGGTGATACCTCGTTCTCGCTCAACCTGTAGTTTATCCATAAACTGTTCCCGCTTGGCTCTCTCTGAAATAGTGCCTGTATATTCAAGCAATCGATCTGAAAGTGTTGATTTGCCATGATCGATATGGGCAATTATTGAAAAATTGCGTATATGAGCGGGAGGGAAATCACGTAAATTTATTTTTTTTAGATCCATAATGAAAACAGTCTTTTCAGGTTGTCATATATCTATTAAGAGTGTTGGTTTATCATTTCAATTGATTATAGCTTAATTGCCAAAAACTGTCTATGAAACGTGATAGTATCGCTTTGATTGAGGTTGGCTTGCTTGTCTTATCTGGCTATTCGAGGTATCATATATTTATAAGGATATAGTGCCAATTTGATAAATTTTAACGCAATCAAAAGGGACCAATTTTATGGAGCCGGTTCATACTAACGAAGAAAATAAAATCGGTGTAAAGCCGGTACTTATCGAAGATGAGTTAAAAGAATCATTTCTCGATTATGCCATGTCCGTGGTGGTGAGCCGTGCCATTCCAGATGTTCGAGATGGATTAAAACCAGTACACCGTCGTATTTTATATACCATGCATCAACTTGGTTTTTTCCATAATCGTCCTTATCACAAATCAGTACGTGTTGTTGGTGAAGTTCTTGGTAAGTTTCATCCGCATGGTGATCAGGCGGTGTATCAATCAATGGTTGGCTTAGTGCAAACTTTTTCAAAACGCTATCCTCTTCTTGACGGGCAAGGCAACTGGGGTTCAGTTGACGGTGATAATGCCGCTGCAATGCGTTATACCGAAGTTCGGATGAAAAAAATTGCGCAGGAATTGCTTGCCGATCTTGATAAAGAAACGGTGACATTTGTGCCTAATTTTGATGAATCAACGGTTGAGCCAATTGTATTGCCAAGCAGGTTGCCAAATTTGCTGGTGAATGGTACCGCAGGAATTGCAGTTGGTATGGCAACAGCTATTCCGCCGCACAATTTAAATGAGGTAGTTGATGGATGTTTGGCGATTCTCAAAAATCCTGAAATTTCTGAAGATGAATTATTTCAACTAATTCCTGCACCTGATTTTCCTACTGGCGGTATTATTTGCGGCCGTTCAGGAGTTGTTAGAGCGTATAAAACGGGACGCGGCAATGTTATTTTGCGTGGAATCGTTGATATTGAAGAAAATAAAAAAGGCACCTCAATTATTATTAAAGAGTTGCCGTATCAAGTTAATAAAGCTGATTTAGCGGTAAAAATTGCCGATCTGGTTAAAAATAAAGTAATTGATGGGATCACCAATATCAAAGATGAAACAAGTAAGCGTAGTATGCGCTTAGTGATCGAGGTTAAAAAAGGTGAGATTCCACAAGTTATTCTCAATCAACTTTATAAACATACGCCGCTGCAAACTTCTGTTTCGATTTTAATGCTCGCACTTATTGATAATCGACCAGTGATATTTACCTTACGCAAGATGCTCCAGGAATTTGTGTACCATCGCAAGCAAGTGGTATATCGTCGCAGTATCTATGATTTAAAAAAGGCACATGAACGGGAACATATTTTAGCTGGTTTTATTATTGCGCTTGATAATATTGATCAAGCGATAACAATTATCAAGGCATCTAAAACTGCAGATGAGGCTATTCAAAAATTACATGAACGATTTGATTTATCACCGGTTCAAAGCAAAGCAATTCTTGAAATGCGCTTGCAGCGTCTTACTGGCATGGAGCAGCAAAAGATTCATAATGAAATGGAAGCGATTAAAAAACAGATTGTGTATCTAAAATCTATTGTTGAAAATGAACCAATTTTGATTCAAGAAGTTTTAAAAGAATTAGAAGAAATAAAACAACAGTATGGCGATGAACGCCGCTCTCGCATTGAAGGTGCGATTGATATCTTAACTGAAGCTGATTTAATTCCTGATGAAGATGTTGTTGTAACCCTAACGGTGAAAGGCTATACCAAGCGGGTACCTTTAACAACGTATGGTGTACAGCATCGCGGCGGTAAAGGGAAAATGGGCATGGTATCACTTGAAAGTTCAGAAGATGTTATTCAGGATCTTTTTGTGACACGAAACCATGACACATTACTCTTTTTTACCAATTTTGGCCGTATTTATAGTTTGCAAGTATTTGAAATACCTGAAGCATCCCGTATGGCCCGGGGGCGTGCAATTGTGAATTTATTGCCTCTCCAAGAGGGTGAAAAAGTAGTTAAACTTCTATGTACTCGAGAACTTGAAAATAGATATTTGGTGATGCTCACTAAAAAAGGAATAATCAAACGAACAAAAGCAACCGATTTTGCCAAAATTCGTTCAACAGGAATTCGTTGTACAACGCTTAAAGAAGGTGATGAACTTATCTTTTGTTCATTAAGTTCAGGCAAGGATACCATTGTTATTGCAACGGCACATGGTCAGGGAATTCGATTCCGTGAAGGAGAAGTGCGTGCAATGGGGCGTCAGGCAGCTGGAGTGATTGGTATTCGATTAAAAAGAGACGATTTTGTTGTAGGGATGGAAGTAATTTCTCAAGATACGGGTGATATTCTTTTTGCTACTGAAAAAGGGTATGGCAAAAAAGTACGTGTTCAAGATTTTCGTATTGCTCATCGCAGTGGCGTAGGAGTGCGTACAATTCCAACAGACAAACGCAATGGTCCAGTTATTGGGTTAGCCATTGTATATCCCGATTCCAATATTTTGCTCATTGATAAAGCAGGTAAAATTATTCGTTTACCTGCATCAGAAGTGCGTACGATGGGCCGTCAAGCTAAAGGGGTTCGGTTAGTGCGTCTTGATAAAGGGCAAAAACTTGCTTCAATGGTTGCCTTCCGTGAAGAAGGGGATAAAGAGGGAGATGATTCAAGTATTAAGGGAGCAGTAAAAGCTGATGGTAGTGGTGCTGCAAGTGGTGTGCGCAGAATTGTTGCACCTGATCAAAGTTCACCAGATGAAATAATTGCTGCCCGAGAAACGGTTATTGAAGAAACTGAGACTGAAATTGCAGTAGTTGAAGATCGGCATGTGCAACAGATTGCTGAAGAATCAAAAATAGAAAACGAAGAAATTTCTGAAGCACTAGCAGAACCGCATCAAATGGCTATCGGTGAAACTGAGACATTATCTAAAGATGAAGATCCATTTGAAGGATTTTAGACGTATTTTTTTATACCCAAGGATATGATGAATTCTAATCATGTCTTGCTACATTTATCATTAATTGACGGAATTGGCGCCGCTACCATTCACAAAAAAATTATTGCGAGAAAGCCAAATGAATGTGAATGGCAAGATCTTTATTTGTATACGGTTCATGATTGGATGCAGCTTGGTATACCTGCTGCTTTTGCGCAACGCATTTGCAAAGGGCTGCAAAACAAAAAGTTGCTCGAGGACGAATTAGCAGTTATCGAAAAGCAACGTGTATCATGGATAACGATATTCGATGATACCTATCCTGTTATATTGCGAGAGATATATCTCCCACCATCAGTGCTCTATTTTAAAGGCGCCCCTCTGGATCAAGGTCGTAGAATTGCATTTGTTGGTTCTCGGCAAGCAAATAGATACGGTAAACTTGTTATCGATTCATTAATTCCCGAGCTAGTTGCTCACAATATTACTATTGTAAGCGGCGGTGCAATTGGTGCTGATAGTATGGCACATCAGGCAACGATTGATGCGAAGGGGAAAACTATTGTTGTTTTAGGATCTGGTATTTTAAATCTATACCCCTATCGAAATAAAAAGTTATTTGAAGAAATTATTGCGGGCGGAGGAACGATTTTAAGTATCTTTCCAATGCAAACAGAACCTTGGCCAGGAAATTTTGCGGCACGAAATCGCGTAATTGCAGGTTTAACTGACGGGGTAGTAGTAGTACAGGCTGCTCAAAAAAGTGGAACACGAATTACGGCCCAATTTGCGCTTGAACAAGGGCGTGATGTTTTTGCTGTTCCGGGACCACTTAACGATCCTTTGAGCGCCGGCTGCCATGCGCTTATTCAAGAAGGGGCAAAGTTGATTTGCGATGGCAGTGATATCTTGCAGGAATACGGGATAGCTCTGGTTAAGCAGGAGAAGAGCTGTCAAGTTAAAGAAGTAATGACAAAAGCGCCAACAATAAAGATACATAAGCCAGGAACTATCGTTGAAGAGCAAATTCTTACGGTATGTGGTCAAGCGCAATCTATTGATGAGATAGCAGCAAAAACGGGTAAAAATTTGAGTGATCTTCAGCTGATTTTATTTGAGATGCAGATGGCAGGTTCGCTTGATCAGAATTTTACCGGTCTCTGGCATACGGTTTAAAAAATAGGAACTCGTGCGTCGTTTAATTTTTTTCTTTGTAATATTCCTCATTGGTGTGATTTATTTTGTGATGGGAAAATCAAGTAAACCACACCAATTTTTTATTGTCTGCACTACTACTATTATTGCCGATGCTGTGCAACATATTGGGGGTGAATATATTTTTACAAAAACGTTAATGGGTCCCGGTATCGATCCTCATTTGTATCGTGCTCGAGAAAGTGATGTTTCTGCGTTGAGTAATGCAGATATTATTTTTTATAATGGTTTACACCTTGAGGGTAAAATGGGTGATATTTTTGCCCAAATGAATCGGTATGTACCAACGATCGCCGTTGCAGAATCTATTCCTATTGAAAAGCGTATTTCATCTGATTTTGCAGGTATGTATGATCCCCATGTATGGCATGATGTTTCATTATGGATGCACGTAATTCCCGTAATTACGTGTGCACTAAGTAAAAAAGACCCTGACCATGCATCTTATTATCAAGAGAATGCAAAAAGCTATAGTCTAAAGTTGAAAGAGCTTGAAGCAGATATACGAAAAAAAATTACCTCTATTTCAAAACATCAACGTATTTTAGTCACTGCGCATGATGCATTTGCTTATTATGGCCGCGCCTATGGATTTCAAGTAGTTGGTTTGCAAGGAATAAGTACAGATGCACAAGTATCTGCATATGATATTCAAAAATCGGTTAAGTACATTATTGAAAATGATATTCCAGCTTTGTTTTTAGAATCATCTATTCCACCACAAAGTATTGAAGCTGTACAGCGTGCAGTGCAAGCAGGAGGATATGATGTTGTAATAGCTCAGGAGCTTTTTTCGGATTCTTTAGGCGATCAAAGCACGACAGCACATACCTATTGTGGTATGATACAATACAATACTGAAGTTATTGTTTCTGCATTAACCCATTAATTTTTTTTGATAATGAATCAGCATATACCTGCACTATCAGTACGCAATCTTTCCGTTTTCTATCACCAATTTTGTGCTTTATCAGATATTTCTTTTGATATTGAACAAGGTACGTTGCTAGCAATTGCAGGGCCAAATGGAGGAGGGAAAACAACGCTTATCAAATCAATCTTAGGTCTTATCAGATCGCACTCCGGTATCGTTACTATATTTGATAAAAAATTATGTGAGCAACGAGCACGGGTTGCATATATTCCCCAACGCATGTCGGTTGATTGGGATTTTCCTGCATCAGTTCTCGATGTGGTTTTGATGGGGCGATATTATCATCTTGGTTGGTTTTGGCGTCCATCAAAAGAAGATAAAAATAAAGCATATGAAGCCTTGTACCAAGTGGGACTTACTCATTGTGCTGATCGGCATATTAATGAATTATCTGGCGGGCAACAACAGCGGGTATTCGTTGCGCGGGCATTAGTTCAACAAGCAGATTTGTTATTACTCGATGAGCCGTTTATCGGGATAGATATTAAAACAGAGCAGCTTATCATTGAATTATTAAAAGAGTTACGTTCTCAGGGGAAAACAATTGTGGTGGTGCATCATGATCTGCAGACGTTATCCGAATATTTTGATTGGGTACTTTTATTAAATAAGAAAAAAATTGCCTATGGACCAGTAGTAGATGTATGCATGCCAGAATATATCTGTGCAGCCTATGGTAATCGGAATATTTTTATTAAGCGCACGCAGGGATTTTAGGATGGATTATATTCTACAAAATATAGTAATTGGTACTGGAATGCTTGGAATTACTTCGGGTGTTATTGGCATATTTGGTATTTTGCGTCAACAAAGTTTACTCGGTGATGCTATTTCTCATGCGGCATTTCCTGGCATCGCATTAGCTTTTTTGGTGACCTGGAGTAAAAATCCTACTATTTTAATGATTGGCGGATGTATTTCAGGATTGATTGGCGCACTCTGCGTTTCGCTCATTACAGCTTATAGTCGGCTCAAAAAAGATGCAGCACTTGGGTTGGTACTTTCAGTGTTTTTTGGAATGGGGCTTGTTTTGCTGACCCATATTCAAAAATTGTCACTATCAAAACAATCGATTTTAAATAAGTTTTTATTTGGCAATGCTGCAACTTTACTCCCAGAAGATATCTATCTCACAGCGATAGTAGGATGTATTATTACTGCAGCCGTTTATTTGTTTTTAAAAGAATTTGTCCTGATATCGTTTGATCCATTATTTGCCCAAGTGAGTGGCTATCGAATAATGAGGTGGGATGTTTTGCTTACGATTCTGCAAGTCATAACGATTGTTGTGGGATTACAAACCGTTGGCGTTGTATTAATGAGTACAATGCTCATTGCTCCTGCAGCTGCCGCGCGTCAATGGACTTATTGCTTGTCTCGAATGATACTTCTTGCCGCCTTTTTTGGTGCAAGTTCGAGTGTTGTTGGTTCATTGATTAGCTGTTCATTTGAACGATTACCAACTGGACCAGTGATTGTGGTGATAATGAGTATTATTGTACTTGTTTCAATTTTATTTGCGCCTCATCGCGGAATTTTGTGGCATGTAATACGAAAGTATTCAACATGAACTGGATTCAGATTGAGCTTCTTTTGATCGCAGTAGTTACTGCAATGGCATGCGCATTGCCGGGCCTTTTTTTAGTTTTACGGGGGGTGGCTCTTATGAGTGATGCGATGAGCCATGCTATTTTATTGGGCATTATTGTAATGTTTTTAATTATCAAACAAATGAATTCTCCATTACTATTATTTGGTGCGTCGCTTGCAGGGCTCGCCACTGTTTTTTGCACTGAGGCATTAATCAAAACACGATGTATAAAAAAAGATACTGCAATAGGTCTTGTATTTCCGCTTTTTTTTTCTCTCGGCATAATTTTAATAACGCTTTATGCGCGCGATGTACACCTTGATAGTGATATGGTGTTGCTCGGGGAATTAGCTTTTGCGCCATTTAATCGGCTATTTATTTATGGTTCTGATTGGGGGCCATATGCTCTCTGGCAACTGGGTGCAATCTTATTGATAAACAGTGTCGTTATTTATGCCTTATTTAAAGAACTTGCTCTGGCTACGTTTGACCAAGAATATGCTGCCATTGCCGGATTTTCTCCAACGATCATTCATTATACATTGATGACACTTACGAGTATTACGGCAGTTGCAGCATTTGATGCTGTTGGCGCAATAGTGGTTGTAGCTTTGATGATTGCTCCTGGGGCAACCGCTTTTTTGCTCACCAAAGATTTAAAAACGATGATACAGCTCACTATTCTATTAAGCTGTCTTTCAGCGATTGGTGGTTACCTTTTCGCTTTCACGTTGGATGTATCGATTGCTGGCTCAATTGCAACAGTCGCCGGGATGATATTTGCGTCTGTTTTTGGCAGTTCTTTCTTTCTATCATTTCTCTTTGAATGAAAGGCAGAGAGCCCCTTGTGTATTGTGGACAATCTGTATTCAAGGGATTGGCCATGAGGGCTGTTATTTTGCAATTTTGCCCAAAATAGGGTATCTTTAAAGGGTAGATAAAGCCGATTAATCGAATCAGAAATATCGAATAAATCAAGGATTATCATGCCAGTACCAAAACGTAAACGCTCTCGATCACGCCGCGACAAAAGATTTGCAAACAAAGGAATGAAAGAAAAAGCCTTTGCCAAATGTGCAAATTGCCAAGAGCCGATTATGACGCATCAAGCATGCAAAGCGTGTGGCCATTATAAAGGGCGTAAAATATTTTCAACAAAAGCTGATCGTGCTGTAAAACGTGCAGAAACGCGCAAAACAAAAGAAGCAAAAAAAGATGCAGCTGAGCAACCAATTGAAGTTGAGCCAACTGAAAAATAAATTATTAGAATTTTAAAGGGATATCATGATAGCTGTTGATGCAATGGGAGGCGATCATGCACCCGAAGCAATTGTGCACGGTGCAGTTGCAGCAGCCCGCTCTGGTATTCCGATATTATTAGTGGGTAAAAAAGAGGCTCTAACTTCTCATCTTCCAGTTGATTGGAAAACATTACCGATTAAATTAGAATTTTGCACTGATCATATTTTAATGGGTGAGGATCCTGGACGATCAGTACGCACGAAACCAGAATCTTCTCTTGTTAAAGCGATGAAAGCAGTATCGCAAGGGCGAGCATCTGCTTTTTTTTCTGCGGGTAATTCAGGAGCGGTAATGATTGGCAGTGTCCTTTTTATTGGACGCATTCGAGGGGTGCATCGGCCAGCGGTTGGTGCATTTTTGCCAACAAAGAAAGGTTCTGTTTTTTGTTTGGATGTTGGTGCAAATGTTGATTGTAAAGCACAATATTTGTATCAATTTGCGTTAATGGGGCATGCGTATCTTCAGGTTACAAAAGGATTAAAACAGCCGAGGATTGGACTTCTTTCAAATGGGCAGGAACCATATAAAGGACCGCAAGAAATAAAAAAGGCCTATGAACTTTTATCTCGTTGCCCACTTAACTTTATTGGTAATATTGAAGCCCGCCAGGTGAGTGAAGGAATAGTGGATATAGTGGTGTGCGATGGCTTTGTTGGTAACGTACTTTTGAAAACAATGCAAGGGATTGCGCAAGCGATGTTTAGTTGGATCAAAGAAGAAGCTGCTCATTCTTGGGTTCGTCGAGGGTTACTTTGGCTCAATCGGGGCATATTTAAAGATATAAAAAAGCGAATGGATTATGCTTCAGTTGGAGGTGCTTTAATGCTGGGTATAAATCAGCCGGTTATTCTTGCTCATGGGCGATCTGATGCACGTGCAGTTGAAAATGGTATTCGTTTTGCTTATCAAATCGTACGAGAAAAGCGAGTTGAAAAATTTAATAAGTTGCTTTCATCTTTGATACAGGATAAACATACTTTTACGGGAGCGGTAAAACAAAAAGTTCGTTCATTGTTTGAATGGGGACAATCGTGATCATTAGACCTGATAGCAGTTTTTTAGTAAGATGACACCATTGTTTAAAAGCAGTAACTTCAAAAATGAGTAGTTAAATGAATATATATATAGCAAATTTACCCTCTTCTATAACTCAAGATGAATTACAGCAACTTTTTGCACCATATGGGATGGTGGAATCGATCTATTTGGAGAAAGATAAACATACCGGAATGTCCAAAGGTTCAGCTTATGTGATAATGCCTTCGGATGTTGAGGGAGAGCAAGCGATAGCCGGGCTTGATGGCACAGAATATCAGGGACAAAATTTACGTGTTACGCAAGCTGAAACTTCAGATTTCCCTTCTGGAGATTATTGGTAAAAAGAATTAAGAATTCACAACGTATAGGTGCATTATGGCAATACTTGATGAAATAAAAGCAGCATGTCTTATTATTTTAAGAACGATTCAAAATTGGTTTGGTGACGATAGTTTTGCAATTAAGCGATATTATCGCCACATCATGATGGCTGTTGGGCTTATAGCTGTTGTATCTGGTGGCTATTTTGGCTATCGATGGTATAAGGTTTCAAAAGAACAGAATGCGCATTATGCACTTGCTGATTATATGCAAGATTATCAACTTGCCGTTAAAATGAATTCGCCTGCTGAATGGCAGCGAGTTGAGACGTTACTCACTTTTGGCTATAACAAACACAAATCGAGCAATATTGCACCACTCTTTTTAGCGTTACGTGCCGATATACAAATCAAGCAAGATAAACTAACAGAAGCAATTGATACTTTGCAGCAAGTAATAAATGCATTGCCGGACAATTCACCAATTTCGCCTCTTTTTAAAACAAAGCATGCACTAATTTTACTTGATAGCAGCGATGAGGCTATGCAAAAATCGGGCCTTGCAGATATGGTTTTATTAGCGCGAGATAAAGATAATCAATATAACGATATTGCGCTCTTTTATCTTGGTCGTTATTACTGGGCACAAAATAATATGCAAGACGCAAAAAAAGCATGGCAAGAGCTTGTAGATAGCAGCATGATGGAAAAAGCGTATCCATCCCCTTGGGCAATCCAAGCGACTGCTGCATTGAAACAAATAACAACGTAGCGATATAAAATATGAAGAGAGCGATACAAAAACCAGTACGTGTTCGTTTTGCGCCATCGCCAACCGGCTATTTGCATATTGGTAGCTTGCGTACTGCGCTTTTTAATTGGCTATTTGCACGTCATCATAATGGCCAATTTTTAATTCGTATTGAAGATACTGATATAGAGCGATCAAAGCCGGAATTTGTTGCTGCAATTAAAGATGCATTACGGTGGACAAATATCCAACCAGATGAACCAATAATTGTGCAATCAGAGCGACTTGATGAGCATAAAACCGTTATTGAAAAACTATTACATGAAGGCAAAGCATATAAATGTTATTGCTCGCAGGAAGATATTGCAGTACGCGCAGGAGACAACGCATTTATTAAATATGATGAAAAATGCCGTTCTGCCTCTGATACAGATGGGCCATATGTAATACGTTTTAAACTGCCAGATTTTAAAGAAATTACATTTGATGATTTAATTCGGGGGCCAATTTCGGTTGCGAGAGATCAGCTTGATGATTTTATTATTGCACGTTCAGATGGGCGCCCGATGTATAATTTTGTGGTAGTGGTTGATGATGCTGCTATGAAAATTACGCAGGTGATTCGCGGCGAAGATCATATTTCAAATACCCCAAAACAAATGCTGTTATACCAAGCATGCGGATATCAAATGCCACAATTTGCGCACATTCCATTAATTCTGGGTCCAAGTGGTGATCGATTATCAAAAAGAGATGGCGCAACTTCCGTGTTTGAATACAAAAATGAGGGATATTTACCCGATGCGCTTATTAACTACTTGGTTCGTCTTGGCTGGGCGCATGGTGATCAGGAGGTATTTACTCGTAAAGAATTAATTGAGTATTTCACCCTTGAAGCGGTTGGCAAAAAAGGAGCAATTTTTGATCGCCAAAAGTTAGATTGGGTAAACAGTGTGTATATTAAAAATATGTCTAACGAGGCATTACTTGCCTATATTCAAGATGAACTTGATAAAAAGATACCCGCAACATTGGCTCCATGGAGCATTGCGCATATTACAAATGCAATCGCACTGTATAAAGAACGGGTACACACTATCCAAGAGCTTATTAAAGAGCTTATCTTGCTCCATAAGGGCCCTGATGCCTATACTGAAGCAGATCTTGAAAAATGGACAACAGATCAAACAGCTACCTATTTAACACAAGCCGTTGCAGCACTCGATTCAATTGAAAATTTTACGAGCGGTAATTGCTCGATTGCAATTAAGAAGATTGCGAATGAGTTGGGCATAAAATTTGTAGCCTTAGCGCAGCCAATTCGTATTGCGCTCATTGGTAAAAGCACAGGCCCAGGTATCTTTGATTTGCTTTCAATTTTAGGCAAAAAGACGAGCCGTGAACGAATCGAGCGATTGATAGATCAGCTCTATTTATTTCGAAACTAACTGAGTTAGGGTAATCACGATGAAGATTGCAATGCTGTTTCCTGGTTTTGGTAGTCAATTTGTTGGAATGGGAAAAGAACTTTATGATGAGCATCGCCTTATTCAAGAATATTTTGAGCAAGCTTCAAGCTGCCTTGACATCAACTTTGTAAAATTATGCTTTGCCTCTTCTGAAGCGGAACTACGTGAAATGCGCCATGCGTATACTTCAATATTTTTAATGAGTTCATCTATTGTTGGACTTTTGAAAGAGAAGGGGATTGAACCTGAAATAGTTGCTGGTTTTAATACCGGAGAATATGCCGCATTACTTGCAGCTGGGGGCTGGAGTTTGCCTGATGGGCTTTATCTTTTAAACAAATTTGCAGGTTTTTATCAAGAATTGCTTGATGGTATTGAAGTTTCTGCAATTCAGATTGCTGGGCCTGGACCACAAAAAATTGAAGATGCTTGTTTTAAAGCCAATGCTTTTGGAGATGCAAAGGCATACGTTGCCCTCTATGAAACTGCAAATCAGCATATTGTTGCAGGAAATTCCTCTGCAGTTGAGCACGTGCGTGATAGTATAAGTGCGGATGCAGATATGCAAAAAGTAGATATTGAACCGGTTGATCTTGCCGTTGGATTGCATTCAACACTGATGGATCCCGTTATTGATAAATTTCGTATGTACTTAGAAAAAGTTGATTTCCATGATTTGAATGTTTGTATGCTTGAATCTTTAAATGGCGAATGTATTGAGCGCGGTGCACGAACCAAAGAACAAGTAATTAAACGAATTAATTCGCCAGTAGTTTGGACCAAAGTTATGGCAGGATTGGCACAATATGACCTACTCCTTCAAATTGGGCCAGGAACTCAGTTAGCCAATTGGGCGCAGGTTTTGTATCCAGATAAAAAGGTGATGGCTATAAATAAGCTAGAGGATGTTGAAGCGCTGATAACTATAGTAAAACCAACAAAAGAAACTTAGAAAATCACAGGATTAAATATGGCAGATTTTGATAAGCAAAATACGCAAGATAAAGTAGTAGCGATAGTAGCTGCAAAATTATCTATTGATAAAGGAACGATTAAAACGGATTCAACGCTTGTCGATCTTGGTGCTGATTCGCTTGATTTAGTTGAAATTATTATGAAGCTTGAGGAACAGTTTGGCATTGAGATTGATGATGCCAAAGCTGAGCAGTTTAAAAACATAATAGATGTTGTTGATTACGTGCACTCAATTCGTACTAAATAAAAGTAAATTTTAGACACCATAAAGCCCCGATTTGTACGCCGGGGCTTTATATTTTTTGTTACTTGAGGTTGCAAGCTGTTTTTAGTTATTGATGAATATAAACATGCGTGTGATGGTGATGTTCTTTATGTTTTTTCTTCCTCAGGCCCATTAATTTTGCGAGCTTTTTAATGCCGCTTTTAACCATGAGGCCACCACAAATTGCAGTCGGTACACCCACTACAAAGCTAGCTACCTTGCAGCAGCACACATTACATTCCCTTTGATTTGGAGGGCAACAAGCACAGGGAACGATAGCTAGTGCTGTCCCGCCAGCCATAAGAACTAAGCCGGCCCCAATTTTAACAACTTGAAACGTGCCTTTTACTGTTTTTTTAACAGCTCCAGCTTCAATATTTGATGAGGTGCTTGGAAGTGTAAAAACTGAGATGAGTAATGCAAATAATTGTTTTTTCATAAAACATTCGGTAATAGACCCTATTGTTATTAAATAATAACGTAATGCTAGCAGAATTTAAGGTTTTGTCATTAAGAGAATGCAAAACCACCTTTGACCCATAATGCCCATTGAGAGAGGGTATTACGATTTGGTTTTTCGGTATTAGAGGTATTTATCCCCTCAAATTCAACGGAAGTGCCAATACCTATATAGGGGATAAACCAATCAGATTTGCTTTCCTGCCAGCCATAACTCAAATGGACAAAGAGTTTATGGGTAAGCACCATTGGTGACGCTGCTGAGCGGAGATTGAGATCTGCGGTACTAATAAAACGAGGAGAATCTGGATCGGCAACCAGCGCCATATCATCAAAATCGTTGCCGTGGAGTGTTGCAGTACTTTGCGTGGTTGGACTTAAATCACCCAGGGCGGTTTCAACGTTTTGGATTCCTTTAAGTCCATATGTGCGATCGGCAATACATTCATTGAGGGATATGCGTTCTTTGCTTCGAATCCAGCCATTATATCCAATATCAGCAGCTAATCCTTTATAGGTGTAACCGAGCATAGCCAGAAATTCAAATTGCAGATCAACGCGTACATCGCAGCATAATGTGGTAACGTTAATTGCCGGTAAAAGGGTGCCGGTATAATTACCATTCGCATCAAACTGTTTAAGTAAAATATAGCGGCTGCCAAACCCATTTTCGCAGAAATCAAATGAGCGCGTTTGGCGTGCTTTAAATAAATGAGTGAAGTTGACATCAGCAAATAAATTCAATTCTTGTTCTCCATCCTTTTCCCAGACTAAAACGCGACCTGCAAAACCGATGCCAAATTCCCAATGTTTGCCATTACCGATAACCGGTTCGAATAAAAATTTTCCATCAGGCCGGCTGCCAGTAGGAGCTGCAAGACGTAGATTAAAGCCAGCGTAACCGCCGGGGCGTGAAATAATATCATAGCCTGCAATTAAAATCAGATCAGAAAGACCGCCTTCACTTTTTGGTCCGCATACTTTGCCAGCAGTCAATGTTTGCGTCATATCACCAAAAGTTTTATCTCCTTTCAATGCATCGGTAAAAGAAGCGTACGGTGCATTGACAGTACCGGCATCCATATAGAGTGCGGGATAGGGCGTAGTACTGCCCGTTTGTAACACGGTTTCATTTAGTTCAAAATGCCATTTAGTCCAAACTGCCGGGGCATGTACCACAAAATATAATCCTGGAATCCAACCATCAAATCCAATATACAGACTAAATGTAGTCATAAAGTTTTTTATTTTGGGATTAAGTTTAACGATACTTTGAAATTTGGTTGATAAACCAAAATAATCGGCAAGAATTGCATTTTCATTTCGCATTTCAATTTGGCTTCCTGAAACAAACAAAGTATCCGTGCCAAAGAGTGCTTGCGCAATATGATCGGGGTGAAATGATTTGGTAAATTCCGGAGTTATGGCAAAAGTGGCATAAAATTTTTCATGATCAGCGCGATGAATATAGGGATGCCAGCCTACTCGATAGCGGGCAGCATCAACCGATTGCGAACGAGGGCTAAAAAAAGAAACACCCTGTAAAACTTCATTTTGTGCGGAAAGGAGCGATGGCAAGCAGGCTAATAATGCAACTATTTTTTTCATATCAAACTCCTTGAGTTGTCACTGCTATGATAGGAATTAATCACGTCAGGAAGCAAGCGTATTAAAATGCAACCCCTCCTTTTATCCATACTCCCCAAAATGAAAGTGCCGTATTTACGCATGGTGGCTCGCCCAGCTGCACTGCTTTAATACATGAAGCATCTTGACCAAATTCAACTTCAGCGCCAATACCTAAATAAGGATAGAGTTCGTGTGATGTGATCATATGCGTAAAATGGGAAAATATTTTGTGTGAACGGCCCCGTGTGCGAGCGCTGTTTATATCAATATCGTTTTTGGTTAAAATAATGGGTTGAATTGAGGTGCTTATTTGATCGGTTCCTCCCGGTTCAGTGCGAACTGCTAAAAAGACAGTGTTGCCATCGCTATCGGCAACGGCTAAGGCAGGATTATCAATATTTAAATTCTTTTTGCCAGCAGCGATTTGATCTGCAGTTGTTGCGCCAGTGCGCTCAAAATTGGTGCCGCGATGTATGGTTGCCTTGCTTTCTGTTGCAGAAAGGGCAATCGGGGTATTTAAAATATTATCTTCAAAACCAAATACCATTGCATCACCTTTTAATGCCCATTGTGTAAGATCAAAAGGAATTGTTGGGCACAATGAAATATCTTCGCAACTGCGTCCCCAAAAACTATAGCCAAATCCCCAGCTATTGCGTTCTTTTGTGTAGCTCACCATAACTGCAAGATCAGCTTGTACGGAGGAAGAAACATCAATAGGGAGTGTGGTTAGGTTTGCAACGGTAGTAACTTCTTGCAGGTATTGAGCATTTGGTTCAACGCGAACGCCATCAACTAAGCCCCGTAATCCAGATTCAATAGTTGTATTCATTTTTTGTGCAAGCATATAACGGCTATTATGCCCATTGCTGCATAAATCAAATGACCGTGTTTGATTTGTAGTGAACAGGTGTGAAATATTTAAATCAAAATAAAGGCCGGCATGTTCTTTTGTTTCTTCATTTTCCCAGACTATAATATGCGCTGATAAACCGCCGCCAACTTCAAAATGATGGCCGTTACCAATAATGGGTTCAAATAAAAATTCGCCAGTGGGCCGATTACCAGTAGGCAGTGAAATACGTACATTGCCGCCAACATGATAGCGCCGGGTATGTAGCGCATTCCAACCGAGTGCCATTTGAATTTCAGAAAGTTGCACCAGCCGTTCAGCCTTGCAACTCATTTTGGCATGTGCCAACTTATTGAAGGTAAGGCCGGGTGATTTAGGAGCATCTGCACCACTTATAAAATCGGTAAAATTATTAACAAGCTGTACGCGGGGAATGCCGCTTGCATTAAAATATCCGGGATCATGCGCATTAGAGCCGGTTGTTATTAATGTTTCGCACAAACCTAAATCCCATCGGGTATAGACAAGTGGGGCATGAATACGAAAATAAAGACCGGTAATCCATTTATCAAGGCCAATAAACCAATCAAAATCAACCAGCACATTGCTTACACGAGGGCGAACTTCAACGCAACTTTCAAAATCAGTTGGCAATCCAAAATAATCAGCAAGCCATTGCATATCAATGCGATTTTCGGAGCGACTTCCAGTTATGGTAAAGGTGTTGTTACATTCAACAATCGAATCACCAAACAAACATTGTGCTATGCGTTCTGGGCGGAAAGACATTGTAATTTCAGGGTTTACGGAAAAGGTTCCATAATACCCATTAGGTGTATAAATATTCACCTGATTTTCCCAGCCGGCAAGCTCTCGAGCAGCATTAACTGAAGGTGAATGAGGAATAATTATCGTTGAAACACGTTTATCTGCGATCAGAAAGGTAGAAAAACAAACTAAAAAAACAACGTAGAAACTATATTTCATTATATATGCCTTAGAAGGTCATACCACCCTTAAGCCAAATGCTCCATTGAGAGATTGCACATGAGATACATTCATCGCAATCGGTATCGCATGAAATGCTACCGTTGTGATTAAATTCAACTTCACCACCAAATCCAAGATAGGGGGTCCATTGTTTGCGCTCTATCCACGCATAACTAAAGTGAGTAAACAACGTGCTTGAAAGGCCCCGAGATCGTCGTTCGCATACATCGATGGAAAAGCTATCAAGAAAAATGGGGTTAACAGAAGTTTGGATAGTGAGTGATGCATCATTCGGTTCTGCACTTAATGGGTTATCAGCAGCGCCTCCAGAAGCATCCCCAGTTGCATCTTGGGGATTATCAATGCCTGGATTTAAAATTGCTTGCGCTATCGTATTACTTGCGGTGAAATTTGTACCGCTATTTATGATGGCATTATTTTGGGTGCCTGAAAGGGGAACGGCCCCAACTAATGGGCCAATTCCTGCAGCACCTCGATCAAAACCAAACACATGTGTATCACCTTTGAGCGCCCATTTTGTATTATTTTCAAATGGATTTACGCCGCGCAAATTAAGATTTTCGCAGGTACGTCCCCAAAAATTATATCCTATATCCCAACTAAAATGATCGCATACAAAGGTAAGTAATGCGGTTATTTCCGCTTGAATGGTAGCGCTTACATCAACGCATAACTTTGAAAGGTTAGCAACGGGTAAAAATTCATTTTTAAATTGAGCAGATGGCACCGTGCCATTTCCCTTTAAATTATCGATGATCGGGGTTCCTAAGCGTTCTATCAACATATAGCGGCTCAATGGTTTTCCCTTTAAATCAAAGGTGCGTTGTTGGCGAGCAGCAAATAAATGGGTAAGGCTTATATCTCCCGTAATAATAATCTGTTTTTCTTCATCATCTGATAACCACGCAATGCCATGACCTTTAATGCTGCCGCCAAGCTCCCAATGATGGCCATTACCAATAATAGGATCGAACAAAAATTCTCCTTCAGGCCGATTGCCTGCTGGACCAGTTACCAATGCCTGAAATCCAAGACGTAATCGTTCATTGCGTACAAAATCATAACCAACGATTGCACGAATATCAGCAAGACGAGTTTGGTTTAATCGTTTCGTGCTAATGCGTGCATTGCGCAAATTCTGTAACGTAACGGTAAAATCAGTGCCCCCCACGGTTTGTGTGATGGGGCCTGCAATAGTGCCTTTAGCGTATTGTGTAAAGTTATTTAAAAGATCATTTCGTTGCAAAGTAGCAGGAGTGAAATAACCGGGTGCATGGCTGCTTGTGCCCTTCATTTCAACTATTTCACACATATTTAAATCCCACCGCGAATGTACCAGCGGGGCATAAACTGCAAAATATAAGCCTGGTGTCCATTCATCAAGGCCGATATAAAAGGTTAATTCTGCGCCAATACTATCAAGAACAGGTTTAAATGAAATTGAGCTTTTAAAATCGGTTGGTAGGTAAAAATAATCCGCAAGCCAATCTTGCGCACCACGATTTGCAACATGAGATCCGGAAATGGTTATTGTTTCACAATCTTTGATGCCAAATAAACATTGTGAAATTACATCGCTATCAAATGAACGATTATAAAAAATGGTACCATTCACAGTGCCCTGCACAAATTCAGATGGTTTGGTATACAGCTGTTGGATCACACCAACCAAATGGCGCGGCGTATTTAAACCTTGAGATCGTATAGGAAAGTATGGGATTACTGTCGTCGTGGCACAGAAACATTGAAAAGAAAAGGTGGCGAATATGCCAGCGATTATTATCTTTAAATGCTTCATAAAAGCTCCTTTTTTGATGAAACTGGCATGTGTTTCTTATGTAATAAGATATAACTAAAAGTTATTATAAAAGCAAATAATGTGCATTGTTTTTATAAACGAATTCTGGGAAAGAAAAAGAGGATTAAACATTCAGAAAAGTAAACGGGGTCGCGTTAGCGACCCCGTCTTTGTTTGCAGATTTAATAGATTTAATTAAAGTTTAAACCACCTTTGAGCCATAGGGACCATTGCGATACTGCGCAATCTAAGCAGTTGCTACATTTTGTATCGCAGCAGGCAGTTGGATCACAAGGAGCGCTGCAATCTGGAAAAGCAGTTTCGCAGGAAGTATCTGAACTATGCTTGCCAAATTCTACAGAACCGCCAATTCCTAAGTATGGAGTCCATCCATCTTTGTCCCATGTGTGATTTGCATTGAGGAAGATTTTATGTGAAATACCGCGGGTACGAGCAAGGTTGATATCACAGCAATTGATGAATTTTGGTTCAAGTGAGGTATTTATATGATTTGCTTCATCGCTAAAGTTTATATCATGGGTTAACCGTATCCCGTCACCATACGCAAATTCTGGATTATCGACACCGCAGTTTTGTAGTGCGTCTACACCAACGCAAGCTGTTGAATCAGCATCCACATTTGTTCCTTTGTGAATGGTTGAACCGCATTCTGTTGCTGATAAAGCGACTGGCTCATCGGTAGAAAGTTCAGTAGAGCCGGTTTGTACTAAAAAGCCAAATACTTGTGCATCACCTTTAAGTGCCCAGCTATCCACTGGATCGGTGCAAAGATTCGGGCAACACTCGCTTGTTGGTCTATTGCGTATTGTAATTTTTTCGCAGCTTCTGCCCCAGAAGTTGTATCCAACATCAAATCCCCAGCTTGAAGTAGTAAAATTAAACATTGCTACGACATCCGCTTGGATGCTGGCTCGTACATGCACATCCAGGGTGGTTAAGTTGGCAACTGGTGTAAATACTCCTTTAAATTGTGCAATTGGTGCCACAGCTCCTGCGGGTGCTGTAGTGGCTGAAGTACTTGCTGCAGTTAGGAAATTCACTGGACGGCCCATTTTTTCAGCAAGCATATAGCGGCTATTTGGGCGCCCACACAAATCAAACGTACGTTGTTCGGTGCCATTGTTTATATGAGTAATGTTGGCATCGAGATAAAAGCCGCCAAATTTATCTTCCCCTTCAGCTCTCCAGAAGATGTAATGAGCACTCAAACCTGCTCCAGCTTCCCAATGGTTACCGTTACCGATGACTGGATCAAAAGCAAATTCAGCCTCACGACGATTACCAGATGGTGCAACAACCTGAACGTTTAACCCTAAATGATAATCATCTGAGCGGAGGAAATTATAGCCAAGTTCAAATCTTAGATCAGCAAAACCAGTGCGTGAACGAGAGCATGTTTCGATTTTTGCAAATTTAAGACCTTCAAAGGATACGCCAAGATCGGGTTGAGCAGTGGTGCCGGATGTATTTTGTGGCGATTGACCCATTGCATATTGACCAAAAGTTCCGAGTAGTTGGCCTGATGACATTCCTTGACGGTCAAAATAACCAGCTCGGAAAGAGCCAGTTGCTAACACATCGCATGGTTCATTGAATTTAAGATCCCATTTTGACCAAGTGATTGGGCCATGAATGCGAAAGTAAAGACCTTCTAGCCATTCATCAAGTCCTAGATAGAGATCTAGATTTGCCAATACATTTTGAATGGTAGGTTCAACAGAAAAGCTTGCATTATAGTCTGGTGGCAGATAGAAATAATCGGCAAGCCATGCCTGAGCATCACGGTTTTGGACATTGCTACCTTGCAACAATATTGAGTTGCAATTCACCAGATCGCTGCCAAAGAGGCATTCAGCCAATCGATGATCGCGGAAACTACGCATATAAGCAAGAGTGCCATCTATGTTAATATACCGTCCTTCATCGTAGCGATGAACCTTTTCAGCAAGTCCAGCTACTTTGAAAACAGCATTGCTTCCTTGGGAGCGAACAACTATTGTTGGGGTAACATCTCGATCTGCAAAGATTGCTGATGTTATACCAACAAGTAAAAGGAAAGAGGTGATTTTTAGACACTTCATACAAGAGACTCCTTTTTAATATATACCGATATTGCTAACTATCACTTCTATTGTATATATTTCTCCAGCAGAAAATGCAAGAAAATTTATGAGAAAGAAAAAAATTGCTATTAAGAAAGGGTTTTTTTATAGGCCATAAAAATAGGCCTGGAATTTTCCAAGCCTATTTTTGTACTAGTTTATTTGCTTTGACTAGATGCGGGTCTTTTAAAAACAGGAGAGAGGCGATGCCCCCTCCTGTTTTATTCCTTTAGTTAAAGGATAAGACACCTTTAATCCAGACTGACCATTGTGACAATGAGCAGTCAATGCAGTTGTCGCAGCTGGTTGAGCAGCTAGTTACGCAAGTGCTAGAGCTGGTTGAACAACTAGATGAAGTTGTATCACAGCAGCTTTCATTCTTGCCAAACTCAGCAGAACCACCAATACCAAGTGAAGGAATCCAATTATCACGATCCCAAGTATAGCTGAGATGAGTGAATACGGTATGAGAGATTCCCTTGGTTTCTTGCAATTCAACATCGGTGCTCTTGAGGAACACAGGTTGAATTGAAGTCTTGATTTGGTTTGCATTGATGTTAAAGCCACCTTGTGCAATTGGAGTATGGATCAAACGAGCATCGTTAGCAGCAGCATTACCTGCAATTGCAAACTGTGAATTGTCAACGCCACCGTTTTGTTTTTCAACATCTGTCAAAGTTGCATCAACAGTGCCTGCATTTGTACCACTATGCATTGTTGCATTACTTTGAGAGGCTGATAGCGCTTGTGCATCATCGATAGCAAGTGAACCATCAGCAGAACCAGCAAAGCCGAACATATGAGCGTCACCTTTTAGAGCCCATGTGTTTGCATTAGCCGTATTGAAGATGCTGTCTGGGTTGCATGGATCACATTCGTTTGGACATTCAAAGTCTTCACAGCTGCGTCCCCAGAAGTTATAACCGATATCCCAGCTGAATCCACGGGAAGTGAAGTTGAACATCGCAGTGATGTCAGCTTGTACGCCAATATCAACTTTCACATCTGAAGTGGTTAAGTTAGCAACTGGTGCATATTGGTTATTAAATTGTGAGGTTGCTAAAGTTGATCCTGCGGTTGCTATACCTGCAGTGGTTCGACCAGCCAAGTTATTCGTCACAGTTCGGGTGAACTTGCTTGCAAGCATGTATCGGCTATTATCCTTGTTTTTAAGATCGAAGGTGCGTTGTTCTTTAGCTTTAAATAGATGAGTAACTACTGCATCTAAATAGAAGCCAAAGTGTTTTTCTTCGTCGTCACTTCTCCAGAATACATAATGACCATGGAGAGTACCACCAAGTTCCCAGTGATTGCCATTACCAACGGTAGGATCCATTACGAATTCAGCTCTTCTTCTGTTGCCAGTTGGAGCTGCAACGTGGATACCTATACCCAAGTGATAATCTTCATCTTGGAGGAAGTTCCAACCAAGTTCAGCACGAAGATCTGC
>SDBT01002803.1_pt1 | contig 30507 bp, 26 predicted proteins | sample 2277101 | NCBI WGS metagenome assembly SDBT01 (sample SAMN10404973, study PRJNA504765) | marine sediment metagenome | isolation source: marine sediment core GS10_PC15, 103 cmbsf | place: Arctic Ocean: Southern Knipovich Ridge | collected 2010
TGACTGCCTCCGAAATCAAAAGTCCCGGCAGGACTTCCATCTACTTCTAAATCCATTACACTGGTACTAGTCCTTTGTCTTGTCAAAAGATTTAATGCCGTTCCGAAGAAAGTAATTTCTATAAAATTATTGGGGTTTACAATGAATGCTCCGCTTAAAGTCACAGAGTTTCCGTCAGTCCCTATTTGCTCTACCCACTCACCGACTACTCTGATTTGATCAAATTTATCATTTACTACACCCTGAACACGTTCCCCATTAGGACCTATTTCGTCTTGAATTTCAAATAGTCTTGATGTAGTAATTCTATTGATGCCTGCATGGGCTGAGAGATCGTTGGCGAGATCCTGAATTTGAGCGCGGTTCTGTACTTGCGTGTTAGGCACGTCGATGAAGCTCAACTTGATAGGTTGAGAATCTAAATTATCTATGCGGGGTGTTAAATTACTCATTATTTTATCCTTTCCTATCCTTCATCAAAAGCTATTGCCGTTACTAATACGGACACATCATCAGCTGGCCCTAAATTAGATGTGTTATTATTATGTGCCCTAAATACATCTCCGACTCTTCCTATTGTAGCAATACAGCAAGTAGCCGCTTTATTGCCATTTGAATGATCCATAGCCATTCTAACAGTATGCGGGGCTGCACTGTATGCTCCAACATCAGTTAATTGAGTCCCAGAAGCGTTCTTTGAAATACCAAATTCTTCTCCCGTACTTGAATGTGAGTTACTGTAACTTACAATTATTAAGCAATCTTTAAGTATAGTAAAACTATTTCCGAAAGTTGTGCTATTAGCCGGGGTAAATAATCCCGATCCATCACTTAAAGTGTTGTTGGTAAAGTGGACAAGGACTGTATTTGTAGAGCCAAATCCCGCTCTAGTGTCATACTTCTGAGTTTGTACTTTAAGTGGCAATAAAGCGGCAATCGCGGCGACGTTACTGGCTATATCAGTTTCATTACTGGCTATGTCAGTTTCATTTTGAAGTACTCGGTCCCCGAAAGCTTTGAGATCCACATCATTAGGAGCGCCTTGAAAGTCGGTTTCCGGCACGCCTGCAAGTTGGGCCAAACTTGGCACCATTAAATCAATTTGGCCTGCTAGGTTTTCGATCAACTGGAGTTGCGAGCCATTGGGCGCTTCCACGATTGCGCCGTTGGCTACAACTGAAATGTTCCTATCCTTGGCTAAATCTGGACTATTAAATCTTATGAGAACGGAAAGCCCTGCGCCTGCGGGTACTTCTCGATAGTCTCCGGTTACGCCTGCGCCTAGGGGATTATTGCCCGTGTTTCGGAACATCAATTGACCGTCTGCGTAGATTAATACGGCTCCGTGCTGTGAGCTTGGGAATTTTGCTACTGGGAAAGCTTGTCCGACGTTGAAATCTGTGGCTCCTAAAGCAAGAGTGCCTGTTATGGAAAGTGCCACTTGATCAGCGAAAGTTACGCCTGTTTTGGCATTTTCATCTATATGGCCTGAGAAAAGTTCCCCTGCGAGAGCAGGCACAATCAGACGAATTCTAGTAGAACCTACTACCACATAATCAATAGAATCGGCCATCAAACCTCTAGCTGAAGATTGAAGCTGGAAATTTGTTTTGAATTGCTTCAGATTCACAGAAGTCAGTTCACTGAGGGAAGGCTGTACGAAGCCATTGGCCGTAGCTTCTGCGGGAGTAACAAGAGCGGTAAGATCGATGAATTCATCGTCTACGGTAGGCGCATGTTTCCACTCGACTTTCTTGAAGCCCAAAGCAGGTACGTTGGATTCTTTAACGTCCTTTTTCTTTAGTGATAATGTGCCTTTTCCTGTTAAACTCATCGTTATCTGTCCTGTCTAAATATATTTCCCATAATCCTTATTATACCTTTATCTTGACACCCTAGTTAATGCTATATTTGATGAATCTCCTGCAGTTAAAGCCCCTGCGGTACTATTGCCAAATAAAACAACCGTGTGAGTTCCTCTAGACAGCCTGATAGGTTTCATGTTATCGTAATTCCTAGTTTGGGAACTCCCGGGATGTCCATCTTCAAATTTCTTCATAACTTCTTCGCCATCCAAGAATACCTTAAAAGTTACAGCTCCCGCGCCTCCATTAGAGGCTGCGATATTCATATTCAAAATATAATCTCCATCTTCTTCCACAAAAATAGGCACCACTACTCCGTGAGAATTATCTGTGGAAGAGGTTACGCTAAAGCCTAAAGGAATAGTTTTGGAAATTGTTTTAGAGTCTACTACATCTTTTTTACTGAATTTTCTTTCATCTTTTATGCTTTGAGATCCACTCCTCAGAGTATTTTGAAGGACGAAAGGACCATTTAATTTCGGTGTGTAGATTGGCGCATGTACATCAACACTATTATGTACCCATACATTGCTAGCATTTAACGTAAGAGTGACCGTATGAAGCCCTAAAGTTAATCCGCTAACACTTAAAAATGATCCCGGCGCAGAGTCGCCACTCAGTTGCCCAGTGCTCGTATTGAAAGTCATTGCTCCAGAAAATACATTAGTTGTTCCCGTGAAATCAGTTGAACCGTCAACATCAACAATAGCACTAGCACCTGCGGCTGTGTTGAATCTTAAATCAAAACCAGTCCCAAAGAAAGTATAAGACATAGCATCGGTTGATGTGGAAGATCTAATATCTAAACCTCCTGCATTATTTGTAACTTCAACTGAAGCCGACCAACCTGCCCCCGTATAAACCATTTCTCTGGTATTATCTTTCCTTAAAACTCCCTCAGACACCCTTAGTATACCGTCAACGACATTGGCTACGAAATCAGCCATTACAAAATAAGAACCGAGTTCTTTGGCTCCCGTAGGTAGAGCTGGTTTCTTAGGACCGTAAACTATGAAGTCTGATATTCCCAAATTTGCCGTTGCAGCGGTTCCATCTGACTCAAACCTTACAGTATGAGATCCATAAGGAAGCCCGGATACAATTTTTTCAATAAATTTATCATCGTCTATAGAAACACCTATTTGACCCACTGTAGTTCCATCTATAATAACATCTTTAGGATCTGTACCAGTCAAAGTACTATCAAATTGTATATCTAAACCAGTACCGACAAAAGTTAAAGCCAGAAAAAGCCCAGAGGAAGCTTGTATTCTGACTCCTGAATTAACAGCCTCTACATTATTTCCAACTAAGGTTGTTGTTCCGTCGTCCAATGTAAATGCACGGTCTGAAGTTGCTGAAAAAGTCAAAGTACTGAGATCGTCCACTCTGGCAACTCCGAACTCTCTCCAATAATGTCTTCCTATTATTTCTTCATTTACGTGAGTGGTAGATCCTAAATTGGCTTGTGCGCCATCAGTTGGATTCGCAGCATGAGCTACGCTCCCATCTGACTTTTGATAAATTGAAACTTGGCCTCCCCGAGTTCCTAGAGTTCCTGTTTCGAATCCTGAATTAAAAGATAAAGAGGTCGGTCCATTATGAATTAAACGCTTTCCTTTGAAAAGTTGAGTACCCGAATTGACAATGATATTGCCGTTGGCTTCTTCGTTTAGGATTTCAAATCCGTCAAGTATAGGGGTAGCAGAAGAACTGACTACTCTAAGTTTAATAGTATGTATTCCCAAACTTAAACCAGAAGCTACATTAATTATTCCATTTTCTTGAGCTGAGCGACTATTCAATACATCAGAACCTCCGGAAGGATATAGATTAGCCCCTTCAGGCCCCCCATCGATTGTAGCCCGAAGATCCCTACTAGTAGCGGTTACATTGGTTAACCAATTCAGTCCTGTTCCAAAAAATGTTATTTCTATAAAATCATCGGCTGCGTCTGCGGGTACTACTTGGAGTCTTAGACCAGAGGTATCATTAAAACTTTCCCAACGACCCACACATCTTATTTGACCCAATTTATCATTTACTACTCCAAAAACAGCTTCCCCGTTAGGGCCAAATTCTCCTTGAATCTCAGAAATTTCTTGAGTCATTATTCGGTCAATTCCGAATCTAGGTTTCAAATCATTGGCCAAATCAACAATTTGAGCCCTGTTCGTGATCTGAGTATTCGGAACAGGAATCTTGGAAACAACCATTGAATCTGAAAGGGAATCTAGTTCGTCTCCAATGTCAATCAAATTGCTTTGAATTGTGGCAATAGCGTTAGCGTTTTGATCAGAATCGTCAAAGCTAGTGCCTTCGTTTTGTCTGAAGATTAATACGATATCTTCTCCGGGAAAGTCGAAGAAATCCACGTCGAAAATTACAGTAGATCCGTCGATTCGAAAGACTCCTTCGGTAGCCACATATGTTTGACCTCGGAAAGGATCATAAACTACTAAGAGATCGGGATCTGGCAAGAAGTTTAAAGTAAAGTCTGTGCGATTCTCGTCGCCTGTGAAGAAAAATTTGTCTACTTGTTTTACTCCGCTGGCTGTAAGTCCTGGAAGGAATCCATAATATAAGCCATAACCTTCCAAGAGAGCATCTGCCGTTCCGCCAGTTACACGAACTCTAAGATCATGCTCTCGGCCTTTGCCAGAGAAAGTCAAAGAGGTGCTTGGAGAATCAGTCCAAATAGTTCCATTAAATTGGGAAGTAGCGCCTCCGGTAGGAGCCGAAGTATCAGCTCGTACTCGAACTTCGTCTACTGCGGCAGAGAAACTAGCTTTGTAGGCAGCATCTGTTTCATATACTAACCAGTATTGAACTCCAGAAACCAACACTACATCGGAAAGGTCTACTAAAGTGGCTGTGTCACCTGTAGCTAGAGCTACTAAATCGAGAAGCCCGGATTCACTTAAAATATCAGTAGGATCTGTAGAAGGCTGTCCGCTATCGTCTGCAACGATTTTTAAAGTCATTCCACCTTGGACGTTTCCTCCTCCAGCTTCGATCTTATTGAGATAAATCTCAACCTCTTTCCACACTCTAGTAGTAGAAGGCGTGAAGGTAGTTGACCAAGATTGTTGTGAACCCGTGTCAGTAAAATTCAAATTAGTGTCGGCATTAGAAACATTGTATTCGTCTAGAGTTTGATTAGAAGCTTCTTCGGCGAATTCTAAGCGCCCTTGCAGAGCATTTGTGGCTCCAATTCGGTCCATAGTAATAACTTGAAACTCATTCCCGCCATCTCTGGAAACTTCATAGAGAGCTGCATCATCAAACTCGGCTAAAACCCATTTCAAATAGAGTTCTACGGTAGGAACATCAATTCCTTGACTCAAAAACTCGGCATCCAAGTTTTGAGTAGAAAGCATTGTTTCCAAATTATTTAGCTTGAAAGCCTTAGCAGCGGCGTCAAAAACCCCTGTAGAAGCTCCATCTACCTTATCTTCTTCGTCAACTTCAAAGATGTTAGGAGTTGCGTAAGTGAAAGGACTAAGAACTAGACGGCGCTTGATATCTTCTTCTAAAGAAGCTCCTCCGCCTCCGCCAGATCCACTAGCTCCCAAACGTACAGTCTGTCCCGGCTCAAGAACTTGTTTGTGGAATGGGATGTGTAGGAATCCAGCGCCCGCAGCATCAACTCGTCGGAAAAGGACAAAAATGTCCTTATTGAATTGATTTTGTGCAGGGATGGGAGTCGTGCCGCTATTTACCAAAGTGAGAGTCTCTGAGGCAACTTCTCTATCGATCAAAACGTAGATAGACTCTCCATCAGCAATCGATATGGGAGAATTAGAGATATCTATTTCGTGTTGGGTAATAGTTCCATCTTTGGTATTAATAAGTTCTAAAATAATATCGCTGATCATGGAAAGCTGTGCGCCATCCCAAGTAACCAAGTCATCAGATCGAAGGTATCCGGAGCGATCTTCTTGCGCGTCTCCGATAGCATCTGTGTTGGTAGACATTCTTGAAACGAAACTTTCGCCTTGTTGACCTCGAATGTTACTTGTGTAAACGGCTGGGGTATTCTCACTTGAAATTCCAAGAATAGCTAGTAATGAAGCAGGAACTGCTCCGCCAGAAAGGGCAGAGCCTTCTCCGGGATTGATCACATCAGTTCGGCTGTAAAGAACAGCACCTTCTCTGATGGCCAACCAATAAGTCTCATCACTATTTACATAGCTTCCTAAAGCCACAGTTTGATAATTGGTATCTCCGCTTCCTACTCCATCATAAACTCTTGCGCCTGTAGCAGGAACTTTGATGAACATAATCTCTCCGTCAGCAATTGGGATAGATTCGTCAGAGGCTTGACCTTTTTTAGTTTCCGTGATAGTAGGAGTAACTCCCCCAGCATCTTTTTGAAGAGTATTTACGGGAACAGTAACTGCGTTTTTATCCCCTAGAGCAGAAAAAGCGATTTGGAATCCATCAGTATAGCTGCCAGTGATTGTCACAGCTTCCACAATTGCAGAAGCATCCCAAGCCGCCTGTACGGCTGCCGCATCGTCGTCGAAATTAATATTGGCAGTTTGTTGACCGTCGTGTTCTACTTGCCAAACTCCCGTATCAGGAGGGGTAGGAGAAAAAGTAACTGTTTGGATCTCAAGTCCGTCATCTTGACGAGTCAAAGAAAGATCGTCTGTGCGGTTGAAAATCCGCAAGAACCCCATTACATCTGCATCGGCAGGAGCAACGTTGTCATCTAGAATCTTCAGATTTGTTCCATCCCATTCAAAGCGAGATCCGGAAGCTGAGGGATTATTTACCGTCCGGGCATTTAAGAAGTTATTGATACCTGAAATTGAGCCAAAGCCTGTTTCGAACCAAAAACGAGTCCCTTTGATGGACTTGATTTCTGTGGCAAATGCCTGAAATTGTTCTCTCAGATTATCGATGCTTTTGTCAGCTCCCGAGAAAGTATCTGTTACGAAAGCAAGGGTTCCTGTAGCGCCGGAGTCCGCTCCAACAACCGCATCTCCGGCGCTCATTGTTTTAGCTGAAGGTAAGATAACTCCGACTGTAGTGGTACCTCCGGTTTGAACTTCGGCAGTTTCTGCACCGTCAAAAGTGACAGTTTCTCCGGCAACAAAAGTTCCGGAAACACCTGTCAAGGTGATAGTGAGTTCTGGCTCAGTTTGAGATCCCCAGCCGAAATCAGCTTCGGGATCGGAAGGCGTACCTAATCGGAAAAATAGATCTCTTTCGTCAAAAATTTGAGTAATGTTATTGGCACCGTCAGCATCCACAATTCCGAGCTTTATGCGGTCTGGAGAGCCTGAGAAGCCTCCTAGGAGGACTACGACGTCAATTTTGATATTGGTTACAGTGTCAACGGTCTGATTGAACTCAGCCCCTAATCCGCCTTGTGCAGAAGGGTCCCAAAAAGCCCGGGTCAGAGGAGTTCCGTTTTCGGTAGAAAGCTCTAATTCCAAGAAGTTACGAGCACTTGGGTTCAAAACGGCTTGTAGAGGAGGATCTCCGGCAGCTCCCGTGAACCAAGAAAAGCTTCCAGTATTATTGGCATTTATTAGAGTAGATCCGTCAACTGTTATGAGAGCTGGAGATGGGCCAGCTAACCCACTGATATTAAAACCTTTTAGGATGAGTTGAGTAGAACCCCAGAATTCGCCTGTCCAATTTTTGGCATCAGCGCATAAGCCGGAAAGAAGGACTTCGATGTCTTCCAAATCCAATCTTTGCTGTGGTAGTAGGCGCGGTCTACTAAGAATTGCCATTTTATATATCTCCCAATCTCGATCTCATTAAATTATACCAAGTTTCCGCCGCTCTCATTACTATTCCTCGTATGGATTATCACAGATATATTTATACCTTGGAAGCAAGATGACGAAATTGATGATAATTCCTGCGGCAGCCAAAGTTCTCAAGATATCTTCCACAATTTGCCTAGCTCCTGCCGGAGAAGTCAAGTAAATAGCTAAGTCTTCTCCACTAGTTCGGGGAATTGTGGGTTTCAAATCCGGTAAAACGACATTAATTTGTTCTCCTGCAAAATGGTCCCTTGCGAATACATGACCCGGATCTAATAGTAAAGTGTTGTCATTTGGACGACTTATGTATCCTACAGGCACTTCTTCTTTATCTCCGCCCCAATCGAAAATCAATTTCCCGGGTTCATTTGGAATATCATCGGCGTCTGAAACTATCAAGGTCGGCACGACATTCCCTTCCAACACGGTTTGCTGAAGTGTGGCTACCTGTCTTGTGACCGTATAGGGAACTCCTGTAGGCGAGAATAAAAAACTGCCTTGCCATACTCCATTTGAGGGAGCCACAGGAGGTTCTAGGGTAGCATCGGCGTGAAAGTGATGGGAGCCTCTTAGAGTTCTTCTCAAAGCGGGTACAATGGCGGGCAATTCAATAATCAATTCCCTAGGTCTTAGCTGATAAACTGCAGTTCTTTGGTCAAGATCTGTAATTCTGAATTTTTTGATAGTGAAGTCTAATTTAGAAGAACCTACCATTGAGCTGGATATGATTTCTACAGATCCTTTCGCCCCGGGCGAATTAGTTCGGATATTTATGCTTTCGTCTCCGGTCAACTGATCGGTAATTATGCTTATGGTAGCGCCTTTGGTACGGCTGAGTATGTCTGCTATTTCCTGAGCCGTAGCTGCACCGCCAATTGCGATATCTCCAGTCAAAGCTTTAATCTCTTGTTCATCTCCGCCATCAATTTTGACTTTGAAAATATCTCCAGTAGATACATTGAAAGGGGCAATATTACCCGTTTCTGTATTTGCACGGGAGAAAAGAGGCCCCCAAAAGACATCCATAGTGTCATAGAAAATCTTACGGATTTGTTTGGCTTTTAGAGAAAGGTTAGGTACTAGCTCTTGGAATTCATCATCCAAAAGACCGAGTGCAGAAGGCCTAGAAACGCCTACTCCAGATGCCAAGCGATCCAAGAACCCGCCTTCAGCATTACGGATGAAAAGTTGAGATTTGGTATTTTGTAACTGAGTTACAATCTCGTCATCTCCGGTAGCCCAAGCTTTCAACAAAGCCTTGATGTTAGGATTTACCCTAGGCTTGTAGACTCTTGGTATATTTCTAGTGTATCTATCAAATTTACTCATTTACCTTACCCAATAATGATCAAACTGTCTCTAGTTCTTGCAATCTCTCTGTCAGCGATAACGATATTAGCCAAAGGAGAGTTGAGAACCACATCGACCACGTTTGGTACATTAATGGTTCTGGCTCTTACTTCTTCTATGATTACATCTTCAGAAACTCCCAAGGAGTTCACATAACCTGTAACCGCGGATCTAATATCGTCTTCCACACTTGATAAAGACACTCCCTCTGCGAGAGTGACATCTAAATTAAATGAAACTTCTTCTACGGTTGGAGAAAGAACTTCGAAGTCAATACCTGCGGCTCCTACGCCGGGGAAGGAATCCAAATCTCTATCATCTCCATAAATAGTTTTGTGTACTAATTCAAGAAGGCCAGTATAAAAATTATAGCCCTGCAAACCTCTAAACAATGAAGTAGAAAAAGCGAACTCCGTATTTGCTGAGCCGCCTGTAACTTGTGCGAATCCATCAGACCCACTTTCTTTGGAAGAAATTTGAACTTTAGTGCCTTGATCTGCAGATTCTACGAAAGCTCTCGTAGAAAGAGTAGTGATTTTTGTGTTATTGAAAAATTCCACTACGTTCTTAGTCGTAGTTGGAACCACGTTATAGTTGTCGCCAATCCCGGGAGTGGCTCTGAAAGGTGCAGAAACTGTAATTTGTCCCGTAGTACCGTTATAATCACTCACAGTTCGTTTTTGTTCTATGTTGGCATTACCTGTAGATCCTGTTTCTGCGACACCTGTCACGTTGGTAACTTCTACAAAACCATTACCTGCCGTATTTACTGCGGTGATTTGGAAAGTTCCGGTATTTGCCACATTCTGTAGATCTGTGAATACTACCTGATCTGTCGTAGCGAAATCGGCTAGGTTGGCAGGAAGGGCATCGAATATATATCGGAAAGTGCCTCCTCCTTGATCTGTGACGTCAGTAACTGTTTCAGAAGTTGTGTTTACTCCGTCCTTGAAAATTAGATTGAAGTCGTTCAAATCATCATCACTAGGGAAAGTGGTGATAATGTTGGCGTCTGTAAATACAGTAGTCGAAGCCGCTGCCGTTACGCCCGGTCCTGAGAATCCAATAAATACAGTGAAAGTCTTGGTTGTAGGATCATTGTCTATGACCACAACTAAAGATTGATTGTCAAATAGCGTGTAAGGTCCGGCGCTTCCAGATATTGTAAACGCAGTATGTGGCCTTTGATTAGTGGCTTCAATATCTAATGGGAATAAAAGCCCTGTCGCAGTAGAGGAAGAAAGGATCTCCAACGAGCTGCCAGATATTGCATATGTATTTGTGTTGATTTCAAGGAAATTAAAACCCCCTATATTCCTAACCTTGGCTGTAGCTCCTTCTAATTGAGCGTTTATAAAAGATGCTACTTGCGCTGCACTAAAAGATCCAGTAGATCCAAAAGTAACTGTTTGTGCTGCAAGGCCATCAACTTTTACTTCCAAAGTCTCACCACTTGTAAGAGCATAAAATTCTGGATTTGAGGTTCTGAGAGAAGCCCTAGTAAATTGTGATCCCGCAGTAATATTGTCATTGGCTTGAAGCGGTGTGTTGAATTCCACAATTCCTAGGAATCGGTTCAAAACATAATCGCTGTCAGAGCCTACTATTTCACTAGTGGAGAATCCCAGAGGAGTATTTGCAGAACCTCCTGTAACTTGAATTTTACTCAGAGCGGAAAGTTCCGTATTTGAAGAAAGTCTTATAGCCGTGTCGTTATTGATTAGAGTGGCCAAAGCCCCCGCAAGTTGAGCATTGATAACAGCAACAACTTCTTCTGCCGTACCTGCCGAAGCGTCTACAAAGTCTGCAGTTACGAAATTAACTGTTTGAGTGTTGGCCGATTTACCATCGACAATTATAGTCAAAGGCCAAGGATCTCCACCTAAAACTGAGAAATTATAAGTTTCTTGGTTTCCAGAATCCAGGATTGCGGTAAGTCCATCTTTTGAAAGAAGTTCATCATTCTTGTACAAAAACAAAGTAGATTTTAGATCAGTTGGGAAAAGTAGAATTGGATTGGCAGTTCCGCCAGTTACTTGAATATCTTCGTTTTCATCAGAAGTGGAAGCGATAACTATTTTAGAACCCACGGCAGAAGTACGAGCTTCTATTAGGGTAGCTTTATTGTTAATAGCCCTTACCATTTCCTCGGCGGTAGCAGAGGCAGAAAATTCGAAATCTCCCGGATTGAATGTGATGGTTTCGGATTGGATTCCTACGGTATAGATCAAAGTGAGCGGCCCAGAACTCATATTATAAGGCTCTTCTTGATTGTTCTCTACCTGAGCCTTAACGAGAGGATCTAGATCCAATTGAAGTCTTTGCTCCCCACCTGTGGCTGCTTCCAATACAGTTTCAAAACCTCTAGAAAGAAAGCTGGGCTCAAATCCAGTACCGTCATCGAGGAATACTAGAACGTGGTCATCCAAAGTAACAGGCAACACTACATTTGCGGAAATAACTCGTTTTGCGCTGTCTGGGTCCACAAGACCAATAATGGCGTTGAGTATAGCAGTTTTGACGCCCCGAGAAAGAGATTGGATATGATCTTTTATTCGATCTCGCAATTCGTCATCTGTTTCCAGATCTCTACCTGTAGTGAATTTAGAATCGTTTTCTGCTCTGGCTCCGGCAAAAGGAGGAGTAGAAAAGGCCGTTTCTCCAGAAATTGCTTTTACCGGAATATTTCCATCAGATCCCGCTTCGGCGGCAGTGATTTCCACATCATCTAAACGCTCTTCTCCAGAAAGGATTGTGACGTCTTGATTGGTAGTGAAAGCGATTTCGGTTGATCCAGCGGAAGCAGGTACTACGATTACGGTTCCGGCAGCGATGAGCTGATCGACTCCTTGTTTCAAAATGACAGTCTCGTCTAGGCCGTGGTCATTAGAAAGGGGTGCAGCTAGAACGAAAGTAAAAAAATTCGTATTATCTACAGGGGCGATAGCATAGGCAACTTCTTCTTCATTTGTAGTGCCTCTTCCTATAATAAGGGTTCCGGACGTTCCGTAAAGTGGATTGGAAGCATCGTTTACATCAATAGCAGTGTTGCCTGCGATAGGACTAGGAGATCCGGCATAGAAAGTTGTGGCTACTTTTGTAAAACCTTCTTCTCGTAAAATAGAAATACGTCCGGTAGCTTTTCTAGCTTCTAAACGTGTCAATCCGAATTCGAAAGCTTTATCATCAAGATCCGTACCTGTAGTGGTATCGAGATTGAAATTTCTGATGATGTTCAACATTTGAACATATTGCTGGAAGTCTTCTCTGGAAGCTACTTCCAAAAAGGTAAGGAGATTAGAAGCCGCATTGATATCGTTTAGGCCAGTCTGTGCCAAAAACTCAGCGATCATTGCTGAGAGTATTTGTTGTTGCGATCTAAGCTCTAATTTGGCCATCTTCTATCCTTTATAATTTCAAATCTACAGGTACCGGAGTATCTACGTTCTTAACCTTCAACAAAAAGTTAAGACGGATCTCAGGACCCACTCTTCTTACTTCGAGTTTTTCAACGGCTTCAAATCTAGAATCCGAAGTAAGAGTCTCAATCAAACTCGTTTTGAACGCCCCTATAGTTATTGGACCTTTTGAACCGGGTAATAGGCCCATGCCTATCGTAGGGTGTTCTAACAATTCAGTCCTCTCTATACTTAATTTTAGTATAACTGCCTGCGCGGCATTTTCTACGCCTCTGACAATATCGAAATCTCCTCGATTACTGAGCGCAAAGTCAAAATCTGCATTTAATTTAACATCAATACCCAAGTTTCTTTCTACAGAGTTTAAGTCCTTATTTAGGTTATTCTCCTTTACTACCGGGGCGTTACCGAAACCATCTCTGATGGACTGCGGAATAAGAAGCTTTTCTCCGGGGCGAACTGTATTAGATCTAATATCTGACTGATCTTGTATGACATAAGGAGGTTTCAAATCATTTAATTCGGAAATTTCAACCCAACGAGTAGCATCTCCTAGTTCCTTTAAAGCTAGGCGCTCTAAATCTGTTTCTATAGGCATAATGATTTCTTTGACTGCGGGAAGGGCTTGAAGCTCATCTAATTCTCCAAGACCGAAATTGTCCTTTACATTTTGGATTCTTTGCTCGTAGGGAGACTTGAATAAGGCATTGGTACTCAAAAGCGTATTCAGGCCATCTATGGCACCTTCAAATCCTGCCAAAAGCTCATATTCAGCATCAGTGACCACTTTCCCGGGATCTGCTTTAGTTGTGGCTACTCGATCAAATTGAGCATCAAAAGCCGCATCTCCTAGATTAAAGGCATCTGCGGCGTTATCTCGAACCCTTTTGATATCAGCCAAAGCATCTTCAAAAAAGCTCCTAGGCAGCTCCAGAGCTGCAGATTGTTCGTCTGCCAAAGCTTCTATAGCTTCTTCTGGAAATTCAGAAGGATCTATGGCCATTAAAGCATCGCTATTTCTACCTATTTCGGTAATTGCATCTGCGCCATTGGTTTCTGCCGCTTTTTCTAAATTGGCAGGCAAATCTACGGCAGTTAATCTATCATCCCCTCCAGTTCCTTTTCTAGCTTCATCCTGTGCGTCTTTAATACCCAATAGAATAGCGAGGGCCGCTGGGACGGACACATTGGCTTTGATAGCCTTATTACTCATATCGGCAGCCACAGTACCTACGCCTGTGAAAGCTTTGACTGCGAGGGCTGCTTTTCTCATTGGTTCTATAACTGTGGCTTCATAACTTGACTCGACTTGCCGTAGAATACCTTGAGATCTAAGGAAAACGCCTCTGGCGGTATCTATACCATCGACGGCAGTATTCACGACACTATCAACGTCCGCCAAGACGCCAAAAATGCCCTCTGGACCTTCCGGCTCTTTGAAGCCCATTCTGCCTAAAATTCGGAAGTTAAGGGTGTAGTCATATAGGGTTTTTCTAGATGCGCTTCTTTTCCCTGAGAATTTAATCAGCTCGACTATCAAAAATTCCCCATCTTTGAAATTTTTGAAAACTAGACGGGCATCTTCGACTCCGGTGCCTTCTTGTTTGATTTTCTTGAATTGATAGTAGGCCTTAAACCAGTTTCTCAGCCGCAAAAAGACTTCATATCCGGAACGATATTTGAGTTCATCCGGTTGGAAAATAGCCTTACCTGTCCTACTTGAAGCTCCCCCCGTACCACGAAAAGGATGTATTCCAGTGGTGCCAGAGATCACTAAATCCCCGTATTTATTACCACTATGGTTTACAACGGTTCCGCCTTGAGTAGGCTTGATGGAAATGGCAAAAGTTTCATCTTGGGCGATATCAGAAGGATTAATAGGCAATGGAAATTCTCGGAAACCTCCCACAGAAGTTCCGACTTCATCTCCGCTAACTACATCAAATGTATAAGGAAATTGTTTATTCCAGTTTTGAGAATCTACTTTATTCAGAATTTTGGTGATGGCGGCATTGGAGTTATTCTCATCCCCGGGATGGGAACCCGGTCCGCCTTTGAACTCTTTATCGAAAATATTTCCTAGGCCAGCGATGGAATCTGCTATATTTTTCGCTAAACCCGAAAGATTACTTGCCATTTATCTAATTCTCCCAATCTAAAATCTTATTAAATTATACCACTTTTTTAGGCTACAGTTCCATTGACGCCAGTACCCGATGTGATCGCTCCACCTCCTGCGGGACACGTTGCCGTTACAGTAGTATGCGTCACTTCAGCATTATCCATAATATATCCCACAACTGCAGTACAAAATTCAATCAAAGGTGTCGAAACGCTCCCGGGATAACCTACGGCGGCATGAATAGCCGCTGCCAAAACAGGCCCGTTTAGGAGTTTAATAAACCCGTCGGTTCCGGCTCCTCCAGACAAAGGTCCGGGGCTGATAGCCGTATTAGTACAAGTTCCTGTTATATCTCCAGAAGAGAACTCCACACGTCCTAGGGATTCAATGTGGCTTACAATTTCATTACAAAAAGTGAGAAGCTGGGAAGTCACAAAACCATAACCTGCATTTACTTCTACGAGATCGGCCATGGTTGATCCGGTCATACTAGAAATCAAACCTTGATCTGCCGCCCCAGAGGATAGAGGCCCTCCCGAAGGCGGAGCTGTTCCGGTCACAAGTCCGGAGGCGTGATTGACTAAGGCCGCATTTTGGATGTGAGTGACCACTCCGGTCCCCCAACCTATGAGTTGTTGGGATACGGGCAGAGGAAAACCCATATCAGAACGAATTCTTTCGGCCATGCCAGCTCCGGTCATAGCCATTACAACGTACCCTTGATTCCATCCACTAAACCTTTAACTGTAGACAAATCGGTTCCGAGCTGAATATAGTCAGTTGTATTGTCGGGAACAGCCGTAGGATATCCCAAGTTCCCTATGTGGGTGTGAAGAGCGCCAATTTCGTTTGCCCAAGCTATAATAAAACCTAAAGCATCTGAAATTTGTTGTAAAAGTTCGGCGGAAGAAGCTCCTAAGGCGACTTTATTGCCTTTTATTTTCAGTTTTCCAGTACCGTTATCTTTGAGTTCTATCGTTCCTGTTTTCCCGTCAATCAAGGCTTTGGCAGTTCCTGCAGTCAAAATCTCAACTTTATCTTGCAAACCGTTATATGAAACTTTCAGTCCACTTCCAAAAGTCCATTCTACTAGTTCTGTAGTTCCATCCTCAACTTTTATTATTTGGGTAACGGCGAAAGTGGTAGTTAGTTTTGAATTAGTAAGACTAAATGTGACTTTATCTCCATCCTCTTCAGTCGCAAAAAAACCTTCTTTTTCTTGAAATTGTCCGCCTTTTCGAGTTAGGGTCATTTCCCCATTTTTATTGACTTCAAAGAAGATGCCATTATATTCCCAGCGAAATCTAGGTCCGTCCGACCGAGTAGCTCCGGTTTTGTCGCCATCTAAAACTCCTGTGGCTCTTCCCACAATAAGGGGATACGCTGGATTTCCTTGTATTAAAGCCACATATACCAAATCGCCGTCCTGTTTGTTGATGTCTACTTTTCCTGTTCCGGTCACAGGAAATGTGTTCGTGCGATAAATACGTTCTCCGTAGTTGTCTTTTCCGCCCGTCAGATTAATGGCGTCTCGTATATTACTGAGAGTTTGACCTTCTTTTTTTCCGCCTAAAATCAACCCATCGTACATTACTTCTGGATTTTGTCCACCGCGGCTAACATTGTCTCGGTCATCTGTATAAAATATTCGGGTCAATAGAACCTTATAAATCTTGAAATCCATATCCTGAAAGGTGTTTTCATTCAAAGGAGTATTCGTTGATTGTACGGACCCGTCACTTCTTAATTTAGACATACATTACCCCTTAATGAAACTTCCAGGTTCTTCGAAGGCATTCCCTTTCTTAGCAAATCCTCTAAGATTTTCTAGATCCGCTATTTCAATGCCTCGGGTTAGCTGGAGATCTTGCTTCCACTCAGTTACCCCGTTTTCCCCTATAGAGAACTCGTCTGTGTATTCTTCTATGTAAAAAGCTTTGTCGGCATTATAGGATACATCTTTCCCGAACACAATAGGACGTCCTATTCTAATATCGTTTTTTCCGATAATAGAAGCATTTCCAGATTCAAAGAAAATAGCGTTATTCCATAAGTCAAATATGAGTTCATTATATTCCACAAGAAGTTTTGCGTCCGGTTGACCGTTCTTAGGATCACTCCCTAATTTTTCTGTGGCAAATGAAAAAGTATTAATATCCACATGCATGGGTCGAAAACCGTGCCTCTGAACACTGCCTTTTTCAATAAAAGGGAATTTTTTCCCCGCAGGGCTAGTAATATTTTCCAAAATAGCAATATTGGATTCTGGGATATTTAAAGTGCTTTGCGCAGTTGTAAAGAAATGGTTGTATCTATTATGGTTATCTTCTCCCGTAGTGTAATCTAAGATATCTATCGCATTTATGTCAATCCTATCGCGCTTGATGAGATCTAAATAAAGTAGGGGATTATCCTTCAATCTTCCGTAAATAGTGGGATAGCCGCCTTTTTTGATACCCCATGGAATTGGACGAAATATTAGTTCTGGATTGCCTTCTGAGTTCAGTTCCACAAATAATTCGTGAAGTTCGGGGATAGAAAATTGTTTGAGTTTTTCCCAAGCATTGCCATTAACATAATCCAAAGGATTAGTTATGGGAATCCTACAAAGAGTTGTCCCGAAGTTTTTCACATTTTTGATATTTCCCCAAAAAGAAGGGCCGCTGTGAGGGATGTCCAATAAGCTCAGCATTTCTTTAGGCAATAACCATTGAGTGCCTACTTCTGTAAGTTCAAGAGCTGCCTTTTTCTTTGATTTAAGTACTTTATCTGGAGCATAAAACAAATCATGGGACACGTCCAATAATTCAGCAATAGTATTCGAATTCGTAAAAGTAAGTTTTTCTGCCAAAGCTCTTACTTGACGCTCCTCAAATTTAAAATAATTGAACCATATGTCAGTATCTTCATAAACAATTCCAATATCTCTGCCAGAGATTTCAAAAGAAGTATCGATAACACCTTTTTCGTCAACTATACCGTGTACCACTACACGCTCAATATAACAAAGGGCTCGTAGTCGTTCTTTTTTTATTTTACTTTTAGACACATTGGGAAGATCGTCGTTGGTAATTTCCCTAGCTTCTGGAAGAGATAAGTCGCCATCATTTGACATAAAAATTGCACACCATGAGCCGGGTTTTATAATAGTCTTCCAATCCTTACTGCTATCTAGACGAAAAGTGAAAGATCCTGCCGCAGCTCCCTTATTTTTTGTATAAGTACAAGTATCTACTAAATGATTACTTATATCCTTGGGAGTAGATTTGGATAACAGAGAAGTAGTCGCACTCAGAGCGCGAGTTATCACATCATTGGCCCATTTAAACCAAATGATCTGACACTGCGCATTTACGTCTCTTACTTGATCACTCATTAGTTTACTGTACTCCCGCGTCCTGTCTTAACTCCGGGTTTCTGCCTTTTCTTACGCATTTCTATAAGTTGCAACACTAGAATTTTCTCTAGTCTGCTTTCTGTTTCCCCAAGCTCCTTAATTTCTTGAGTATGAAAATTCATTCCAGATTTTCCGCCCTGCATAGTCTTATCTAATTTTGTAAGATGTTCTCTTCTTTCCATAACTCTGACTATTTCTTTTTGGGACGTATCTTGAATTTCTTTTTGACGGCGGGGAGTCATGCCTTTGAATTCTTCTAGAGAAAGTTTCCCGGCTTTAGCTTTAGACTCTACCGCTTCTTGAGCTGTTTCGCCTCCGAAAAGCCTGATGATGCCACTCATAACTTTATCGATGTTGGTCAAGGTGTCGTTCATTAATGCAGCCAGAGGAACTAATTTTCCGCCCAATTGTTCTAGATTCGCATCTTTAAATGCTTGAGAAACTTGCAAAATTCCCGCAGTAGATTTCTGAATCAATTCTAAGTTTGATGCCATCTTTTCTTGTGGAGTTTGTAAAAGTTTCCCGATTTCTTTCATAGCTTGGGATCGTTCTTCTGGAGTTTTTGCAGTTCTGGCCTTACGGGCCATTTCCATAGCTTCAAGAGCAGCCACAGGATTCTGAATGCCCGTGATTTTTTGTGCGGTAAGAGCTTTTCCTGCTACTCCCATTCCGCCTGTGATTTTATCAAACATATCTACGATTCCGCCTACGCGGTCTTGGAAAGCTCCTAGGCCCTTACCTTTTGTGGCAGTAGGATCTACGGCAATTTTCATATCCTCTAAAGCACTAATATCTTTATCGCTTAATAGTCCCCGCTCTCTCATTTTAGAAGTATCTCCTCCGAAAAGTCCCATTTGCATAGCTACTTGAGTTCCACCTAAAGTTCCTCCGCCAACTCCTTTAGAAGCCAGAGCAGACATGAAAAATGCTGCATTTTCTCCCTGTGCGTTTTTCATAGCGTCATCAAGTCCGCCGAATACTTTAGCGGCTCTTTGCGGACCTACGCCTTCAATTTCTCCAATTGCAGAAATAGCTGTGAGTGCAGCATCGTCAAGTCCTAGGCCGTGTTCGTTGATATTGGTAAGCATAGAAGACATCGTTTCCAGCCATGGCCCTACGGCGCCTTTTGTATCAGTTGCAATCAAAGCAGCTTGCATTTTTGCAAAAGATTTTTGCGCTCCGCTAACTCCCATTTGTTGTTGTAACCCCGCTCCTGCGGCCTGAAACTGTTCCACTCCAATACCTAAACCTCTGGCAGCTCTGGCTCTATCGGTAGTCTTCTCCATGGTAGACCCGCCTCGACCAAAAATATCCATGCCTTGCATCTGAGCGCCTCTTAAATCAGCCGCTTTCAATCCGATTTGCTGTGCGGGCGCGAACATACCTGTGGATTGTCCCGCAGTCATTCCTCTACCCATTAAGCCAATTCGGGATTCTTTCGTAGCGTCAAATCTATTAAAACCTTGCATTCCCCGGCCTACGGCCAAAGCTCCCAAGCCTAAGGCGCCTAAACCTAAAACACCCCCAGCTAGTCCAGCCATACCTAGTCCAGCGGCGCCAGCTCTTGCCATTCCGCCCATACCCGGAATCTTACCCGCAAGACCGCGCGTGCCGCCTTTGAAGCCTTTTCCAAATCTTCCGCCAGCACCCATGCCGATTCTACCGCTGGCCCTTTGTACGCCAGCAATATCTCTTTCTAATTTAAGAAGTTGTTTCTTATTACGAAGTTGCTCTAAACTCTTTTTTCTTATTTCTTCTTGAGAGAGTTTTTGAGAATTCATCTCTTTCGAGATTTTCTTGTTAGCTGCTTCAAGTTCGCCCATGACATTTTTCATGTCTTTAATGGCGATCTTGGCACCACGTTCTACGAACTGTCGAGTTTCTTTATCAAATAATTGAATGCTGCGCTTGCCGCCAAGGCTTTTATCGATCTCACGACTGAGATCCATGATGTTCTTTTTAAAGCCTCTGGTATCGGCATTTACTGCAATTGTTTTAGCCACATTATTCCCCTAAACTGTCCGGCTTAAAATCAAAGTCCGCTTCGGCCTGTTTTTCGGCCATGGCTTCTCTCTCTTTCTGGTTTTCTGCAATCATTTTATCCATCCAATCCACATCTTCGTCCGCCAATCCCAGTGTGGAATTGAGTTTGGATTCAAATTCTTCCCTAAAAGTCGCATCCTTATCTAATAGAATAGCGTAATACTCGATTATTATTTGTTCATCTGTGTACGTATCCCAGACCGGGTCCCAAAACGCTATACCTCTTTCACTGCAAATACTATATCTAGCGAAACGGATGAAATCCGACAAGTCAACATCCGACCGCTTGGCGGGTTGTTGAGACATGCAATATGCCAGATATTTAAGGTTGAAGAAAGGATCTCTCTTTTCTACCTTATTCTGATCCTGTTTCTTCTCCTGTTTCTTTTCCATCTTCTTCGTCTTTTCCCCATACGGCTTCCATCCAGCCTTTTTGAAATTCTTCTACTTTATCGTAGACTGCCTGGACCACGTTGAAATCGTCTAAATCGTACCCGTAATCAGCCTCTTTCCACCATTTTGGAGCCTCGATTAAGGAGTATCTGAGGAATGCCACATAATAATGCAGTTCTAATACAGACGGGTCTAAGGCGGCGTCTAGGCCCCCATTTAGCTCAGCTCGTTTTTTATCGGCCAAGGCTTTCAATTTTAAGTTGGGAATGCTGAATTTGAAGTCCCCTTTGTAGGTCGTCCGGGACACTTTGCCCTCCACTTCAATGTTGAATTCATATTCTCTGGAAGGTACGTCTTTTGCTAAGGTCTTTGAATCACTCATGTTTTCTCCTCTATTATATCAATCTAATATCTCAATCTATTTCGCACTTGACTATTTCAGCCTCTTACGATAGTATAATTATAGCATGTAGAAGGGTTTGAGTTGATCAACCGCTACCCCTACAGGAGGTTTTATGGACACGTTATTGGCAGATCCTATGTTCGCCGCTTTTTGCTACTTTTCAGTAGGAATCCTATCTGGATATTTTCTGAATGTCTTTCTAGTACCTAAATACACCACGGTCGCTATCACTCCCCGGGAGATTCATTTAGAGCGTCTGAATGTCATTAAAATCATTCCTAAGGCCGTTGCAGCGTGGGACGGAATAATCAACACTAACAAAACCCGAATAATCAATCAATTCACTAATTTCAATTTGAACATCGATACCAAATCTTATGCCATGCTCAGGAAACAGTTTTCCATGGAAGGCTATCCTTTGGAGTATTTTCAATGTTTCGAAAAGGCAATGGCCGCCGGATTAGTCAAGTATAGATACCGTCCACTGAAGAGGCTTTAATGGGCAAAAAGCTGAAACTGATAAGAATACATCCCGAGGATGGAGATCTATTCCTTCATGTGTATGATTTCATAGTCGAGCACCATTTTACTCCTAAACACCTGATTCCAGAAGAGGATCTATTAAAAGACCCTTCAATAGTTACCTATTTTGTGCGGGATGAAGAAGGCGAAGGAATCATAGCCACATCTTCCATGAAAAGGTGTTCCCCGACTTTAGTAGAAATGCAGCGCACAATAGTGCATGACGCCTATCGCGGCATGGGTCTTGGCAGAAAACTCTCCGAAGCTATGGAAGAAAAGGCTAAGAAACTCGGATATAAAAAGGCTCGGTCTTTCACTTACACCACTAATTTTCCTATGATTTTTTTGAAACTCAAAATGGATTATCTGATCGAAGGGTTACTCCGGGATTCTGATGCCCCGGGAATACATGAGTATGTGTTCGGCAAGGAGATAGGATGAAAATAAGTAAATTCTTAGAATTAGAAAAAGAAGCACATGAAGAACTTGGAGAGGTGTTCCTGCTCAAATCAGAGATGGATGAGGACGGACACGCGGCATTTTATGTGGAAGAAGAAGAGGAAGAATACGAAACCAAAACTGGAAAACCCCGCACCCGGAAATATGATTCGGCTGCCGTGATAAGGCTCTCTAAGTCTACTGCCATTAAGTTGGCATGGCAAATTCTAAAGGAACTGGGAGAATGAGCAACATTACTTTCATGCTTTTAATTGCTTTTATTGTAGGAAGTTTTTCTGTATTCAATTATATTGACCACACGCTCAATGAAGATGTGGAACCCGCCCCTATTACTTATACTACAGATGTCAGACCTTTATTCAAAAGAAGTTGTTTGCCCTGTCACGGTCCCAATACGGGTCGTAATTGGCTCGACTATGATACCGCCTATCGGAAACGTATATACATAAAATTTAGAACATTAATCAAAAAAGATATGCCTCCCTCCTATTGGAAAAAACAACTTTCTGAAGAAGAGCGTGATTTGATTGGCCAATGGGTCGATGCGGGAGCTAAAGAATGAAAAAAGTCCCCTTTAGTACTAATTCTTATACAGATGATAAATACTTCTTGGTAGACTATGAAGACTTTGAAAAAGTTTCTCAATTTAATTGGATCTTAAAAGAGCATAATGGCGATAGAAAAACACCCAAATATTATGTAATCAGAGCAAGTAGTAAGGAAGAGAAGACCCAAGGCTCACCACTCCAAATATATCTACATAGATTTATATTAAATCTTCATTTTATTAGGGAACCAAAAATAAATAGGAGAGAAGTAGATCATTTAGATCAAAATACCCTAAATAATACAAAAAGTAATCTAGAATATGGCACTCGACACAGAAATTCCCAAAACAGAAAAGATAGTAACGAGACGGGCGAAGGTAAATGGGGATCTGTTTTTCATAAGAATTTCAAAAAAAATCCTTGGGAGGCTAAGTTCACATACGAAAGAAGGACTTGTTATGTGGGAGTTTTTTCTACTGAAAAAGAAGCACACGAAACGGCTGTAAAAGCTTATATCAAATTAACTGGGAGAAAGCCTAATATATAAATGGCCCCGCAACTCCAGAAACGGAGCGCGAGGCCGGAGGGAGGAGGTAAACGCCATGAAGAGCGTTTGCAAGCCCGAAGGCTCTCCTCAATTATACCCCAAAACTAAAAAAGGGAACCGAATGGGTTCCCTTTTTGATGAAATATCCTGTAGTTGTTTAAATTATAGTCCGCGACCTTGGCGACCTCTGAAGTTCCAAGTTCCCTGCCAAACGCCTCTAGCGTCTACAGAGCCTGTTCCACCTTCAAATTTGACACCGCTCATTTCGTATTCGACATTACCACTAATTCGGTTGAAAACCTCAAAAGTTAGTTCGCCTTGAGTGAGCAATTCATTGATGTCGGCTGGATCGAGTCCAAACTCAGAAGCGGCATTGCCGTCGATTTTGAACAAATTGACTGAAAAACTTACAACGTGAGCTGTTTCGGCGTGTTCCGCAACTCGCAAATCATCGAGAACATCGATGGGAGTTAGTGTGTTTTCCTGCGTAATATTTACTCCGGAAGCGAAAGCGACTTTTACCCCGTTCAGCTTAACCGATGCTTTTGATCCCGATAATACTTGACTCATTTTACTTTCTCCTTAAAACCTTATTAAGTAACTTTTCTACTTGGGGCCAAACCCATCTACCGCTCAGAACCCCTAATATCATTTTTTGGGACTCTAAAACTGGTAGAAGCAAAGCAGCTCCTTCAACAATTATAGCACAAAGCCCCACGGTCCCTAAAAGCACCGCTGCAGCTTTTGCCCATTTGGGCGTCAACTTCTTAATCCGCTGCCGCAACTCGTTCCACTTCATCTTGGCTTCTAATAGCCATTTCCGCATCTTATTCGCCCTCGGCGTTGAGAGCTTCTACCACAGTCCTATAAATGCTTGTACTCGTCAAAAGGCCCCAAAATCCACCATTCGGTACCTGAGCCTGAGTATTCTTAGGTCCAGCCACAAGAACGATGGGAGCGTTGTAAATTGCTACTTCGCCTTCTTCGCCCTTTGGACTAACACTTTTGAAAATCCATTGGCCCATGGTTTTGTCAGTCGTTTCGAAGGTCAAAACCGTTCCGGCAGGGATTTCCTGGGCCGCAGTCTGATATCCGCCCTTTGTTAGAACGTCTTCTAGATTGCGAATAGGAGCTAATACAGTGATGGGCTTTTTATTGACCATGTGGTCTAAAAGGCTTTTTCGTAATGCAGGTTCGATCAGTTGAAATTCGGCTCTAGCCTTGGCGCTAATCTTTTCGCGCTCTTGAGCTTTAGCCATCTTTTCTTTCCAAGTGCCGCCGGGTCGATGTCCCCTGATGGCTCCCCTGTAATGCTTATTCCAATTTACACCTTTGCTCATAATCCCTCACTTATGCAGATTGACGAATGTCCCCTAAAGTGAACTCGATGAAGATGAAGTCAAGTCCCTGAACTGGGATAACTTTGACTTGGACTCTCGCAGTATTTCCTTCGATGGAAACTGTGAAAGTTTCTTCGTCAAATCCTTGAGGAGCGCCATCGGAAGCAGTAGTGATTCGAGCATCATTTAACTCGACCAATTTGCTTCGAAGTACAGACTTAATAGACTCTGCAGCTCCATTGGAGACTTTGTTTCCTACGAAAACGAGTTCCGCAGTCTCTCTAAGCGTCTTAGCAATGAATTGAGAAGCTTCTACAACCGATCCTCGGTTGAAAACAAAGCTCTGATCTTTTCCGTAAGTTGTGTTATCCACAACACATCTGAATCCGCCAGCGACCTGCTCCAAGAAAGAAACGCCAGCATCGATAGCTGGATCGAAATCAGTCTCAGGAACGAAATCTCCGCCAGAAATCCCAGTGTCGGGATCTACAACATGTCCAACTCCGCTAACATTTGCGAATTTGTGCGTGAGAGGCTCACCTACTTCAGATCCAAGTCGGATACCCGCTTGAACTGCGCCCATGACGTGTGGCTGCTTCCAATTAAGGTCTGCGCTGACATCTTGAACAAGAACGTCTTGAATCCACATCTGAATCAGAGAAGATCCGAGAGTGCTTGCAGCGTCGTAAGCAGTTTGAACAGTTGACTCTCTTCGTCCTACCATTCCTTGAGCCTCTTTTCGGTTCTTTACGTTTCCGCGAAGAATCAAATGAGAGTTCAAAGAAGCAGTAACAGAAGCGATTGTGTAACTAGAACCTGAATCTGTGACACCTCTAGTGATGTCTGCGGTAGCATCTTGAGATACTCCGGGAACTGCTACGTTCCAATCAGTAGCCAAAGAAGCTGCTAATCCTTCACTGAAATCACTATTAGCAGAAGATCCTAGGAGTCCGCCCGTTAGGAAAGTCTTAGTTAAATCGGCAGCGATTCCTACTACGTTTGAAGTCTTTTCCATCAAACAAAGAGTTGATTGCTCATTGACAATGTCCATAAGCTCTTCTTGTGCTCGAAGGAGGTCTACTGGAGCAGCAAGTACGTCAATGGCAGTTACAGGATCGAGATCCGTTGCAGGAGTAATGCTACCTAAAGTGGTGTTCTGTAGGGTAGCAGTCCAACCGCTGTTAGCATTGATGAATTCTGCAAGAGATTTCATAGTGAAATCTTTTAGATCAATATCTAAATCTTCAGAAGCAGCTCCACTAGTGATGGCAGAAACCAAAGTTTTAGTATTTTCAGTTGCTCCAGAAATAGTCAGAGTAACAGGATCTCCTGCTCCAACATACTGGATTTGAATTTGAGCTTTAGCTTCATTTTCAGGGAGAATTTCAACGGTATCGTTACGCTCAATGGTAATTTGCTTTTGTTCTGGACTAGATCCTGCGTTGACAGTAGCTGCGATTTGATTACCTAATACTCCGAAATTTCGATCTTTCAAAGTAAATAGAAGTGCAGCCGATGCATTATCAAGCTCTAACGAAGCTTGTACAGAAGAATTGGTTTTCCAAACTACGAAAGTATCTGCTCCGCCGATTCCTTGACCAGGTTGAGCCGGAGTCAGAGCCGCACGGGCCATATCAACAATAGAACCGTCACCAAATTCTTCAATCAAATTCGGCATTTGAGCCGAACTAAAAATTTGTAATCCTTCAGCATCGCCGGGAGCGCCTTTTGAGGCTTCTCCTACGAGCATTAATACTCCGTTATCCCCTAGAGGTGCCCCGCCTGATAAGTCTACTTTAGAAATAGAGTAGGCGCCGGGTTTCCTGATACTTGATCCGCCAAAAGAGCGTTTAATTCCCATTGTGATTTCTCCTTAAATAATTAAAATTTTGAGTAAGCCTTCTCATATTTCTCTTTATCTTCCATATCGCCTAAGCCGCACTCTTTGAGGTAAACCTCTAAAGCTGCTATGTATTCTGGACGTAATCTACGGTCTGCTTTAAGTCTATTTCTCATCCAAGCCGTTTTACTCACCTTTTCAGAGGACTTCTTCTTCATCTCAACCTTAGCTTCTGACGCCTCTTTTTGAGGCTTTTCGGCTTTTTTCTTAGATCTCGACTTCTTGCTTTCCATACTCTTTAAATTATACCTCTTTTGGCCGCTTTATTTTATGATGAGCCACAAACCGACTGCTATGGTAATTGACAAAATGGCTTTCCCTATACGAATCCTCATTATTCATCTTCTTCCTCAGGCTGCACGGTAGAATCTTCGAAGCAATCTTCCCCTGCGAGGTCCTTCTCGACCTTGACGGCAACTTCGACGATATCAATAGGAATGACCTTGTCGGAAGCCCAATCGTTCTGAACAAACCCAGAAAGCGTTAAATATCGGCTAAATACGACATCTCCCTTATATTCTTCGTTTCTAGTGAAGTCAGATCCGCTGAATGTGGATAGCTGAAAACCACGATCAATGATGTCTTTTTTCCGTGCGGAAAGGATATATTTGACCAAAATATACAGATATATTGTGATAAGGCGGTCCTGCGTGTGAATGCCCATAAGCATTCTTTCATCCTCTTGATTGCCCCTACGTTCGAATTGTTTGAAATTGATGGCTGATTTGATAAGGGCTGGGCCTACAATATTTAGTTCGGAACCCGGTGCAATCATGACCTGCTTAGACCCGGCATCTTCTACGATACCGCCAACTATGGGAAATTCGCTTCCGTCAATATCTTCGAAAATATTATTTACGTGTACTGCCGCTAAATCCGTGGCATCGCTGATTTTTATAATTCCTGAGGTAGAATCGTAAGAATCAATAGAAATAGAACTCTGAATCACTAGAGCGGCCAATTCTTCCGAATCGGTGATATCTTCTTGAACATCTTCCACGAAATCATCCAGATATGCTCCACCTGTGGCTGTGCGGGCTGTTTTCTCAGTATTATCAATAAGTTGAATAGAAACACAGGGCAGGTTTGAGGGTACCTGCGCGAAGGAATGTACTACGCTCACTTCATTTTCTTGAAAATATTCTTTAATTTTGCGTATTTCCTTGTCCCCATATTTGCTGCTCATCAAAGGGCCGAGCCTAGAGCTGAGATCTCCAAAAATGTCATCTACGATGGTTTCATCCCTGCGAACAGCTTCCATTCCGTCTCGTATTACTGATTCAATTATGAGGTCTGTGACTTTGAAACCCATTACGGCTCCTCCTATATCTATTTTAACTCAAAAAGTGCTTTAAGATTGTGTCGATCTCTTTGTCAAGCCAGCGTTCTGCTTTCGAGAAACCATCCACACCTTCGAAGCCGGGATTGATCCAGCCGCCGCCCTTGTCGCTAATTGTACGATATTTTACGTACAGAGACTCGGTTCGGTCTTTTCCGGATTTTGTCTGAGAAGTCCTCTGATATTTGACCAATCCCTCAAGATCACTAACCCCTTCCACTACGGCAACTTTTCCCTGCATTGGCTTTCCGCCAGCATCTTTGAAGATTGATGTCAACTTTTGCTTGCGCCCCCTAGAATTGCGCATTTCCACTGCTCTGAGCAGCTCTCCTATATTTTGCGCTCCAGGGGCCTTAGAAAACGGCTTTTGCTCCAAGGGCACACTGGCGTACCTATTGCCTTCCTGAGACTGTCTAACCCATGGTAGACCCGCTCTAGAGCCTACCTCTACGGACTTTGTGGATTTGAGAAGTACATCACGTTGATCGTAGGGCTTCCAACCCGATTCTAGGGCATTTGAGAACGTACCTTCGAGTGTGATTAAATAGGAGTTTGCTCCCACTGTTTGGAAAGACAGACCTTTTAAATAGTCTTTTCCAGTAGTATTGAGTTTTTCTTGTGCCTCAGCTATGATTTTCGCGTAGGCGCCATGCGCAACGTCTTTTACGGCCTCATTGAATTCAGCTTCCACATGCTCAGCGAGGCGCTCTAGGTTCAATCCTAGTTCTTCCGCTTTGATTTCAATGTCTATTTCGCCTTTTTTTGCCATTAAATACTCATCCCAATAAAAAATAATGCCAAAAGGAGCATTATAAGTAATCCTACCCCATCTACGATATTTTGGAAAGTCTTTCTACACTCTCTATCTTGACGATTTTGCTCAACTTTTGCCTTTTCTCGCCTTTCAAATTCTTTTTTGACTTCGTACTTCATGATATAATTATAACAAATGCTTGACAAATGGATGAAAATATGCACGGTACATTAATAACTCTTCTTTGCGCAACTTCGCTGATGCAAAACGTACACAACGGAGCGTGTATAAATGCAGCTATTGCCACTTCTATGACCGTAGGGTTCAAACAAAACGCGGACAAATTGGAAAACTACGTTCGAACAAAGTCTGAAAAAAAATACAAAGAAATTGTTCCTAATTATATTACAATACCTATCGGTTTAGCTGCCGCGTATCAACGAGACGGCTATCTAAAAACTGGGTTTCGAGCTGGAAAAGTAGTCGATAGAATCGAACTCAGAGGTGGGGAAAAAGTAGCCGGAATCACTCTTATATGGAGCTTTTAATCTTCGTCTTCATTCCGAATTACATTAGTAGTTAAACGATTCCCTTTGAAATCTTTTCGATCTACGAGATACTCTCTTTGTAGAACCCATTGCTCATTCATATGAACCATTTCCACATTCTTATCTCTTCGACCTACTTGAACGAATCTATTGACGTGTAAGGCTTCTATGGCGCGAAACTGCACTTTACAATCATAGTTGAGTGAATAAATAACGCCTGCATCAGGACCTCTTCCCGGGAGCCAGCTTATTGAGCCATTCACATCTAAAGTAAAATCATTGCCTTGGAAATATTCCTTGCCGGAACTGTCCTTAACCAAATGCACACATATTGCCGGATATTTCAAAACGTCTATAGAGCCTCTCTGACGCTTGATTCTTTCTATAAAAATGTCAGTAAAATCAAGTAGTTCTACTAGCGTAAAATATTGAAGTCCGATACCTTGCAGGAATGTGGCTGTGGTTTTGGTACCGTCCACATATCCCTCGGGCCTGTTTTTCTTTTCTAAGGATTGTTTGTCGAGCACGGCCATGGTTTGAATGGGGCGAGCGTCTGTAAACCCGCTGCCTTTGCAAAGTTGACAATCAATCTCATGCTCTCCGCCATCAATAGATTTTACGTTAGGGCAAAAGGTAGTCCTAAAGACCTTGACGCGAACGCCTTGCTGATTAATCAGGGCATCGTATTTTTCAGGACGGAAATTAAGACGATTCCTTTGATCTTCTAATTCGGATTTCGGTATTTTAACCGGAGGTTTTACATTCCATCCTGGCGGTTTACTCATCTAGATCCTCCTTTAAGCCTTTTTACGCCGTTTAATAGCTTCCCTAAAACTGGCAGCCGCTACTCCGTAACCTTCTTTTGATTTTGGATGAGAGGCACGCTCCTCTTTTTCGTCGTATTTTTTTGCTTGTGATTCTAATTTATCGTCGGATTCATGTTTGCGTTCTTGCACTAGCATATCAGCCATCTCCTGATTATGCTTGTAATTTCGCTTTTTACGAGGCTGTTTGTCTTTCCCGCGACCTTTTTCTAAAGATTCGCTTTTACTCAGATCTTTTTTTTTATCAGACTCAGCCTTTTCAGATTGTCTCTTATCGTAGATTTTTTGAGAGTCTTCATCCATGTTGCCGTGATAAACCACATTATGTCCTGCAGCTTCAAGTCTGTCTCCAGCCTGTTTCAATCTGAGGCTCGACGGATGGCCGCCGCCTCCACCTCTCCGCTCTTGATGATGAAGATTGACTGTGCTGCCTTCGGGAATTTTCTCCATATAATCATTGTGCCCAATCAAATCGGAGCTTGTGTGAATATCGGCAGGCATTTCTTGATCTTTATGCTCTTGGAGCAATTTACTTCCGGCTTGATGTTTCATATCGTACCAAGAGAATGGGTCATCTTGCATCCTCTTTGGTTTTCCGCTACCAATCTGGCCCGTAGCCTTCGCATGGTAATTCGGAACTGCTAATTGTTGTTTTTTATCCTTATGATCTGCCCAAGTGTAGGCTTGGTGATCTGGAGTTTTTCCTGATTTATGATCGTCTAGAGTTTGTTTTACTGCATCATAACTAGAAGAATCTCCATCTTCCCCGGGTTCGTGCCTCTGCAAAATCCTGTGAATGCCATCACCCCAAGACTCGTGCATGTCAGAACCTTCCACATGCATATCCGCATGGGCGCGAGTTTGTCCGCCTTTTTTCTTAGAAACCCAGCCTTGGGCAGTTTTTACCCTTTTACCATCTTTGGATTCAGCACCAATTTCGGCAGCTTT
>SDBT01002804.1_pt1 | contig 30506 bp, 14 predicted proteins | sample 2277101 | NCBI WGS metagenome assembly SDBT01 (sample SAMN10404973, study PRJNA504765) | marine sediment metagenome | isolation source: marine sediment core GS10_PC15, 103 cmbsf | place: Arctic Ocean: Southern Knipovich Ridge | collected 2010
CGATCCTTGGTTGTACTTTGCTTGCGATTATACTGCTTGGTTTTACATGGAATATCAAACCGAAGGCGTAATCAAGTATATAAAACCTTCGATAGATTAGCTTTCACTTGTTTTGATTTCTACAGAGATAGAAAGTTAGTATGACACTTAAAGGATATTATTAAATTTTCCGCAAAACAGATTCTTCTTCAATCTCATATTTTTCATTTTATTTTGATACTTTTCCCGTCAATTCTCTTTTTAACTCGATAAGTACCAATTCTAACAGCGTTAATTGTGAAATTCTCGATAGACAAGAATAACTCCCTAAGAGATTATCAGGAATACTGGTAAGTAAAATATATTTAGAAGAATCAGATAGTGGTGAAGGTGAGAAATTTGTTAATGCGATTGTAATAAATCCGTATTCACGTGCTATTTTCACAGCAGAAACAACCTCCTCTGTCTCACCTGAATGTGAAACACCGATAACAACATCGGATGTAGTTAATGTGGGGATGATATTTTGAATAATTGAGCGGTCGTGTAAATAGGTGGCGTAAATACCAAGTACTACCAGCGAATCGCTCAAAATATGGGCAATCCCAGCGGACCCCCCCATTCCTAAAATAACGATTCTATTTGCTTTAACGAGTTGTTGTGCAATTATTTGTATGGTTTCAAAATCTATATTTCTAACAGTAGAATCAGTTTGAAAATTTAAGTTTTGCAGGAAGGCTTCTTTAAAGTTTTTAGGATCGTTTCTCCGGGTTATATCCATAGAAACGTTTTGTCCGCTACGGAGCAATTCCGGGACCAATGCCGTTTTAAAGTCGAGGAAAGTCAGATAACCGAGAGATCGGCAAAACCTTAAAACTGTTGCGTCACTTATTCCACACTTGTCCGCTAATCCCTGGATAGAGAGAAGAACGACCTCATCCATATGTTCCTGAACAAATTCAGCAACACGCTTTTCAGATTTCCGAAGAGTATTGTATCGCTTATTAATCAGATGAATTGGGCTTTGCATTCCTGTAGTACACCTGTTTAATTAATAACAGTAAATAGTGTCTGTCCATAAAGCCCACTATCTGCGTTACAGGTTGAAAAAATGCTCGATTACAACAGTAAACTCCGCTTTTTTCGACTTCACAAGCCTTAATAGCGAACTTTCTGAATCAGACACCCAATTTATAAACAGACTCTAAATATACTCCTAAAAGCCAGAATTATATAAATATTATATTATTGGGAAAGAAATTTTATCTATTAAAAATGTTGCTTATGCGACAATATTTTTAATACTATGTACTTATTGCTTTGCCTCATGAAGCTATAGATAACTTCATCCAATGTCAACAAAAAAATTAAAAGTGCATAGATCGAATTGCCTCATACTAAATACAACCCTGGCAATTTCCAAAAATATATCGTTGACTCATAATTTATGTAACCCAAAAATTGAGGTTACTACCTTTGAGCAACGAGTCAATAAATGAGTATTAATGCTTATTTCAACTAATGTTCATGACGAACTTACCAAAAATCCCCTTCGTAATTGGTGACAATTATCACAGCCTCATTTCTACTTGCGGCAATATAATAGAAGTTATTCCTAATCTAAATATTCAGATTTTTCAGAATGAGGAATCACAATTTTTTTGAGCCAATTAACAAACTCCAATTGCCTAATAGAATCTGATAGGACATCCTCATCAATTCCATATTTCCAGCGCAAATCTTTTTGAGAATTATTATGAAAGATTTTTTCCAAATCTTCAACATATGCCATCAGATCATCATAGCTTTCAAAGTAATTTTGTTTTATTAGTTTTTCTTCTCTTGCAATTATTAATCTGGCTATTTCATGAAGATCGTATTCCGGATGATATTGGGGTGCCCAAAAGATACCTTTCATATGTTTTACAGATACTGCCTGAACTCTGGTAAATTCGTTTGATGCAAGCCATTCACCACCTTCAGGAAGTTTTGTGATCTCATCATCATGACTGATAAAGCCATCAAACACCGGGGGTTTACCTTCATACATCGGATGTTTTAGTCCTTCCGGAGTAAGATGAATTTTTCTCGCTAAACCCATTTCTCTCCCTCTGGGATTTGGTTTTACCTCTCCACCTGCGGCATAAACAGCAATTTGTGCAGACCAGCAGCTTCCAAATTGGGGAACACCAACTTCATATGCTGTCTTACAAAAATCTACCATTTTGGTAACCCGTTCATCGTGATCATGATATACGGTAAGATTACATCCAGGCCAAAGAACGCCATCATATTTTTTAATCTCCTTTTCGTTTGGAAGAACAACGCCTGGATCACTTGAAAAAAATATATCGTATTTGGCCTCAGGCATGTGCTGAAGCAGCAAATTTGCATAAAGCTCACCAGCTTTTGTCATTCCTACCACATCAAATTGGTCACGGCTTGGTTTTGGATATCCATCAATTATTATAAAATTCAATTGCTTCATAATTCATTTATTTCCCAAATTTTCTATTAAGTTAGGTAATTCGCTATAATCTTTAAAAAATGCGTCGGCTCGGTTTCTATCACTTCCGCGATCGAGAGCTGCAAGACAAAGAATTGAGTGCATACCCATTTTCTCGGGACCAAGAATATCGTTATGCTCTCTGTCTCCAATATGAACTATTTCATCAAATTCAACTCCCAAACCTTCCTTCGCTGCATAAAAAACACATTCAGCAGGTTTTGAACATCCGACCTCATCAGAAAAAACAAAGGTGTTGAAGTATTGTAATAGTCCCTCATCCTCAAGTAATTTTCGCAATGATCTGCCCGGACTGAAAATAGCATCCGAAATCACTGCAATTTTATATTTTTTACTTAAAGTTTTTATTGCGTCATGAACACCGGGAACAAAATCAGGACGGAATTCCAATTCCATCTCTTCATGAAGTATCACCAATTTTGCAAATTCATCTTCCGGAAGAGTAACTCCTAATCCTTTTAATACAATTTCAAGTCGTTCCTTTACAGTCCAGGTAATATGATGATCGTGCCATACCTTTCTGAATTCGGCATCTTGAGCATCATACACAGCATTTACTACTTCTTGAGAGACTTGCTGATGTTTGTCAACAAATTGTTTGACTAGTTTTCTTCTTTCAACTGACTTAGTTGGTCTATCTGCTGCTTTTCTTTTTGGTTCATCAGAGTCATCAATAAATACAGTATCCCAAAGATCAAATGTTATTGCTTTGATCATAAATCTAATATTCCTTTATTATACCAGGTTCTCGATTATTTTTTTTACATCTCCTTTCAATACAGGTTTTGGATTTAATGGACGGCAAGGATCGCTCATGGCATAGTCTTCAATACCATCAATATCTTCCACTTTAACACCGATATCTTTTAAATCAGTCGGCATCCCAACCTTTTTCAACCATTTCTCAATCTCTGAGATTACTGCCAAAGCATCATTATCTGTATTGAGTAAGACTCCTAAGCCTGCAAGTTTATTATTTACTTTTTCATCAGTAATGTTATATTTCATTACCTCAACAAGCACGGCAGCGTTTGCAAGTCCGTGATGGGTATCATAAAATACACTCAGTGCATGAGCAATGGAATGATTTATACCCAGTCCTTTTTGAAAAGCTGTAGCACCCATTGCTGACGCTAAAAGCATTTCACCCCGGGCAGCAATATTACTTCCATCTTCAACAACTATAGGTAAATACTTGAAACAGCGGTAAATACCTTCCTTAGCTAATGCATCGGCAAAAGGATGAAAAGTATCCATTATATATGCCTCTAAATTGTGAACGAAGGCATCAGCACCAGTAGCTGCAGTTAAATTTTGCGGAAGTGATAAAGTAATTTCCGGATCAAGTACTGCAATATCGGGCATCATTTGGGGTGAAAAGATAATTGTTTTTTTGTTGGTTGATTTTACAGTGATAACACTACTTCTGCCGACTTCACTTCCGGTTCCAGCAGTTGTTGGTATTGCATAAAACGGAGGCATTTCATTGACAATATATTTATCTCCGCCTTTTGTATCATCCAACTTGTCAAGAGGCTCGTCATGAGTTGAGGTTACTTTTATTGTCTTTCCAACATCAATTGGAGAACCGCCTCCAAGACTTACGATAAATTCACAGCTATTTTCTTTATATATTTTTGTGCCATCGATTACATTTTGTTCAGTCGGATTAGAGACAACATCACTGTAACTATATATTGTTACACCTACATCAGAGAAGTACTTGCGTAATTTATCAGCCAATCCAATGTTTTCAATACCTTGATCTGCAACAAGTAATCCCTTAGAATAACCTTCATCTTTTATGATCTTTGGCAAGTCGGATAACGCACCCGGACCATATTCTATCCTGGTTGGAAAGCTATAAGTATGTTTTGATAATGGCATTAAATTTCTCCTTATAAATTCTAATAAAATTAGTGTTTAACCTTTAAATGATAAGATTTTGGCCGGGTTAAATGTTCATATCCAACTTTGGATAAAGAACAACCCCTGCCGGAATCTTTAACACCCACCCAGGCAAGATAAGGATCAAGATAATCACAACGATTCATAAACCATGTTCCAGTATTAACTTTGTCACCAATTAGTATTGCTTCATCTTCATCTTCAGTCCATATAGATGCTGTAAGTCCATAAGGACTGTCGTTCATTAATTCAATGGCTTCCGTATCATTTTTGACTTTCATTATACCAACTACAGGTCCAAAACTCTCCTCATACATAACATCCATACTGTGGTCAACATCCAATAACACTTGTGGTGCCAAATAGTTTGAATCTTTTTTTGCCGTGGGGAATAATGACTCATCGATCATTGCACGGGCACCGGCGTTCACTGCTTGCTCTATATGTTGTCTTACTAAATCAGCGCCGCTTCTTTTTGCTACAGGACCTAAAGTTGTTTCCGGATCAAGTGGATTTCCTAATTTGTATGCTTTCGTCAGTTCAAGATAACCCTCGACAAATTGGTCATAAACTGATTCATGTACATAAATTCGCTCGATACCACAGCATGACTGCCCTGAATTAAAAAATGCACCATCCACCAAATTTTCTACTGCGATATTTAAATCCACATCAGCTCTTACATATGCAGGGTCTTTTCCTCCAAGTTCCAAGCCAACACCGATAAACCTTTGAGCAGCAACTTTTTGGATTTCATAACCGCCTTTAACTGAACCGGTAAATGCAACAAAATCAATTTGCGGGTCCTTGATCACTTTTGCCGTATCTTCATGGGATAAGTGCAAATATTGAAACAGGCCTTCGGGAAGACCGGCTTTCTGAAATGCTTCAGCGAATCGTTCTGCAACTAAAGGGGTTTGAGCTGAATGCCTAAGAAGGACTGCGTTTCCGGCCAATAATGCCGGCACGATACTATTTACTGCAATTAAGTAAGGATAATTCCACGCAGGAACGACGAATACGACTCCTAAGGGTTCCCGTTTAATGTATCTATTGAACCCTTCTTTTTCCTCAACAAGTACGTTAGCTAATGAAGATTCCGCTAAGTCAACCATTCCCAGTGAGCGTTCAATAGTTCCCTTTACTTCAAACGGGGAGTAAGAGATTGGACGACCCATCTGCCAGGTCAATTCCTCACTAATTCTTTTTTTATTATTTTCAAATGCTTCAATGAACTTATTTATATAATCCTTTCTTTCTGAAATGGGGAGCCCTTTCCATTCATTTTGAGCATTTGTTGCTGATGCTAACGCTGTATCAATATCTTTTTGAGTATGCCTTTTACATTCGAAATAAATACTTCCGTCAATTGGAGAAATTACTTTTAAAATCTGTGACATTGAATTATTCCTTTTTAACTAAAAAGACTAAAATTAAATAATGTTTGAGTAAACTGATAAATATCATTTAAATATTATATTATTGGGAAAGGAATTTTATCTAGCCGAAATGTTGTTTATGCGACAATATATTTTATTTTATGTTCTTATTGCTACACCTTGGGAAAAGTATAGATAACTTCATCCAATGTCAATAAAAAATGCCTAGAAAAAAACTTAACATGTCAAGGCTTCTATCTTCGTGTGATTTTACAAAATATGCATTTTTTACTACTCAAGTCATATCGTGAATAATCGGGATTCCATAATTATGAGTCAGATTGCGCTAAAAGATTTTGTTAAGTATCTTTGAGTCCTGACCGAAGTCCTTTTCAACTAACTAAGGTGTTAAACCAGGAAGTTATTAAAAGACTAAAAGAAAGCAGTTAATGCCTATGAGAATATTTCCGCATGGCTCAGGCGCTCTCCTGAAAATAATTATTATAAGCATAGTAGTCGTACTCTTACTTCAGGGATGTAATCTGACGAAAAAAACAGATGGATCGCCTGCGCCCCCCGGCGGTTACTGGAATTTCACATTATTAAAGTTAGCTTACCTAATTGGGCTAGTAGAATTGGCGGATACGGAACCTGATGTTCCGCCGGGAATTAATGAATTTAAAGATATCGTCTACAAGCAGGTTGAAGACCGTGCCTTAAAACTGGATATCTATCAACCAATGAATTTACTCCAGCCTGCCCCGGTTCTGGTATTTATTCATGGCGGCGCCTGGAAAAAGGGTGATAAAGCCGATTATCTGCGTTATTTAGTGGATTTTGCCCTGCGTGGATATGTAACCGCCACCATATCCTACCGATTCTCTCATGAAGCCCATTTCCCGGCGGCGGTCAACGATGTAAAATGCGCTATTCGTTGGATTAGAACCAATGCAAAAGAGTATAATATTGATCCGGATAAAATTGCCGTAATCGGCGGATCCGCCGGGGGTCATTTGGCGATGATGATTGCCTATTCATCTGACGTTCCCGAATTTGATGAGGGTTGCGATACGGATTCTGTTAGCAGTCGAGTTCAGGCTGTTGTAGATCTTTACGGCCCTTCAGATTTAACGACTGACTTTGCCATCGCTCAGCCATCAGCACAAAAATTTATCGGTGAATTGTATGAAAATGCTGCGGATAAATATCAGAAGGCGTCCCCATTAAATTATATCACCCCGGATGATCCGCCAACTTTGATATTTCATGGTACGATCGATGATACCGTTCCCGTGGGACAGTCTGATATCTTGAATGATAAATTAAATGATACAGGAGTGCCGGTTGAATATCATCGCCTGAAAGGTTGGCCACATACGATGGATCTAGCAGGTGAAGTAAATAAATACTGCCAATATTATATGAATGCGTTTTTCGAAAAATATGTTCCGATTTCAAAATAAAGGGAATTACACAAATCTTAAAGTCAAATATAAATATCAGTAGTTCATTAATCAGGAGGATTTATAATGAAGCAGATTAAACAGGTAAAGTCTTCAATAACATTATCCTGGATTATCCTACTGTTTCTGGGATTTTCCAATGCCCTGGTGTTTGGCCAGGACATGGAAAAAAATCCGCTTTATATGAATCATACACAATCCTATGAAGCAAGAGTAGATGATTTACTTTCACGGATGACACTTGATGAAAAGTTGTCTCAAATGATGAGCCGCACCCCGGTCGATCTGACACGATTTGGAATACCCGGTTATGAATGGTCAGGTCAGTCCGCCCATTGTTGTGAATCCAGGTATGGGGGAACGGTGACAATATTTCCCCATGCCATTGCCCAGGCTTCTACCTGGAATAAAGAGCTTATTTATCAAGTAGGCACAGCTATCTCGGACGAATCCAGGGCACGGGTTAATCACGGTTATCCGCGGGCCGGGCTTACTTTTTGGGCACCGGTGGTGGAAATGGCACGTGATCCCCGCTGGGGACGAAACCATGAATCTTATGGGGAAGATCCTTATTTAACTTCTCAAATCTCACTGGGATACGTGAGAGGCATTCAAGGAGACCATCCACGTTACTTAAAAGCCATAGCGGCACCGAAACATTATGCTGCGAATAATGAAGAATGGAATCGGCATAACGGTTCTTCTGATATTGATGACCAACTTTTACGTGAGTATTACCTCTATCCTTATCAGGTGTTAGTGGAAGAAGGTAAAGCAGAATCGATGATGGCAGCCTATAACAGTTTAAACGGGGTTCCTTGTGCAGGAAATAAAATGCTTTTAACAGATATTTTGCGCGGTGAATGGGGTTTTGATGGCAGCGTTGTTACCGACTGCAACGGGATTAAAGACCTTTTTGAAGGACATAAATATGTCGACAATGTTCAGGAAGCGATCGCATTAGCATTAAATGCCGGGATAGATATGGAATGCGGTGATTACTTCAAGAAATATCTGGCTGAGGTGGTAAAAAGTGGAAAGGTATCGGAAGAGACCATTAACACAGCTGTGCGCCGACTTCTACTATCCCGGTTTAGATTGGGTTTGTATGATCCGCCTGAACTGGTGCCGTATAATCAAATTCCTCTTTCGGTTATGGATGGGTCTGTCCATCGCGCCCTGGCAAGAGAAACAGCCCGCCAGGCCATTATACTATTGAAAAATGAGGGAAGTATTTTACCCTTAGATAAAAATAAGATCAAAACTATTGCCGTGATTGGTCCAACTGCGGATGTTTGTCAGATGGGGGGCTATTCCGGCAAGTATTCAATAGCTGTTTCACCTCTGGATGGAATCAAAAATAAGATTGACAGCAGCAAGGTGAAGTATGTAAAAGGTACGGATATTAAAATTACACTCCCTGTTATACCCACTAAATATTTAGTCCCACCTGATGCTAAAGCAGGAGAGCATGGGTTATTAGGAGAATATTTCAATAATACCGATTGTTCAGGGAATCCGGTTTTTGCCCGCATTGATTCTGTGATCGATTTTAATTACAGCAGGAGTTCACCGGATCCACAGATTAAAAATGATTATTATTCCATACGTTGGACCGGGCAGTTCATCGCACCCGTCTCCGGACACTACTATATTGGTGGTGCCTTTGATGATGCCATCCTCCTCTATTTTGACAAAAAGTTAATTATCGATAAGACCTTGAACCGCAACCAGAATTCCGCAGCCGTGAAGGTTGAATTGGAAAAAGGAAAACATTACGATTTACGGATTGATTTTACCGAGCATTGGTATAAATCGAAGATGAGATTATGGGGTGCCCCACAAGATCCGGAAAAATTTCGTGAAGCTAGGGAAGCTGCCAAACTTGCTGATATAGCCATCGTTGTGATTGGCACCGATGAGACGGTGGAGAAAGAAGGCGTTGACCGATCCAGTTTGGAACTTCCCGGTGATCAGAAAGATCTGATAAAAGCGGTTCATGAAGCTAATCCAAAAACAATCGTTGTGATGCAAAATGGGAGCCCTCTGGCGATCAACTGGACGAACGATAATATTCCGGCAATCCTGGAAACCTTTTATAATGGTGAAGAAGGGGGCAATGCTCTGGCTGACGTCCTTTTTGGCGATTATAATCCGGCAGGCCGGCTTCCTCAAACTTTTTATAAATCGGATGAACAATTGCCCTCGATCAGTGATTATGATATTCGAAAAGGTCGGACCTATATGTATCCGGTGCGAAATTTCGTCAACCCTGCATCGCAAAATGAAGAGCCTTTATATCCATTTGGATATGGATTGAGTTATACGGAATTTAGCTACAGCCCCTTAAAAATATCGTCAGAAAATATTGATCCCACACAGAGTGTAACCATCAGTATAATGGTTACAAATATTGGTGAGCGTGTGGGAGATGAAGTGGTGCAACTATATGTTCGCGATGAAGAGGCCAGTGTCCCCAGGCCAATCAAACAGCTGATGGGATTTGAAAGAATTTCCTTAGTCCCCAATGAAAGTAAAACGGTTAGTTTTGTTTTACCGGCTAAGGATTTGAGTTTTTGGGATGTAAATAAAAAAGCCTTTATTGTCGAGCCGGGTATGTTTGAAGTCATGATTGGCAGTTCTTCGGTGGATGTTAAGTCAAAAGGTCGTTTCATGGTAAATTAAGGAGAATACACAATGAACGGATTAATTTTTTATTTGATAAAAAAATCGAAAAGAATTATGTTTGCCCTTTTTTTGGGTATATATGTCTTTAATGTCTCTGCTTTTGAAGTAGAAACATTCAATTTCAAATCAAATACCTTTATCAAAGACTGGCTCGTTTGTGGTCCATTTCCGAGTGAAATAGGACAGGGTATTGATACGGATTTCCTGTTAGAACATGGTGGTGAAAAAAACATAATTCCATCAACTTCTCTCCATCACTCCAGTTTATCTGTCCCGTCCGGAAAGGTATCGTGGCGGAGCCTAAAGGCGGATGATTCCGGCAAACTCGATTTTACCAGCCACCTTGAGCCCAATCAAAAAAATGTCGTGTATGCTTCTACAATAATAAAGTGTGATGCGGAAACACATGTATTATTAAAAACGGGCAGCAACGACCGGTTAAAAATTTGGCTAAATGGCAAACTTGTGCATTTTTGTTCCCAACCAAGAGCCGGTGGTCCGGATGAAGATTTCATTCCGGTTTCCCTGAAAAAAGGAGAAAATCTGCTGCTCGCAAAAGTTGATCAGATCGGAGGGGGTTGGTGGCTATACGCTCGATTTGAGGACCTTAATACAGTGGGAAACCGTCTTTTTTTTACAGATCCACTTGTTTCGTCAGTTCCGAAAGGGCCATCTCAAACATCAATTTCAGATGTTTTTTCAGTGTTTGTCCACAATCCGGCAGATAGTCCGGTCGGGCCGGTGTTTTTTGATGTGTTACCGGGTGATGACAGAGAAAGGAGTCGTTCCATTTGTGCTACTATCGAGCCTGGTGAATCGACGTGGCTCATTGTTGAATCAAAAGTGGATTTGTCCAGAGCAGGAAAAGAAATAATTGTCGATTTAAAAGTATCGGAGGGTAATGCAAGTAAAGTAATTCATGTTAGAACAGACCGTCCAATTCTTCCCCAATATCCTGATTTTCAGGTTTATATTGTCCCTCATTCTCATGCGGATTTATCATGGCCGCATACACCGGAAGTCAGCACGAATTTGAATGTTCAGGCAATATCGGAATCTATCAATATTCTTAAAGATTTACCCGAGTTTAAATTTTCTGAAGAAGATGTGTTTGTGCTTGAGGAATTTTTGCGTCGTTATCCTGATCGAATCGAAGAAGTCAGAGATTTACTGCATAAAAATATTTTAGAGTGCGGCGGATTCTACTTTGGCCCGAGCGAACTATTATTAGGCGGAGAAGGTCTTGTAAGAAATTTATACTTTGGAAAACTCTGGCTTTTAAATACGTTTGGCATCAATACAGAGATGGCATGGAATGTTGATGAACCCGGTCATACGCTGCAAATGCCACAGATATTATCCAAAGCCGGTATTAAAAATTTCATAATTTGGAAGGTGCTTTTAAGGCCTGAGAATAATCTTAATGTGACCGGGTATGTAGGGCCGAATATTTTCCGCTGGCAGTCCCCTGATGGATCTGATGTATTGGTTACCAGTTGTCCCAGAGATTACAGCGCCGGCCAAATTCTGCGCACCGATGCTTTTCTAACGGCTGCGAAAAAATTTAAAGATTTTGTGCAGCAGGAAATAGAACATAATAACAAGTGGGATCTTCCACCAATTGTCATGATGGCCGATGGTTCTGATTGTGCGATCCCTGATCCCCGAGTGGGACAAAATGCAAAACTTTGGAACAAAGTGTTTGGTTATCCTAAAGTGAAAATCGGGTCTGTTGATGAATATTTTAAAGCAGTTGAAAACGCAGTAAAAAAAGGCAAGGGAAAAATTCAGACGATGAGCGGGGAATTGCCGTGTTGGTGGGCCGGAACCCAGTCGGTAGAAAATGACGCTTTTATGCTCACCAGACACGCTGAAACGTTGGTCACTGCCGCCGAGAAATTTTCTGCAATAAATGATCTGTTGTTTCCCGATTATGAATATCCAAAATTTGCAATTGATAATGTTTGGAAGGGCAAATTATGGGTTCACGAACATAACTGGGGTGGAACCGATGGGGATATCAGCGATGCCGTGAAACTTGCCAGGGCACGGGAAACTTATCGCCTGGCTGATGATTTAAGATCAAATACGCTAGGTACGTTGGCTTCCAATATTCGCTATAAGAATATTGGGACTCCACTTGTTGTTTTTAATAGCCTTGCCTGGGCAAGAACAGATATTGTAGATTATGTGGTCGCTGTGAAAGAGCTGGGAATCGCCGAACTACATTTGCTTGACGGATCAGGAAAAGATGTTCCTGTGCAAATTAAAGTTCTGGCAACGCACTCTGATGGCAGCATTTCCCGGGTACAGGTTGTCTTTGAAGCAATGGTTCCTTCGCTGGGTTATGCAACATATTATCTCGCTTCCGGGTCAAACCGGACAAAAACACATCTTTCAGCTAATAGTTCAACTTTGGAAAACCGGTTTTTCAAGATTAACATTGATGCCCAATCCGGCGGTATTTCCAGTATTTTTGATAAATTAAACAACCGTGAAATTTTAAATACAGCCAAATACCAGGGAAATGAATTGATTGCCCTCGAAAACCTGGGCGTCGATGAAGGTGAAGAATTTACCGACAATTGGTGGCGTATGGGAGAAAAGCCGGCTTCTGTAAATCTGATAGAATACGGCCCCATAAGAGCAACGGTTCAGATAAAAGGCAGAATCTTAAACTCTGCAAGAAATCAGGAAATTTCGCTTTATGCGACATTACCAAGGATTGATCTCAAGACTACCTTGAATTGGAACGGACAAAAGGAAATCCAGGTCAATGCTACTTTCCCGTTTAAAATTGAAAACCCCCGCCTGACTTATGAAGTTCCATTCGGAGAAGTGGAATATGGAAAAGAAAGCCCGTCGGCAAAAGCAAGCCACCCGACAGTCAGGGCAACAAACAATTGGATTGACCTTTCTAATGATAAAATGGGGATAACCTTCGCCACCGAGGTTACGCCCTTTGATGTTAAAGACAGGCTTGATCCTCGTTTCCATGACGCGCGAACTATAAAAGGGGAAATTGAAGAAAGTAGTTTCTCCATGTCATTCGGCGGAGAATACAGGACATTTAAACGTATCGCCTTGGAAGATCCACTGCTTTTGGAAACCGATTTTGTTATTCAGCCAATTCTTTTACGGAGTGTTTTCAGTTGTGGTGATTCGGAGTTGTACTTTACTCAAGAAGGTGAGCATGCCTATCGATTTGCTATCCGCACGCATGAAGGAACATTGGTATCATATGAGGCAGCCCGGTTCGGCTGGGAACACAATACGCCACTCATGGTTTTGCGAGGACAATCAACAACCGGCAATCTTCCTGATTCCCAAACTTTTCTTGAAGTTTCAGCCCCCAATGTACTAGTGTCAATTCTGAAAAAAGCGGAAGATGGAAAAGATGTGACATTACGCTGTTATGAAACGGATGGAAAGGATACTGATGTTACGGTGACCTTTTTTAAATCCTTAAAATCAGCCAAGCACACTAATATTATTGAGCAAGAAGGGGAAAAAGTAAATTTAAAAAAAGGACAATTGAAATTTCATATCGGTCATCATGCTATTGAGACATTTAAACTAAGGGTTGAATAAAATGTCTTAAATACGTCCCTTCAGATCGAATATAAAAAATTTTCACCACTACCAACCAACAAAAAATAGAGTTTAACAATGACTAAGCATTTGCACACAGCGGTGTCGAGAAGAAAGAGGCACGGATCGAAGTGGCCGTGGGCAATTGGATTTCTGATAGTCATTCTTATCGGAACATCGTTTTTAACCCCGACCGACGCGTTCGCTACCGTCCATTACTTTTCAAATGGTGGCTCAGACAATGAAGAAGAGCAAGAAAGCAACCCTTCCGCCTCGCGCTGGCCCAGGTCCGAAATGCGTCCCAAAATTGACCTCGATGGGGAATGGGGCTTCCGTACTGATCCCGACAATGTGGGCCAACGAGAGCGATGGTTCGACCCATCTGTGCTCTTCGAGGAGACGATCCTCGTCCCCGGTGCCTGGGATGCCCAGGGAGTGGGCGAAGAAACGGACAAGGTCAACGCTAACTATGTCGGCAAGGCATGGTACCGTCGCACCATTGCAATACCGCGAAGCTGGCTGGGAAAGCACATTTTTCTCTACATAGGTGGAGTGCATCGCTATGCGGATATCTGGGTTAATGGCGAGCATGTGCGGCGTCATGTGGGATATGTAGTCGACTTCGAGATCGACCTGACGAAGCACATCTCGCCGGGCGAAGACGTGACCATCGCCATTCGCGTTGACAGCGCCCAGGACTGGGATATCGATGCGCTCACCGGCACTTTAGACATCATCGACTATATGTTCGTGAACTGGGGTGGTATCTACCAACATGTTTGGCTCGAGGTTCGAGACAACGAGTGGATCGAAGATGCATTCGTGAAACCGAACGTCGCCGACAGCGTGGCTGATGTGGAAGTAACAATACATGCCAAGACAGCATGTGAGCGCAGGTTGGTGGCCGAGGTCATTGGACCTGAAGGCAACATCGCAGCCAGTGTATCGCGGCAAGTGAATCTTCTTGCTGGCAACTCGCGCATAGATCTAGCCCTGGTGCTGTCTGACCCGCTGCTATGGTCGCCGAACCATCCATGGCTTTACCGCCTGCGACTGTCGCTACACGATGATGCCAGGCAGACCGACGAATGGGAGAACAGGTTCGGAATGCGAGAGATAGAGATACGTGGGGCTGACATCTACCTCAACGGGAAGAAGATCTACCTGCATGGCTATGGGGATGACACGGTCTACCCCAAAACCATCTGCCCGCCCGCTGAGCACGAAGAGTACCGGAAGCGCCTGGCACTGGTGAAGGAGTTCAATTTCAATTACGTCCGCCATCATAGTGCGGTCCCTCTGCCCGAATACTTTGATGTGGCCGACGAACTCGGCATCCTCGTTCAGCCCGAGTTGCCCGTCGCCTACGAGATCTATCTCACGAGAGGGCTCGAGCACGAAACATCCAGAGAACTCTACCTGGAGACCTGGCGCGGGATGATTCGCCGCTATCGCAACCATCCCTCGCTCTTCGGTTGGTGCATGGGCAATGAGATTTATGAAGGCAACGAGCTGGCCGGGGAACTCTACGACATAGCAAAGTTACTCGATCCAACACGACCGGTGTACGACACAGACGGTGTCGGCCCCGGCACAGATCGACCGACTTTGGATGTGCTGATGGTGCAATTCGACGTACATGCTCTGCCTGTGGTCTCGCGTACCGTGAAACACATTGAAGATCGTCAACCGATGCATCCCCTTCTCAAGCCTGTGACCTTGCGCACCGAGAAGCACCGCCTCGAGCCTCCACCAGCAAAGCCCGTGATCTCGCATGAGATGGGCAACTTTGTCACTTACCCGAATGTTCACGATGCAGAGCAATTCACACACACAGTCAAACCCTTCTGGCTCTTGCAAGCGCGTGCGGCACTTGAGGAGCGAGGTATACTCGATCAGGCGGAATGGCTCGCTGAGAATAGTGGAAATCTGCAGGCGCTATGCCACAAGATCAACATCGAGAACCAGCGCATGTCACCACACACTGACGGGCATGCATTATGGTTGTTCCAGGACTACTGGACGACCAGCAACGGCCTCGTGAACACCTACTACCAGGTCAAAAGCCTGGGCCCCGAGTGGTACACCAAGTTCATAGCAGATGTGGTCCTGCTTGCGGACATGCCCGGGTACACCTTCATCGCTGGCGACCAGGTTGATATCCCACTGCTCATCTCAGACTACGGGGAGGAGGACATCGTGGACGGGGAATTGTCGTGGTCCCTGCGCCGTGGTGCGGAGGTACTGGCTTGGGGTGATCTTCCGCGAGTTACCATCGTGGAAAAGGGCGTTAGCTCTTTGAGTTCCGTTTCACTCTCGTTGCCCCGGATGCAGCGTGCAGAGAAACTCAATATTACTGTCACCCTCAATTCGACTGCAGGTAAAGTTGAAAATGATTGGAATATATGGGTCTTCCCGCAACAAGACGGCCTCTCATTACCGGCCAGCATGAGTATAGCACAAATTGGACTGGATTACATCTCTGCTGAGTATCCTGAAATCGTGCCCATTGGCCAAAATGGAGGAATACCGGAAGACACGGATCTACTGCTTGCCCGAAGTATGTCAAAACCGATCCTGGACTATCTGGAGCGGGGCGGCAAGGTACTTCTGACCACCGCGTGGCCTCTGTTTGAGACGGAACTTTCTACCTTCGAGCCAGCCTGGTGGAAGGGCGAACCAATAAGAGATGCGAGTGCCGGAACGATTATTTACGACAGTCCTGTTTTCGCTGAGTTCCCCCATGAGGGCTGGTGCGATCTTCAGTTCCTCGAACTAATCGATGGCCAGTACGTCATGCTTCTCGATGACATTCCCGGGGCCAGGCAGCCGATCGTCCGTGCGATCGATACCTACACGAGCAGCCGTCACAAGTCGTACCTGGCTGAGTGGCGCGTTGGTGGTGGATCACTTCTCGTCTCCACCTTCAACCTGAAACGCGATGTAATAAAGTTACCCGAGGTACGATGGCTTTTACGGTCACTTGTGCGCTATGGACTTAGCAAGGAGTTCTCACCGGAGGCGGTGTTGTCGGTAGAGTACGTGGCAAAACACATGGGGAACATATCAAACCGTCCTGTAATTTCCTCACCGTTGTTCAAGTATTATTATTATGAGGGAGACTGGTCAGCTATACCGGCTTATTTAAGTCTCACTCCTTTGGATAGCGGATATGTTTCGCAGATCAGACTGAAAGAGATAAAATTTACCGACAGGGAAAGTTATGCCTTGTTATTTTACGGATATATAAAGATTGAGCGAGAGGGCAAGTATACCTTTTATACGGCATCCAATGATGGTAGTCTGTTGTTGGTCAATAATATAAAAGTAGTGGATAATAGTGGAAATCATGCTCTGCAGGAAAAGTCTGGTAATATATATTTAAAACCGGGAGTGCATTTTCTGGAGATTCGCTACTTCCAAATGGGGGGTGGTCAGGAATTACGCGTAAGTTATGAAGGACCGGGTCTAAAAAAACAGGAGATACAGCCTTCGATATTTACCGGAGCAAAAAAATCAAATGTATTAGAAAATTAACATGATGATTAGTCATATTGTTTAAAGTTTGAAAAGTTTATTTAACAAAAACTAAAAGATATGAAACGTTTAATTAAATATATACTATCTGCCATCGGTATATTCACGTTACTAACTGTTCTAGTAGTAGTCGGGGCTTGGTGGAAATACAACAGTATTGTAGCTGCTACTCCACAATTAAGTGTTAATGTACACCCTGGCTATTATGGCAAAAGGGTCAATACCTTTATAGGTACCGGCGGATTTCCAGCATGGGTTTGCGGACACAATTTCCCAGGGGCAACCGTTCCATTTGGAATGGTACGTTTAAGTCCGGAGACAGCATCCCTATTTACTAATACTAAGGGGTTAAACACTTCCGGATATTATTACGGTGATAATAAAATGCTTGGTTTTAGTCATACAAGGCTTGCTGGAACCGGAGCTACTGATGGAGGACACTTCCTCTTTACTCCAACCACAACGGCTCAGAATGATATAGATTTCACAGAAGATTACTACCACACTTTTTCGCATTCGGATGAAACAACATTCCCTGGTTACTACAAAGTTAAATTTGAGGATGAAGATATTATTTCTGAATTAACAACAACAGAGCGAACGGGTCTGCATCGTTATACTTTCCCAAAGGATTCCCATAGAAATTTATTGATAAATATCACGAATACTATTGATGATAGGCGAGCTGAGGATGGGCTGGTAGTAATTGAGCCAATAAAGAACGAGATTTTCGGGTCTGTTAGAACGTTTGGAACTTTTGCTAAAAGGTATGGAGGAATTAAAGTCTATTTCGTTGCGCAATTTGATGAATCTTTTTCAGATTTTGGAATATGGAATGGAGTAGAATTTACAAAGAGTATAGTAAGTGGTAAAGGCACTAATTTAACTGTCCATTTAAGTTTTAATAAAAAGGATGAAGATAGAGAGGTAAATGTAAAATTAGGCATATCACACGTTAGTATTGATAATGCTCGGTTAAATTTAGAAACTGAGGTTGGAAATTGTTCGTTTGACGATGTTTTACAGAAAGCAATTGCCAAGTGGGAAGAAAAACTTTCCATCATAAAAATTGATAGTGGTAGTGATGAAGATAAATCAATTTTCTACAGTGCACTCTATCGAAGTTTTCAAATGCCAACTATTTTCAATGATGTTAATGGTGAGTATATCGGATTTGATAAGAAGATACACACAACAACAGATTACAGCTATTACACTGATCTCTCTTTGTGGGATACGTTTAGAACTATTCATCCACTCTACACTTTAATAGCAAAAGATTATCAGCGTGATATGTTAGTTTCACTTGTACAAATGGCAAAGCAAGGCGGTGGCTTGCCGAGATGGCCTTCGGGCAATGGATATACTGGTTCTATGCTTGGCTCACCAGCGGATATTACGATTGCAGGTTCCTATCTAAAAGGGATAAAAGATTTTGATGTTAATTTAGCTTATGAAAAAATGAAAGAGGTGGCATTAGCTCCAACCCCAAAAGGCGCTCCAAATTCCGGAAGAAAAGGAATTGAAGGATATATTAAATATGGGTATTGTCCAGCAGGAATGAGAGGGGAGGCTGTAAGTAAAACACTTGAATATGCTTGGGCAGATCATTCCGTTAGCTTATTGGCTGGTGCGTTAGGGCATCACGACGATTCACTTATGTTTGCAGAACATTCTAAGTACTATAAAAATTTATGGAATCCCGAGACTCAATATTTTCAATCACGAAACATTGATGGTAGTTTTGTAGAGAAGTTTAAACCTCTGCAGTTAACATATACAGATTGGGATGAAGAATTTACACGCGATTATGTTGAAGGAAGTGCGCTCCAATGGCGGTGGGCAGTCCCTTTTGATGCAGAAGGAATGATATCACTATTCAAGAGTCGTGAATATTTTATTAGTGAGCTTAATGACTTTTTTGAACTTGCAGACCCTCAAATGGCTGCGTGGACTCCAGGTTCATATTATTGGCATGGAAATGAGCCAGATATACATGCTGCATATCTATTCAATTATGCTGGAAGACCAGACCTTACTCAAAAATGGGTTAGATGGATTTTGAAAAATAAATATGATAATTCCTATACTGGTATTGATGGAAACGATGATGCGGCAACACTTTCAGCTTGGTATATTTTTAGTTCCATCGGGTTCTATCCAATTGCCGGTTCAGATATTTACCAACTTGGTTCACCACTATTCAAAAGTGCCAAAATTAAATTGGGTGAAAAAACATTGACGATAGTTGCAGATAATTATTCTCCATCAAATATTTATGTGAAGGAAGTATTTCTAAATGATACTTCGCTAAATCGAAGTTGGATAAAACATGCTGAAATTGCTGGTGGTGGAACTCTGCGGTTTGTGATGAGTGAAATCCCGATAGTAAATTATTTAGAGGTTCTCAATTTAGTAAAATAATTATTATATCCTTTCATTGAAAGAATTGGATAAAAAAATAAAAATATTTGAATCCGATTATCAATAACTCTATATACGTTATTGGAAATCAGCAATACTGAATATCCTCAGACTATCCAGGGGAGAGATATTCTACCGTTACAAGGTAAAAGTCTACTTCCTGTTTTTCAGGGAAAAAAGCGAGAAGGACATGACTTGCTTTTTTGGCAGTTTAGAAAAGCACGTGCTGTTTGCAAGGGCGACTAGAAACTGATAGATCGCGGTGATCAGACCTATGATCTATTCAATATGAAAACCAACACCAGTATGTCTGGGAGAAGTACGTTCACGTAACTCAAACATTAGGTAAAAAGGGGTAAAAACCCCCAAGGGCAGAGGCAAACAGAAGATTCAAATCGCGGAGTTAAACCAAATTGGCCGCAATTGAATAGCCTTTGTTCATAAACCGGATTAATCCCGGTTCAAAAAATTAAATTTGGATTTTTAATTTTTAGGAATATAACTGATGAAACGAAGAAATTTTATAAAGATATCAGCAGCCGGATCAGCTTTTGTTGCTACAAAAGGTTTGTTTGCATTTCAAAATAATGATGAACCTAATATTATGTCTAATGATTTAATTGACCCACTTATTCCTATCCGGATTTATCAGAATCACGAAGAAGAGATATTATCTCAAATGATTGAGATGAGAACCAAATATGGTCTTCGGCGTTTTATGTTATTATCTCCTAATAAATCTGCTCGCTTTTCTGCATTTCCAGGGGCTCAAGCATACCGGGATATTGGAAAGCGTATCCTACGTTTTAAGAAAAAACTTGCTTCTTATGATATTGAAATAGGCTGGGAATGTTCTACTACCATAAAACAGGGGCCAGGTGTACCATACCAGTATATCACTGGGCTCGATGGCAGAGTCTCTGAAATATCATTTTGTCCCCTGGATCCAGATTTTAGAGAAATATTAAGCAATAATATTTCTACTGTGGTATCTATTGCTAATCCCTTTATGATTATAATGGAGGATGATTATACATTAAGGCATGCTGGCGGCTTTGGTTGTTTTTGCTCTTTGCATCTGGCTGAATTTGCTAAAAGGCAACAACATCATTATTCGAGAGAAGAGTTGTATGAAATATTCAGCAAGGTAACTCCGAAGGGCGTTAGACTGCGCCGGGCATGGGCCGATTTGAGTCGGGATTCTCTGGCAAGTCTAGCCAGTTTAATCCGACAAAAAGTTGACAGGATTGCACCTGAAACCCGTATTATGCTATGCCAATCTGGTAATGCTGACTTTGAAGGAGATTTTACTGAAGCCGTAACTAGAGCTTTTGCAGGTAAAACCCGTCCTGCAGTGCGGCTTTATGGTACGGATTATGGTCATGATCATGCGGAAAGGCTGCCTGAAACAATTTTCCATGCCTTATACTGTTCCCAACACTTACCAACTGATTTCGAATTGTATCATGAATCTGATACTTTCCCACATACGCGATTTTTTATGTCAAGTGCAAAAATAAAAAGCCTGATGACAGCAGCCTTTGCCTATGGGATTGATGATTCACGCTTTCATCCAATTCAAAATACGGATAATCCTTTGGAAGAAGTTGGTTATGCAAACATGTTTATTCAGGAAATAAAACGATTTAATACTCTTAAAAACGCAGTTAAAGATTGTAGAGTGGATGGATGTGAAATTATATATGACCCCTTTGAACATATAGCTCAACCTTATAAAAAAGGGAACAGACGTTATGCCTGGGCAAATGTCACTGGTCGTTTAGGAATACCTCATACGGCCTTTAATGGTAAAGTAAAAATGGTTTCTGGCAGCACAATTGAAATAATGAGTGATGATGCAATAACTGAACTTTTGAGTGGAAGTGTGTTTCTTGATGGTAAGGCTGCATATTCTTTGTGCAAAAGAGGCTTTAGTGATATGATTGGTGCAGATGTTCTACCTGGTGACCAACCAATTTTTTTTTATGAAGGCCTACGTAATACTTCTGATTTTCAGAACATAACAGGGAGAATAATGTACAATTATCTTATATTCCAAGTAGCTACTGAAGGGGGCGATTTTTTTCAGTTAACGCCCTCACAAAGTGCTGAAATTTTAACAGATTTTCTTGATGGAGAAGAAAAACGCGTCATGCCGGGTATGATCCGATTTGAGAACAATCTTGGGGGGCGTGTAGCAATAACGGCATTTGACCTTAATAATAACAGTTCATCTGCTGTAATAAATTATAAGAAGAAAGAAATTATGCGACAAATGATTGAATGGTTAGGAAATGAACCACTCCCTGTATTTGTAAAGCATCAGCCCAATATGTTTTGTATTTTTAATCGATCAAAATCAAATGATTATGCTGTTGTTGTCGTTATTAGTTTATGTTCCGATCCTTTTGACTCAATTTCTTTGGATGTTGCACCGGAATGGATTGATTCAAAATTCGAACTTCTAAATAATAAGGATACGTGGGATAATATAAAAGTAGAAACACAAGACCGTACAATAAAGATGAACACTAAAATTACTTTAATGAATCCAGTGATTATTAAGTTCAACAAAACATAGGTAATTACAAAAAACAGAATGAATTTAGAAATGTATCAAAAAAAACTATATTATTAAAAGACAAACAGATTTTACAGTAGAATCTTTAAAAAAGAGACAATCGGTGGGCTTTCACGAGAATTCTATCGCCGCATTTAGAAACATTACGATAAAGAAAATGCCTGGATTGAATGGGCAAAAGAATGCAATGTGAACTTTAAATAAGATTAACAGATTAGAGAGTACTTAATGAAAAGAGAACGATTCTGCATTATAATATTACTATTCTTACTTAATAATGTATCTTTTTCGCAAGTGAAAATAGAACAATATAAAAAACAAAACCGCGATGCTATTGTGATGATATTGGAAGGTAGTCCAGAATCTGCACGAGATCATTTTTTGTCTTATTTAAGTCAACATCCAAATGACCTGGAATCCTTTTATGGATTAGCCATTGCCTATACACACATGGATAAAATAGATTCAGCAATGTATTATGTTGAACAAGCAGTTAATCATGGTTTACCATTTAGTCGGTTTTTAGCCGGGCCACGAGATTTACTTAGCGATTTATATAAATCTGATTCTTTTATAAAAATGTCAGATAAACTTGGAATTGAGCTTCTTCATGGTCCAATGCTCGGACAGGTTACAGACAGTAGTGCTTCTTTTTGGGTACGTACTCTGAATGTTGCATCAATTAAAGTTATAGTATTTGATGATGAGAATAATGAGTATTATTCCGAGATAAAAAAGACATCCCCTCTAGCAGATTTTACAGCAACAGTAACTGTAAACGGACTAATTGCAAATCAGCATTATCGATATCAACTAATTATTAATGATAAACTCCAGAGAGAAATATATAGTTTTAAATCATTTCCCAAAACCAGTAATCCGGCAAAGTTTAGTATCGGATTTGGTGGAGGAGCAGGCTATACACCTATTTATGAACGTGTCTGGAATACAATTGCTTCACATAACCCATTAGCATTTTTATTTTTGGGCGACAATGTTTATATAGATCACCCACTATTAAAACCGATTCAACAATACTGTTACTATAGACGTCAATCACGTCCCGAATTTAGATCTTTTGCAGCTTCTTCATCTATTTATGCAATTTGGGATGATCATGATTTTACTACAAATGACGGCTTTGGAGGTCCAGCTATTGACGATCCACCTTGGAAACGTAAAGTATGGAAAACTTTTAAAAATAACTGGATAAATTCCTATTATGGTGGCGGTGAAGAAGAGCCTGGATGTTGGTTTAATATGTCCATTGCTGATGTTGACTTTATCCATTTAGACGGTCGTTACTACCGGATGAATCCCAAAGGCGAACACTCTATTGCTCCATCCATGCTGGGGGAGACCCAGAAAATATGGTTGTTTGAACAACTTAAGAATTCTAAGGCTACATTTAAGGTTATTTGTTCTCCAGTTCCAGTAGCTGACGGTACAAAACCTGGAAGTGTGGACACATGGGTAGGTTTTAAAGAAGAACGTGAGGAAATATTTTCATTTATTGAAAATAATAAAATTGAAGGCGTCATTTTCCTTTCAGCAGACCGTCACCGATCTGATGCCTGGAAGATTAAACGTGAAAACGGTTATGATTATTATGAATTTCAAAGTTCAAGATTGAGCAACATCCATATGCATGAAATTAGGCCGGAATCATTATTTGGATATAACGAAAAATGTTCATTTGGAATAATTGATATTAACATACTTAGTGATGATCCAACTATCTCATATAGTATTTTCAGTATTGATAATGAACTGATTCATAAAATAACCGTGATGAAAAGTCAGTTGACTTTCAAAAAATGACAATATTTGTAAAAAACAAATGACAAAAAACTTATTAAACCATTCCATTTTACTTGTTATTTTCTCTGTGTTTTTATGTTACTCAGGCTATGCTATACAAAAAGACAGTCAGGAATCCTGCAAACGAAACGTATTATATGTTCTATTGTGCTGTTGATAAAAACAATAGGAGAGGTATTGCTTTGATTACTAGCAAATCTATTGATAACTAATAATATAAATTAATAGATCGAATTTAAACCTAAACAGTATGAAAACAATTATGAGCAAGAAGGGTATCCATCCTGTGAAGTACATCTTTCATAGTATCTGAAATGCTTAGTAATTTACTCCGAATTGTATTGGCATAAAATCATCAGGAGTAAGTAATGGATTGTCATAGAAATGCAGGAAACTTATAATTTTCATTAAAATGAATAATAAATTTCTCACTGAAATTGGGAGTAGAATTAAAATGAATTCAGTAATTCAAAAAATTAAATCTTCATTATGGTTTGCAATATTATTATCAACATTCTTTTCTTGTTCTGTAGATAAGAAGGTTGAAGTAGTTGAATTGAAATGTGAGTATTTGGAAAACCCGTTGGGAATAGATGTTGTAACACCTCGCTTAAGCTGGCAACTAAAAACAGAAAGAAATAATGTTAGTCAAAAAGCATATCAAATCTTGGTATCTACCGACGCAGCAAAATTGAAAAATAATGTTGGAGATCTTTGGGATACTGATACAGTACTCTCAGACCAATCAATACAAATAATTTATGATGGAAAAGAATTAGAGTCCCGTCAAAAAGCATTTTGGAAAGTTAGAATATGGGACCAAAATAGTGAGGCTTCTTCATGGAGTGAAGTATCAACATGGGAAATGGCACTTTTAAATCAATCGGATTGGAAAGCAACCTGGATTGGAAAAGAAGAATTACAAAGATCCAAAGTTGGACAGAAAAATCCTGCAATGTATTTTCGTAAAAAATTTGATATAAAAAATAAAATAAAACAATCCCGTACCTACATAAGTGGATTAGGTTATTATGAGCTATACATCAATGGGGAAAAGGTTGGTGATCATGTCCTCTCACCGAATCAAACAAACTATGATAGAATGCAAGTAAGCAGTTTTGAGAGTGGGAAAGTAACAAATATGTCAACACGCATTTTATATGAAACATTCGACATCAGCAGCTATTTACAGCAAGGTGAAAATGTTGCCTCGGTTATTTTAGGGAACGGCTGGTACTACCGAACTGAGAGAGTTGAATATCTTCCTCTATATTATGATCTTCCACGTTTCATTGCACAAATAGAGATAGAAAATTCTGATGGCTCTAAACAGATAATTGTTAGTAATGATTCCTGGAAATATGGAAAAGGTCCCATTGTAGAGAATAGCATTTATTATGGTGAAGTTTACGATGCTCGCTTGGAAGAGGCTGAATGGAATCTAAAAGGTTTTAACGATAGCAGATGGGAGAAAGCAAAAATTGTTCGTTCTCCGGAAGGGAAACTTCATGCACAGATGTCTCCACCGGATAGAGTAGTTGGAGTAATCAAGCCAGTTTCAATTTCAAATCCTAAAGAGAATGTTTATCGTTATGACTTTGGAACAATGTTCTCTGGCTGGGTAAAGCTCAAAATAATTGGTGAGAAAGGAACAGAGTTAAAGTTGACTTTCTTTGAGGATAACGGTAATACTTATGAGCAGACTGATACCTATATTTTAAATGGGGGGCGAACAGAAGAGTGGGAGCCGCGATTTACTTGGCATTCTTTCCGTTATGTGGAGGTTACCGGTTCTCCCACTTCATTGACTATTGATAATTTAGAAGGTCGAATTGTTCATACTGATGTTAAATCAGCCGGTGCTTTTGAAAGTTCTAATGAATTGTTTAATAGAATAGTGAGCGATTACAAAAAAACGCAGTTAGATAATATGCACGGAGGTGTGCCTACTGATTGTCCGCACCGTGAGCGCCGCGGCTACACTGGCGATGGACAGATATCAGCTCAAGCAGCGATTTATAATCTTGATATGAAAAGTTTTTATACAAAATGGATAAACGATATTGCCGATGCCCAGAATAAAAAAACGGGATATGTTCCAAATACTGCACCATATCACATTGGCGGTGGAGGCACACCATGGGGTTCTGCATATGTTATAATTCCATGGTATATGTATCTCTATTATGGTGATGTAACAATTCTTGAAAAGCATTACGATGGAATGAAGCAGTATGTGGATTTTCTCTCTTCACAAAGAGATAAAGAAGGACTGATAATTGAAAATCGCTTAGGGGAGTGGGTGCCTCCATCTCCAACAGAAATCCCACCCTCTTTGGTCAGCTCTGCATACTATTACTACGATTTAACTCTGATTGCCCAAATTGCAAATATCGTTGGACAAAAAGCCGATGCTGAATCATTTATAAAAATTGCTGAAGATACGAAAAAATCCTTTAATCAAAGATATTATAATCCGGATGAATCCAGCTATTCCATTGGAAGGCAAGGTGCAAATGTATTTCCATTAGCATTTAACATGGTTCCCGAAGAGTCGATTAATAATGTTTTCCAAACTCTTGTTCATAATGTGGAAGTGAAAAATAAAGGTCATTTTGACACTGGAATGATGGGAACTCCATATTTGCTTGAAGTTCTTACAAAATATGGGCGATCTGATCTGGCTTATAATGTTATGAATCGAAGAGATTATCCAAGTTTCGGATACAATATTGAAAGGGGGGCAACAACTTTGTGGGAAACCTGGACAGGGAAGGATTCCCACAGTCATCCAATGTTTGGAAGTGTTTGTGCGTGGTTCTATCAAGGGTTGGGCGGCATAAATCCAGACCCTCAAAATCCGGGATTTAAGCATACAATAATAAAACCGAATATTGTTGATGAACTCGATTTTGTAAATGCATCATACCAGTCGGTTTATGGAGAAATTAAAAGTAATTGGGAATTCAAAGATGGTGATTATAAATTAGATGTTACAATTCCTCCAAATACAACTGCTTCTCTCTATATTCCAGGAAAGAACATTGATGATATTAACGTAAATAATGAAATCGCTGATTTTATTGGCGTTGAAGAGGATTATTTGCACTACGAGGTTCCATCTGGCAAATATACATTTGTTTCAAAAAATATTGGTGGGCAGATTAAAACGCCAATGCTTTCAATTCCAGTGATTGATCCTCCCGATTCAACTCTATTTTCTCCCGATTCTGTTCTTGTTAATATCCGTCAATATTCTAAAGATGCTGAAATCAGATATACATTAGACGGCAGTGAACCGAATGTGAATTCAAAATTATTTTCACAGCCATTTATTCTACGGAACAGTACCGTTATAAAAGCAAAAGTATTTAGAGAAGGTATGGAGCCTGGATTTACAAAGAGGAACAAGATCGTATTTATAGATTCACTCAAGAATGGAATTAACTATAAATATTATATAGGAACTTGGAATAGACTTCCAAAATTTTCTCAATTAAAACCTGTGAAAATTGGTAAGGTCAATAACTTCGACCTCAATGAATTCGATGACCTAAATGATCAATTTGGAATTCTGTTTTCCGGAGAGATAGAAATCACTTTCGGTGGTACTTATGCATTTCATCTAAGCTCCAATGACGGAAGTAAATTATTCATCGATGGAAAAATAGTTGTTGATGTTGACGGTTTGCATGGTTTTTCCGGCACCTCAGGAAAAATAGATCTGCCGAAAGGAAAGCATAAGATCAGAGTAGAATATTTCCAAGCTGGTGGTGGAAAAGGATTAGAACTGCTTTATGAAGGTCCAAAGACGGAAAAACAGAAGATTCCTGCAGATGTTATTTTCTTTAGATAATACGAAATGATCAATTATTACATGATTTATTCATGGTTAAATACTTTTTAACATTATATGGAGATTTTTGATATGAACACAAATTACTACCACAAAATCACTTTTATTATACTTGTTTTTTTATTCAGTTCTGTTGTTTTCGGTCAACAACTGGATGATTTCAAATATAATTCTGAAGAGCAACCATTTTTAGATAAAACAATTCACAACGATGTTCAATTTAACGGATATACCAACTATTGGCATGATACGTACAGCACATGGTATCGTTACGGCAACCTCTACAAAATGGCTCTCCCCAATCTGGAAAAAACCATCATGCAAAGTAAAGTGGATGTGGCTGAAGACATGGGCGTCCCGGGCTTGATCATGCAGGAAGGATTTATAAATGGCCTGTTGTCCAATCCTTATGATATATTGGATCAACCCGGCATGGCTGATCTGGAAAATTCTACAGCAAAAAAAAATGTACTTGTTTTTGTTGATCCCAAAACAAAGATGGGGGAAAAGATTACTGCAAAGTTCCCATCTGATAACATTTGGCCGGCAATATTAAAAAGCCATCAATATGGCGCAACTGATCTGAAAAGAGCGGATGCCTTTTATCTTGAAAATGGAGACAGGAAACTATTCGTTGTCAGTTCATCTGACGAAAAAACGCGAGAAGAATTAAAAAAACTTATAAACAATACCAGGGAAGTAATCGAAAAGTATGATTTACATAAGGGTTGGTTTGGTGCTCAAACTTTACTGAAGAGTGTAACTTGTATGGGGGGACATCCTTTAGAGGTAATAGGAAAAGGCATGAATGAGGGCAATAGTTGGTTTGTTTTTAGCGGTTATATGGATTTTTTGGCCAAGGATGAAATCAACGAGTGGATGAGACAAGTAAAGCTTCCTGTGGTTACGGATGTGGGATTTTCACCCATCTATGGATGCAAGGATTATGACGGTTTTCAGAATCAAAGTTTGTTTACCAAGGAATCCTGGATTGACTATGCACGCAAAAAGGAGGGTTATATTTTCCGAAATGTGTGGGATACGCTTGCTGATCCATTCCATTATGATGGTTATTTGGCCAGAGAAGGAAATAAAGAGCAAATTGATAGTGAGAATGTTCCGTTTGTATTGAAAACCGGTAGTTTGGAAAATAACGCATTGTCAAGCATGATACTGTTCCTTGAAAAGGAACAATCGCTTACCCGAGAGAGTATGTGGGCTGCCATCATGGACAGAAGGGAAGTTGGAATACTTGGAATGGGCAAAATGATCGGGCCTGCCCATTATCGCAATGCCCTTCAAATGCTGTTGCTGGACAGGAATTTTCTGGAAGAATATTTTGGTGACCGGATAAACCTGGAAGCCAGGGTTGAAGGCTACGATTTACAGGTGACAGTTACAAATACCCATTCAGAAGCAATTTCCGGTGCTCTGGAATTAACCCTACCTCCTTCACTTAAAATAAAGAATAATTCGCCGGTATCGATTAATCTTCCGGGAGGAAGTACTAAAACACTTCATTTCTCCTTATTGCCAAAACCGGATGCAATGGAAAACACAAATCCTGTGGCTGTTCATTATACCTGGAATGGAAGAAAAAAGAGTATTGTGGCCATGCTCGACTTGCCACAGGCGATATCAGTCTATCGACTTTTATACGCACATGCGCCTGATGTACACTACCCGGTTACAATCCACAATTTTACAGATAAGTCTTCTTTTCCTGTAAAAGTGCAAGTTGTTGAATCTGAAAATGAGAAAAAAATAATTTATAAAACTTCGCAAAGTTGTGAGGCTTCACAAGGGACATTTAAAGATATGCTATTTAAACTGGAAGTTCCTGCCGGAAATTACAAAGTGAAAGTATCGGCGCTGGGTATTGAATATACTTCACAACTGGGGGTTGGAAAAGCAGAGGGAAAACCATACGTGTACGCACTAGATCTTAACAGCGACGGAGTAGATGAATACCGTATGGAAAACGACAGTGTACAGGTTACGCTTTTAGCCACAGGTGCCAGGGTAATTGAATACATAGTAAAAAGCCGTGAAGACAATGTGCTATTCAAGCTATGGCCAGACAAACCCATTGATGATAAACGCCCTTTCAGAAAAAGAGGATATTATCCATATGGAGGATTCGAAGATTTTCTGGGACAGGCCAGTATGGAAACCCACCAGGTGTATAATTCTGAAATAGTGAAAAAAGAAGGTGATTATGTACGTGTGAGAATGTGGACTGATTATTATGGGAACAGGCTGGAAAAGACATTCACCCTTTATGGAAATTCGCCTTTACTTGAAGTGCGTTATGCATTGACATTTAGAAACCCGGAGGCTAACGTAATCGCTCCGGTACCGATCCTTGTGCTGGGCAAAAAACATTGGACTGAAGACGTATATACAGTACCCGAAATGGATGGATTACATGAATACATAATGCAACCGGAAAGATACTTTGGTAGGATATTTTTCTTAAAGGAAGGGTGGAATGCGGGCTATGATACTAAAGAAGATATTACTTTTATCGGGGCTTATCCTGTTGATCAGCTTTTGTTTTTACATATGTTTATGAACCATCCAAGGAACGGAGATGCGCATTATTATTTTGGAGAATTCCAACCGTGGGTGCCAATATATCAACAGAGCACGATGTACTTCTCCTTCTATTTATGGGGAGCGGGCGGTCCCTGGGAAAATGGGGTAGAAGCATTGAGAAAAAGAAATTTAATAACTATTCGTTAAACTGAAG
>SDBT01002805.1_pt1 | contig 30503 bp, 36 predicted proteins | sample 2277101 | NCBI WGS metagenome assembly SDBT01 (sample SAMN10404973, study PRJNA504765) | marine sediment metagenome | isolation source: marine sediment core GS10_PC15, 103 cmbsf | place: Arctic Ocean: Southern Knipovich Ridge | collected 2010
CAGAGTAGGTAAAATATTTTTCTTGTAATATTTCTCCATGATTTCAATTAATTTTACATCACGAAGTGTCTCTTCCCAATCATCCTCAAACAATTCTTCTAACTCGCTCTTTTTTGACATTTAAATTGAATAATATAATGTGAAAAATAACTGTCAATTTTTTATAATTCATATATCTACTTATTAAGAGAGATACATAGAGTATTACCCCTCCTTTCTCCATCCTTAAATTCTATGGCTGTCTCAGGAAAGCCTTTGCAATCACAAAGAAATTTAGTAAATTCAGAATACGTAAATGCATACATTGTGCGTATTTTCGGAAAGTCATGTACCAATAATGATACTGTCTGAACACCTGGATGAGTGTTAAAATAATATAAAACTCTCTTATCATAAATTATTTCCATCAGTTCAATCTTCTTTTTATCAAGATCTTCAATAGCTGATGTATACTGTCTATTCAAAACATCATAATCATTTGTTGAATCGGTTGTTGAATCAGTTGTTGAATCTGTCATTTCTTACCTATTACTTGAAATATGATGGAAATTATTGTTCAAATTTTTTATTTCTAATAATCAATTTTATAATCCTATTTAACATGAATCTAAAATATTTTTAATATCTTTTATAGTATCACGCCCCATATCTGACGGCACCATATTGCAGAACACAAGATCTACCTGTGTAGAAAGTGCTGCCAGACACTGTAATGAACACATGACATCCAAATTATTGTTAAATGCTCCGCATCCTAATCTACCTGTATAAATGGTAGTATGTCCCAGTATACGAGCATAACTGAAAGCAGCACATAAACGTGTGTAAAGTTCTACCAAAATATATTTATCATAATCCTGTGGCCCATTTGGACGTTGCTGTTTACTTAAATTTGGCGCATTAACAGCTAAAACTGTGGCACGTACTGGTGCCGTGGCTTCTGTAATAATAGATATACCATCTGAAGCAGGTGCAAAAGCTTTTAAATCAATATTTCTACCATCACGTTGCAGAACAGGACCTAAAATTTGTTGTATCCAGGGCTTCATATTATCGAGTGATCCATACATATCAGAATGAGTATCTATAGTCCATAAGACTTCCCCTATAACAATGGCTCCACGTCGTGGAATGTCTAAGCTCTTACCATGTGCTCTGACTAAGGCATTTTGGATACCACCTAATTCAGAAGCTTGAAGAAACATGAGCTCTTCTTGTACCATTCCTCTATTTTTGAGGACACCACCACCTAAACATTTATTAGCAAAATCTACCACACAGATGCCATCTTGATGAGGATAGTAACCATCTTGAAATAGTAACTTAATAGGATGAAGAGTAGTAGGAGGTTTAACTATATTTTGGAATGATATGGTAGCAACTTCTATTTTTGGATGTTTGAATATTGGATTCATAGCCATGATAGATGCATAAACTCTTTTAGCATTCTGCCAAATAGCTGACTTCAAATTGCCTTGGGGAGTGTTTGGCGTTGATATGTCTGAGGGTAAAATGTTGTGAGACCAGTAAGAAGCTTGTTTCCTAGCATTGCCAAATGGAGTGGGAATGATGGATGTACTAGTTGATGGAATTGTTTGTGCCATTTGCATAGAATGATATAAATATATAAAATAGCTGTCATTTTTTTATATATATTTTTTATAATTTTTTTTATCTATTTTTGAGTGCCACCATAAGAACAAGGATCTTCTGGAGCTTGACCTGGAGTATAGAATACAATCGTTTGACCATCGATAATCTTAAAAGTTGATTCCGTAAAACCATTATTTCTCAAAAATTGAGAAAAATCATAAATTGTAAATATCCTATGAGATTCTATCAAACATGTTAAAGGATAAAGCGACTCGTGATTATCACGTCTCTCATCTAGTTTATGCGTGACCTTATCACTATAGAATTCTAGCATAACTTCTTCCTTTCTTTTGTTCTCTGCTTCTTCAGCAACGGCATGTGTCTTGCAATAAATATCGTATAAACTCATTGTTTGTTCTTGTTGTTGTAATGACTAAAAATATCAATCAATTTTTTATATAATTTTATATAATTTTATAATAATTTATAGAAAAACTAAATAAATATATTTTTTGAAGATATAGATGTCTGTTCTTCTTACCCCTGGCCCACTAACTACGGATCAAACCATCAGAAACGCTTGTCCATATGATATGGGATCTCATGAGAATAAATTTATAGATATTTTAAATAATATCAGAGGAAATTTATTAGAAATAGCAAATCTTAAAGCCACCAAATATGACTCTATATTAATGCAAGGTTGTGGTACTATGGGTATTGAATCTGTTATTAATTCTACTATCCCTTCTACTGGAAAAATTCTAATTATCAGAAATGGTGCATATGGCGATAGAATTAAAAATATATGTATTAAAAATAATCTTAAATATATATGTCTAGACTATGAATGGGATACTTCCGTTAATGTAGAAGATGTTAAGAAAATCTTAATTGAAAATCCTGATATTACTGTTGTAACATTAGTACACTCAGAAACAACGACGGGTATTCTTAATAATCTGCAAGAAGTGGGTCAAATTGTTAAAGATCATAATTCCAATATAAGTTATATAGTAGATGCGATGAGTAGTTTTGGTGGTATTCCAATAGATGTAGAAAAAAGTAATATCAATTATTTAATATCATCTTCCAATAAATGTATTGAAGGATTACCAGGATTTTCCTTTATTATTGCTAATACTGAACATCTTAAAGAAGAAGGTAATCATGCTAGAACTTTATCATTAGATTTGAAGGCACAATGGGAACAATTTCGTAAAAATGGGGAATTTAGATTCACGCCTCCTGTACAATCTTTATTGAGTTTTAACAGAGCACTTAAAGAACTTAAAATGGAGGGAGTTGATACGAGACATAAGCGGTATATAGAGAGGCAGCAAACAATATCTAATAATATGGAAGAAATAGGATTCAGACCATATTTAAGAAAGGAAGTACAAGGTCCAATTATTACAACATTTCGTAATCCAATAGATTTTAATTTTGAAGAATTTTATAATAATTTATGTAAAGAGGGGTATGTTATATATTCAGGAAAAGTTGTGAAGGAAAATACTTTTAGAATTGGTAATATAGGTCATATACAAAAAAGTGATATATATGGATTAAAACTTGGAGTCAAAAGGGTACTAAAGAATATGAAATATATAATAAAATATTAAAAAAATTGATGACATATTTAGCTATTATTTAAAGAATCTTTTAAACAAAATGTGGCTTCTAATTTTTTGCATTGGCTTAATACAAGCTCTGAATATTAATCTTCTCAAAAATAGTAATTTTGAGGAGTTTGATAACATCACTGGACAACCAGCATATTGGATGCAAGGTTTTCATAATAATTCTAATCATAACATACCCTTACAGAATCATTCTATTTTTAAAGAAATAGATGATAATTGGCTAGTATCTTTTGGATCAGATAGATATAGAATAGGAAACCAAGAATATATTTACCAAAGATTTGAACATGAAGTTAATAGATCTGTTCGTCTAGAATTTGATCTCAAGGTAATACCAAATCTAGATAGTGATAAAAAACCATCTATCCAATTACAAATATTTGTTATGGGACATTCAGAAATATATAATAGAAAACATTTTCAAATATATACCACTTGGACTCGCTTTCAGTTAAAATTTTTATCATATGATATTCATAACAAAATTGTTCTGTTTATATTTGAAACATTTGAATATAATCAAGATATATATCTATTCGATAATATATACCTCTTTCTTGATGATGATACAGATATTGACAATACTGATGATACTTCTAGCTATACATGGTCTTTATCCAATGAATCATCATCCTCCGATACATCCAAGCATGATTCTTTAATTACTATTGTATTATTAATTGGAATGGGTTTAGTGATATTTATTTTTGTAATATTAGTAGTCTATAGATTGAAGATGACCTTGTATAACAGTTCGTCATATACACCTGTGACATACGAATTGTAATATTTTATTATAAAGAAAACTATTTAAAAAAAAATATATAAGAACATTTATAAGCATGCTTTCACAAAAATTCTACTCAAATATTTCTACTAAATTCTCACGATCTTTATCTGATTATGTCTACACTAGAACCTATCATGGACCTGTCAAAGGGGTCATTCTCGATTGGAGCGGAACAACTGCTGATAAATATGTTATTGCTCCTGCTGTAGTTTTCGTTAATGTATTTGAAAATCATGGTGTACCTATTACCATGAAAGAAGCTAGATTGCCAATGGGTTTGCGAAAAGATTTACATATCAAGGCAATACTGGAGATACCAGATGTTAAGAGGAGGTGGATAGAAAAATATAGCCGAACGCCTTCCCAAAATGATGTAGATAATATGTTTAAAGATTTTGTACCTATGCAATTAGGTTGTTTAAGAAAATATACTGGTTTATTACCGGAAACTGTAGATACTGTTAATAAACTCAGAGACATGTTTGGTATCAAAATAGGATCAACTACAGGATTTACCAAAAAGATGGTAGATGTATTATTAGAAGAAGCTAGTAATCAAGGTTATAAACCAGATGTAAGTGTTGCAGGTGATGAAGTAATTCATGGAGCTAGACCTAAACCATTTATGGTATATAGGAACATGGATTTAATGGATGTGCATCCGATACAAGCGGTAGTTAAAGTAGACGATACAGTTACGGGATGTCAAGAGGGTACGGAAGCGGGATGTTGGAGTGTAGGGATAGCACGATGGAGTAATTATATGGAGGTTGATAGTTTAGAACATGCTGAGAGATTGACAGAAGAAGATATAGCTTATAAATTGGCACGTAGTAGAGAGATATTAGAGAAGAGTGGAGCACATTATGTGATAAATAGATTGGATGAATTGTTGGATGTGGTGGTTGATATAAATAGTAGATTATCGAGAGGTGAAAAGCCATAGAGGATGTGTATAAAAAATGTTGATAGATTATATATGCAATTGATATTATTGACAATAGTGATAATTTTTTACATAGTTATATCTAATTATTTATCATTTGATGTTAATTTTGAGAACTATATATTATCTAAAAGGTATAGTCTATATGTTATTATTTTTATAATAGCAATGCTGACTATATATATACAAAATTCTAATTTACCCTATTTTTGGTATCCATTATTGTCTGGAATAGTACTGCTCTTCTTCTATTTAACACCTTTTATTAGATTATCTGTTTAATTTAATTAGTTGTATTTTTTTGATAATATGTTATTTATAAAAAAAATATAAACTATATAAAAAATTGATGGATAATTTTGCATATATTATATATTATTATAATAATAATGATTGAAACAAACAACAAGAACTCTAACCATATTTCCTACCCACAGCTGGACAATCTCGATAATAAGATGCGTACTGCTATCCTCGATCGCTGTAAACGGTATTGTATTAAAAAAGGTTCACGATGATAAGAAACACATTGCCTTTATTACTGATTCTTCTGGCAATATCCTAGCTATTGGAACTAATAGTTATGCCTTGACATCAGGAATACATGCTGAAAGAGATGCTATAGATAGGCTCAAGAATTTAATATCACGTGGCAAAATTAAGGAAAGATCATGTAGACATCTATGTATATATGTTTTTGCTATAGGTGTCGATCTCAAGATGAGCAGACCATGCACTCGATGTCAAAATTTATTGGGTATGTATAGGCATTGGTTTTCTAGAATATATTTTTCAACAGGTGATCCTGATAATATTTTGGATGAAATGTTTATCTAAGATTCTTTATAATTATTTTCATCTTCAATCATTTGGTCGATAAGAGTTACGAGATCTTTTTGTTGTTCTAAGATTTCGAGGATAGATGCTAATTCTTTTTCGAGTGAGTCAAGACTAATATTTTGTAATTTAACTGACTGAATATCCATAATATATTATATAAAATATTATATTTTTATATATTAAACATTCCTATAAATAAAAAAAACTGACAGCCAAAATATGATGTTGAATGTATCAATTTATCACGATTTCAAACGAAATGTCAGACTCAATCAATATTGACTCCCCCGCGGAGTTCCCTACTCTGGACCTTACTCTGGACCTTACTAAGTCTATCCCTACTGATAAGAAGCCTGCTACTAAGCCTGCTACTAAGCCTGCTACTAAGCCTGCTACTAAGAAGGCAGCCCCACCTAAGAAGGATTCTCCTCTTAAGAAGGCTGCTCCTACCATTACTCCTAAAGAGAAGATTTCTCGCCAAATTATACGTAGTAATCACGCTGAAGGAACTATGTATTGTTCTTATGCTAATGGAGTCAAAGGATGTAACTATCCTAACTGTTTCAAACTCCATGTCAAAGGGTGCGGAAGCTCACTTCAATCTGAGTATTCAGAACTTTGTCCTAGTTTCATCACTGGAAAACCATGTGAAAAGAGTGGTTGCAAATTGCTCCATGGTATGCCAAAGGATCGAATGGCTATTATTCGTTGCTTGTGCCAAACTTCATGCACGGTTGAACATGAAGAAGATGAAGAATGTATGTGTCCTAAGAGCCGATATGCTCGATATGTTCACCCGCATTCTATTGCTGGAAATGTCAGGATGTACTTGGTTCCATACAATGATGTGTATGATGATGATAAGGAAGTTCATCGTTGTAAACCGAGACAGGAGGAGGACTAAAAAAATTGAATATAGATTTTATAAAATAATCAGAAATATATAAAAGAAAATGGAATCTTTCACATATCAAATTGTAACACATACAGGCACCACAATTAAACATGAAATCACCATTGATCCTCGGAAAACTATGCAATTATTTGGTATTAGACCTGGTATTCTAGTCAAAAGTGAAACACAGGGCTATGGTATAGTCTTAGGTTTAATATATGAAAAATTGATTTTCCAGTTTCAAGATGAATCTAAAATAACTTATTGGTCAGATTGTAAAACTTGGGAAGATCATGTATATAAAGGTTTAATGATAGTAGAAAATACAGGTAATAATGTCTCAGAATATCTGAATAACCCTAAATATTCAGATATTACATTTATCGTTGGCGAAAATAAAGAAGAATTTTATGGACACAAGATGATTATATCTAAAATACCATGGTTTGATAAATTATTTTCCAATAATATGAAAGAAACTCGAGCAGATAAAGTTATTCTAACACATATAGAACCACTATATTTCAAAATTATTTTAGAATTTATCTATACAAATTGCATTCCACTTGTATTTCCTGAAAAGATCGATATTATTGAATTATATAAAATTTGTGATACATATATGATTGATATATTAAAAATCTATTGTGGATCCATAATTAAAAAAAATGTATGTTTAGATAATTATATAGATATTTGGAAATTTTCTGAAACATATGATGATGAAATTTTACAAAAATATTGTTTTAATTATTGTTTAACCAATTATCATAAATTAATATCTAATGATGAACATATTCAAAAACTCTATGATAGTGGATATCTTCCACAAATTTTAACAAAATTAAAACCACAATAAATATAATATTTTATAACCACCTAAACTTATACATAATATCCATTATTTGACCACCGATTTCTATATCCCTTCTATCTGATGCAACATCCATGTTATATTGTATAGTATCAGATTGTTTCCGATAAATAGCCTCTGGTGTATGAAATGCTACCTTATTATGATAAAAAGGATGCAATATATTATTATCGTTTATATCTTCTACAAATTTATATATAGTATATGGAAACATTACACCATAAAATACACCTTTAGCGAGTGATACAATTCTGAAAAGTTTTTGAAATCTGTTTCTTACATTCATATCCATCTTTAGGAAAGGAGAATTTGAAAATGTTATCAAACCATTCTGATAATTTTTATAACAAACATATGATCCTATTCCTAATGCTGTATAGGTATAAAGTTTTAATAATGTCATTATACTATATCACAATTCATAGCTTTATATATTTTTTACTATATATAAAGCCTTATTTCTAATATTAGTACAGATGATATCATATCTCAATAATAATACTCGTGCATTATATTGCGACAGAAACTTCAATCAGAAAGATGAAATTCCTTCTAACGTGCGCGATGCTATTCAAAATAGTAATGGCTTAGTAGGTGGTAGTTATGCTCTGAAACAGTTTACATGTGAATCTAATTGGAATGCAAATGATATAGACATAATGATTGGAACTAATAATGTTAAAGAATTTGATAGAAAAGCCTCTCTATTCGAGATAAAAACTGGAGGTGTATTGAAGAAATCATATGACTTTAAATGGCAAGGTTTAGATAAAGGTAAGAAGAATAATTTAACCAATGAATGCTCTGATTTTGATGCAAAAGATGGTACTGAAGCGTTCAATCAAAATGTTTTAGCTACTCGAACATATACAATACCTGGTTTTCAGAAAGAGGTTCAATTGGTTGCTATTGCCACTGATGAACAAAATAAAGTTCTTGATGTTTTGAATAATATTACAGATATACCATCATGTGTGACATATGAGTATTTAAAGAATGGTGAAAAAATGTTTCATATCCCGGAAAAGAATCGGGAAATATTGTTTACACATCGTGGTTCCAAGGGAAGAATATGTCCAAGTCGTGTTGATAAATATTTTCAACGTGGATATATGTTTTATGAATAATATTTCATATATGTGGAGGTGAAGTCTGATGTAGCCAAAAATTGGATAGTTTTTTATTACTAAAAGTATTTAAAGATATAACACATATAATATACAAGGTCATAGACCACCCTTGTAATTTCTAATTTGGTGGATCACCCCAATTGCATTTTGCCATTATATCGTAAGGTATAGTGATAAAATTCTATTTCATTCTTACCTTTCCTATTTCAATTAATCTACCGAATCCGTAAACAAGTTTATTACCATGTATATGAAACAAATTTGAAGGGCGTATTAATCTACTAAATCTTGATGATTGTGAATGTTTTGGTTTTATTATTTTAGTTAACTTGGTAGCTTTTAACTCAAATTCTTCTTTAGAGTTATAAATACCTTCTAATGATTTATATTTAGGTTCGGTAATACCATAGATAGTAATTTTTAGTTTCTTATTTCTTTCTAATTCATCAAAATTTCCAATAATTACAGGTTTTTCTCTATTTGAGAGTTTGATGATACTAACTTCATATTTATTTTTACTATCCTTTTGTAATTGATTGTGCAAATCTCTAACTTCTTCCACAAATTCAGTGAATTTCATTTATATTCCTAATTTATATATTTATTTATCCTTTATTACGAATAATACTTAAAGATATAACACATATAATATGTGTAAAATACAAACCGTAGAATTTAATTTGGTGGATCACCCCAATTGCATTTTGCCACTATATTAGCAATAATATAGTGATAAAATTTATTATTTATAAAATCCTTTGGATTTAAGAGGTTCTAAAGGGAGAGAAGTGATTATAAATATTTTTTAGATTCCAGAGAAAAATACATGTGTATCATGCATCTCCAGATAATCTAATGCCATGGCTAATGGTATTTTACCACCTATTGGACCTCGACAACTAGGGCATGGTGTTGAATTATTATTATTGTTAAAATCATCATCACTATCACTATCATAACCATAATGATCTATAATTCCATTATGTGTTTGACACCATTGATTCAAACAATCATTGCACATATTAATGTGACCACATGGTACTATCATGACATCACATGGCTTGTCAATACATGAGACACAAAATCCCGGAATGTCAAAAACATTTATCATATCATTTCCTTGATTTATATCATTAGAACTCTGTGCTTGATCTTGTAATAGATCTTCTAACGTGGGTTCAGGTTCAAATCCTGGATGGATAGGAATTTCGCATTCCTCAGTCCAAAAATCGTGAATACCCAGTACACACAAATGATCACACAAATCTTGTGCTGATTTAATCAAATGATTTACATCACAATGTATATAAGGACATTGTGTAATATTTTGTTCTAAGACTTTCTGTTTAGTTAGTCCCTTCATCTGAATTAATTCACGATGATCTTTGTGATACGAATCCTGGAAATCAGGAATACATTTACGCAAATGATATGACAACTCTGTTGCTGATTTGAATTTACGTGCACAGTGCGAATATAAACATTGACAACATTTCATCGATAAATGTCCGTCATAAGGCAGATCAGGGTATCCCGGATGCTTGACATACTCCTTTTCTAATCTTTCTTGCTCTGCCTTAGATAATTCTTCGGCTCTGTTAACAACCGATTGTTGCTGTTTACGTGATTCTCCACGATGTTGTATACCCATTCTATCAATAGCGGCGTCAACATCAGGTGGTAAATGAGATTGCCGCCATTTGCCAGCATTTTTAAGTAACAGTCCTAAAAACTTATAGATGTGTTCTCTAACTTGTCTATCATCTGCTCCTGTTATTAATGGATCCTCCATTCCTAAGTGTAACCATAATCCAGGTAGTCTTTCATTATTTTGTTCGATAGGTTCGAAAGACGTGACTTGAGAATTGCAATATTGCATGTCCTTCCAGACTTCAATATATTTATCCCACGATAATGTACCTGCATGTTTATCCATTGTGCGAATCATATTAGATACATTTCCTATTGAACGGAAAATACCTGTAAAAGCTATCATGTACAATAACTGTCTAACAGTCTTTGTATTTCTTCCTTCATTAAATAACTGTCTTAAGAAGGTTACCATATCCTTCTTATCCATTCTATCTTGAGTCATGTTGAAATTCAATAGAGTTTGTTCAAATGTTACTAGGAGGATACTACGTCTGATGATAGCGAATGGAACTTGTACAAAACTAGATGCAAAAATTACATCTAAGAAATGATCAAATATAGAACGTGCTTCAATACTAAAAGGATTAGCATTCCATTTATAGACCATCCTAATTATATGATCCTTTAGAGTAGGATAATCGTTCAGAAATTGGAGTGCTATACGAACTACTCGGAGATAGAGTGTAAATGCATTCTCAAATTCTTGAATACCTGGCTCCTTATTGGTCTTCATCATGGTTTCAGTGGCTGAACGCATCAATGTGAATAAGACACACATCGCTTGACAACCTTCTTTGATGAATTGTTCTGATGTTGCTCCACGAATCTTAAGAATATGTTCCAATGATTTTGGCAATTTTGATTGAAAAAGACATAACTGACTCATAATATTTTCCATAGGGAAGCGACCTAAACCGAAATAAAATGTAAATCGATCTGTGATTGGCTCCTTATGATAAGTATAATTAGATTCTTCTAATTCGCGACTCTGAAATTCTGCTATTTTAAAGCCAGCTTGACGCCATTTATTAATAGCATTACGTACATCTAATGCTGGAATATCTCCATTCGTCACTATATTCTTACCACCTGATTGTCCCTTATTACGACAATCCATACATAAAATGGCTCTAGTCATATCTACTCTTAATCGCTTCTTATCACTATCCTTCGGTGCTGTGACAACTGAAGATGGCTTACCACATATTGGATATGGATTGTATGTATTCTCATATACTGGACTTGTTTGCTGTTGTTCTTGTTCTTGTTCATGTTCTTGTTTAGCTATTTTTTGTTTATTATACTCGATTTGTTCCTTAGATTGTCTTTCACGTTCTTCATCTGGAATATCTGTTGGAGAACAATATACACCAGCTCCTAATAGAAATGGGTTAATATCAATATTAGATGTATCATATCCTGTTTTGACGGGATCTAAAGATAGACCGCGATGGCATATGAAGCATTTTATGTTAATAATGCGTGTGAAACATTCGAAAGCTGTTTCATAAGAGATAGACATAAGACGAGCATAACTTTGCACAATAGTTTCTAAATTTGACATTGCATTCTCATCCGTAAAATTAATGGAAGACTCAGGTATACCGTATGGAACGCGATGTTTCCCATGGTGGACGAAAGGCTTGTTGAAATTTTGTTGTTGTTCTGACATGTTTATCATAATAAATATTTATTCCTTTAAGTAAATATTTATTCAATTTTTTATAATAGGTAATAATACTTTATGAATCAGTATCTAATTTACCTGTAGATGTATTATATAACTTCAATTTACCATATTGCAAAAATGCAATATCTTGCTCCTCCTCTTTCATATGATAAGTTGTAGATGATCTCTCAATAGGCACATAAATATCTTGCATATTCTTATCTATACCATACTGACGTGTAAAATTAATAAAAGTTCGATTGTTTTTAACATCTTTTCTTATAGATGCAGGGATATCATAACTGAGTTCTCGTTTATGGTATAAACCTCTTGGAAATTGTTTATCTAAAAATATTTGATGACCTTTCCAACCCAATAGAGCGCCACCACTTAAACCACCACATAAATATAAAAATTTAGACATTTATTTTATAAAATATCTAAATCTTAATGAAATTCATTGTTCAATTTTTTTATTTCTTTTTAGCTTTTACCTTTGATAATTTTCTATCTGCAGCACGGTTTAAAGCATTAACCTTAGCTGCAGCGATTCTTCTTGCTTTAATATCTTTCCCAAGTTTAATTTTTGGCTTAGGCCCTGATCCACCACAATTACACATTCTATATATTATAATTTAGATAATATTTTATAGATCATCTATATTAATATTAGAATCTATTTCTTCAGATTCTTCAGATTCTTCAGAAGGATACTCCACAGGTGGTCGATTATCTAGTTCTTCTTCTGATTTCTCTTCAATACTAATAATCTCATCATCTTGAAAATCATCATCAATATCTTTAATTTTATCACTTAAACCACCTCTCTCTACAGTTAATCTAGATAATTGTTTAATTTCATGTTGATCATATTTATAGATAACATCGGATCTATCGTCTTGATATTGTCTAATTGTTATTAGAATGACATCACCAACATTTATCCATACTCTGGATTTAAATTTGCCGGGAATATGGCATAAAATTTGTCTATCATCATTAGTAATTGCTAATAGACGTCTATTGCCTAACATTTTTTCAACTCTAGCATATTCTTGATCTTTTTCTTTAAGTTCTAATTGTCTTCTGGCAGTGCCATCAGTTGATTTCTTACCACTGCGGAATTTCTTACCGCCTCTACCTTTATTCTTGGGCATTTGTATTTATAGTATAACTAGATTTTTTATATAAATTTATATTCAATTTTTTCTAGGAACTTAATTCTTCACTTGACGTAATATATTATATAACTCTTCCGAAAAAAATTTTATCAAATTATAATCCTTATTCCTAACCCTATATCTTAATTTCTCAAATCTTTCCACAATATCAGTATTTCCATTAGTATATCCATCATTATATCCATTAGTATATCCATCATTGCCTAAAATCTGACTCTCATAATAATCAGCCATCATATTAAATATCCTACATATAATAGGATATATCATTAGATCTAGACTAATGGGCTTCCATCCATTACATCCATATACATGTAATATAGAATTATTGCTAGTATCTAAATATATATTTCTATTTTCAGGATATTTATCATCATAATGTATAATTTTTATCAACTCTGCCATACCAGCAGTCGGATATTTTAATAATCTGTCGAATAATGGATCTGTTATATAACTTATATTCTCTTTGCTATATATACTTAGGGTTTTATACATCTTTTTATTGTAATTTGATATATTATCAATTAAAGTATAATGCATTGCGCAGTGCAGAGATATTATATCATCTTGTGATTTGTAATGTATCATAACTATTTAATTATAACTATTTAATTATATTATGCTTTTATATATTTTACGCATTATTATATAATCATGATATCCTCCTCATATGATATATCATCATTAGATCCTTCATCCATATTATCTGACTCTGAATCACTCATATCATTACCATATTCTAAATCATTATGGCCATAATGTAGCTTTATATTGGGATACATCGGCAATACAAAGATCTCCTGCTTCTCTAAAATACATCCTTTAAGTAAGGGAACACTAGATAAATCCAATTTAATGTCTATAGTTTCGTCATTATTGCATACTTTGATACAAAAATGTTCATCAAATTCTGCATCATCTTTAGTAATAACAGAATCATCATTTTTAATGGCTATAGGACGATTATCTCCATCAAAATAGATGCAAGGATATTCATCTAATTCATAAATAATATATGGATGCATATCCATACGATGAATAGGCATAAAATTTTCACATACATATATATTAACTTCATTGCCATACCAAACTGTTTCATAGCATCCGGTGGCAGATGTCAAGTAAGAATATAATTTTTCTTTAATTTTATCAATAGAAGTGTAGATATAATAATCTTTTCTAATAATATCGCGATCCAAGAGTAATTCTAGTATATAAAAACTCATTGTTAAGATATGATAAAACTTATGCAATATTTATAATCAAATTTTTTTAAGTATGTTTTTAATTAGAAATTCAATATTCTAATTGGATAATCCGTAATATTTAATGCTTGATTTCGATCAACTTGATCTATTATTTTAAAAGTTTCCTTACGACAGACTGGACATTTATTATTATTAGCACCGCAATCATCTATTGTAGAAAACTTATTCAATCTATTGAAACGCATTATTAAATAACTTATCCATAAAGGAAAAATACATCCTACACAATATACATGTCCACATCTTAATACCATAAGCTTATTCTTAACTTCTTTGATATGCGTCATACATATAACACAACTAGTATCTTGATGTTCCTCCATTATGCCATCATAGTCATAAAAAGCTATGTCTATATACTGATTCAATTCTATAGAATTACCATTTAATACATCATATAATCGTTGTTGTGATCCAGTAATACTATCATCTTCTAATAATTTATTTTTAAATGAATATTGAATTCTATTAACTTTATCTCCTGTCACAGTATATGGATGAATAGCAGAACCATATAAATGATATTTAGCCTTAAGTGTCTCTATCATATTGCAAATAGTTAAAGCTCTTAAATCTCTATGATGAGAGACATCAGATATTTCAGTGTGAATTAATTGATGATTATATTGGTAAACAGCAAAATTTCTTTTAGTTTCAGATACAGGCCAAGTATTGATAGCTTCTCTGACAGTTTTAGTGCAGACTCTTATGATATCTATATTAAATTCTATATTCCTATCACCAATAAGATTTTTAATAATTGAGCCTGACAGAGTATCTGATCTACCCAATCGTAGTTTATATGATCCTATACAATGGATATTTCTAGTTTGAAACATCAATGATTTATATTGAGAGGCAATAACTTTAGATATAGTGATAGTGCCAATTTGTTGTAATTGATCGAGAATATCATGATCATGAATAACAATAAAATCTAAATCTCTTGTTTTGAATAATTCAGTATCATTTTGAAATTTTTTGTAACTATTATGATTGTAATTTTGTGCCAAGAGGACTAGAGAACTAGATCCAATTAGCCAACAATTTGCTTCATTGGTTAGCATAACTAAACTTTTGAGAATATTTATATATATATCATTGTTCATGATTTTATTTGAAGAGGATATAATGTAGTAAAATGTTATTCAAATTTTTTTATAAGTTTTTTATAAGTTTTTTTTGGTGTGCTACAGAGAGAGCACATTTTTTACTTCGCGAAGTCGACAAAGTCGTCCTCATCAAAATTTTCTTGGGATGGAGAGGCATCCGCCCAAAATCCTTCCTCGTCATCAGATTCATCATCCGACTCAACGTCGGATTCATCACTGAAAATAGGACTGGATTGAGCTTCGACCGCCTCCTGGGATTCCCGAAGGAACTTGAAGATTGTCGCTTTCGACTCATAAGCCTTGCTAACAATGCTCTTGAGCTGCTGTACAGAGATGTTGTCTCTCTCTGGAAGAGCTTCTAGCATCTCCATCATGACAGCATCAGCACTCTGGACATCAAAGCCCAGCTCATGAGCCTTCTGGATTCGCACGTTGGCTTCTTCCATCAGCTGCACGGTTTCACGCTTGCGGTTTTCAACAAGAGCAACGATAACGCGCTTCTTGTTCTCGCGATCGTGCATTTCTTGCTCCTCGCTTTTCTTGGCCTTGAAGTAGCCTTCGACGATGGCCGAGATCGGATTGTTGATCTTGTTATACTCGCGACTGGCACTTCCTCCGAAGGGATTGGGACCTTCACCGGGATGAGACCAGCCATTTCCACGCTTTCCTCCATTGTTACCGTATCTGGTACCGTACTTGCGGGGAATGAGGTCAACGATAGCACACACGATTTTTTGCTTCTGGTAGGACTTAGATGCATCGCTAGGTATTTTTCTAACGACCTTCTTTCGTCCCTTCGTTGGCTTGTCTAAAAGCCCCGGGATTTGTTCAGCGAGAATCGCGACATGAGACTTCTGTGGAGCCTCTGGGTGACGCTGACGAACTCGCCCGGTCAAATGAATGGATACAACACGAGGAATGAAGGACAAGTCCGTGATCTCCTCTGTCTCCAAATCTGAATTTTCAGGCTTGGTAGGTTGTTTTTCAGTGACCGTCTTATCTGGCTCTTCAGGCAAACGGTAACACGGGTAATACAGGTTCTTATACTTATATTCGAGCCATTCACCGAAACAAATAGCCTCGATGTTGATCATCTTCCGAACAGGCTCTTGAGCTTCCTCTTCTTGAGGATCTTCTTGTTTAGGTTCTGGTTCTTGTTCTGGCTTCTTGGGTAGCTTTCTTAGCAGTCGAACAATTTCTCCTGTAGCTTCAAACTTTGGAGATTGTGTCCAAGCAGAGCCTTTAACAAACTTGATTGACGGCTTCACAGGAGCTGCCCTCTTGTTGTCGGGCTTGGGCTTCGGCTTGGGCTCGGACTTGGGCTTCGGCTTGGGCTCGGACTTGGGCTTGGGCTTCGGCTCGGACTTGGGCTCGGACTTGGGTTCAGGCTTGGGCTCGGACTTGGGTTCAGGCTTGGGTTCAGGCTTGGGTTCAGGCTTGGATGTCAGCATCTTGAGACTTCTCTTGATCGGACGAGGGGTGTTGTTGTTACACTCCTCCAATCTTAGTTGTTCAGTCATTGCATCGACGACGGCAAAGACATCAATAGCAATAACTCGAGGAAATGGTGGAGGGCTCCTAGCTTTGATCACCTTCTTGGTAGGAACCTTGGCAGGAACCTTGGTGGGGACCTTCTTGACAAGTTTCTTCTTCTCGAGAGGCTTTCCAACAGATCCTTGGTATGCGCAGGGGAGCTGCTGTCGTTGTATTGGTACTTCAAAGTCTGGGACTAGAGGACCAAAGCGATTGTTTGTAGTGGGTTGATTATGAGTAGACATAGTGACCGTAATTAGACAAAAACTATCATGAGCTTTTGGCTGTCATTTTTTTTAGATGCCATTACATACCATATTTGTATGCAAATATGATTATAAAGTAAATCTCTTAAAAAAGAACTCCCCATTTGACGGGTTTTCTGATCTCGGTGATTTGAACAAGATTCTTAAAGTATAAGAAGACTGGTTCGCCATCTTCGTCGAGGCCGACTTGATACGGGTCGTCGCCGTCCAGGGGATCGGGCGTCAGTGGTGGGTTGAACAAGTTGACGGGTTTTATGACATCGGTGATTTGAACAAAACCCTCCAAGTATAAGTATACGGCCGTGTCATCTTCGGCGAGGCCGACCTGATACGGGACATTGCTCTCCAAATGATATCTCTTACGATGAGGATCAAACTTCAGTGGTGGAGGGAGACAAAAGCGATTGTTGGTATGGAACGGGTCATCGCTGACCAGAGACCCAAAACAGTTGTTGGTAGTAGGTTGATTATGAGTAAACATAGTGATCGTAATTAGACAAAAAATATTATGAATTTTTGGCTGTCATTTTTTAGATGCCATTACATACCATATTGGTGTACAAAAATTGAAAAATATTTATGATAAAAGATATGATTATAAATTATAAACGAATTATGTCAATTGATACTGCTAAACAATCTTGGTCTTTAGTCAAACAGAAACGTAAATCTCCAAAAAAAGAGATACCCAACACATTGAAGGAATTCTTTGAAACAGGCCACTGTATATACCATTTCAAAGGTAAATGTACTGGTGGATCTAAATGTGAGGGTAAACATATGGAACCAAATTCTATCTTTAAAAATCTACAAATGATTCTGAGAGATCCAACTAAAATTCATGGATTAAAAGATAGTCGAAGTGATATCACAGCTTCTATCAAAAAAGATTCTATTGTCAGTGGATATAAGAAAGAACCATTTTTAACAACATGTTGGTATTCTATTACGAACACGGTATGTGATAATATTAAACACAAACGTTTTATCAAATATGATTTTAAATTTAAAGATCAAATTATTCCAATTTATATCTGCTATCCTGATATATCAACTTGCCGATCTAGAGTAACTTGTGGGTTCCATTTTGATATTCAATTTAGTTATATCAATAATACCTTCAATGTCACTAAACTTATCTCTTCTATTGACGAATATCATCTAGAAGAATCTAACAAAAAAGATTCTATTAAACAAGAATCTGTAGAAAAAGAATCTGTTAAAAAAGAAGTAAATCCAACTGTTACAGTGAAGATTATTAAAAAAGAAGTTGTTGTTAATGAAAAAAATATAGAATTACTACCTACAGAACAAAAACAAAAAACTATTGGTAAAGATTTATATATAGATCTAGAGGTATCTGGATTAAATCAGAAGACTAAAGAAGAGTTAAAAGAGTTAATACAAATATTGCTAGATAACAATAATGCATTATTTAAACGAAATGCAGAACTGAGTTATACTAATAATATTTTATCTATACCTGTTCCAAAGGCATCACAGCCTAGATCTATTGGAAAATCAGTGATTCTTTTAGATGAAATGCCGGAATATATATATTATTCAGATGAAAATTTATCAGATGAAGATGAATATCAATATTAATAATTTATTATAAATTCTCTTAGAAAGGGAGCAAGAGGGTGTAAAATCTACGATTTTAAGTACTAGGTTCCACCCTCATTTTATTATAAAATTTTTATAAAATAATTTAGACTTTCTTCACTTTCTGAAGAACAATCTTGAAACTACCATTCTTAGCTTTATCAACTCGGCCTACCTTCACAAGTTTTTGACTCTGTTCTTTGTAGAGCTGATTGGAAACACTGCATCGAGTGTATTTAACTCCTTTCTCCTCATATTCAATCCCAACAATACAATTAGAATTTAAATCTTTGAAATAAATAGGTGCTAATTCCTCACTGACAGGCATTAAAGTACCAATATTTTCTCCTACATCATCCTCATCTAGTTGATAAACTGTATTCGATGCAATATCTAAATGTAGTTTTCGACCATCTTTGGTCTCAAACTCTTTGGCATCACAACCATCACTATCAGTTACTTGATCATCAGATACTTGACCCTCAGATACTTGATCATCAGATACTTGACCATCAGATACTTGATCATCAGATGCTTGTTGCTCTTGTTCATCATCTTCAGGTTCTGAAGCGATAATCTGATGTTGAATTAGATCTGCAATTTTTTGTTTAAGTTCTTCAGTAACAATAATTGATATAATTGGATTTGGATTACTATCGGTCGTAGTACGACTCTTGTTCTTCTTGACAGTAAGAATATCAGTTTTGGATAGAAGACGTGCATCCGAATTTTTAACCACTTCATCTTCAAACCTATGAAGATGATCTGGTGTATCGAGGAATGTTTGGTTATGTTTCCAACAAAGATCTATTCCTTCAGATGCAGGTCGAGTACAACGATAGAAGTATTCAGTTTTATCTTTCTTTTCCTTACTAGGAACAGAATATACTTGAGTACCATCTCCAATCTTTTTGTTAACCTGTGCATTTGTCTGACACCTAACGGCAGCAGGACAGATAGTTTTTTCGTCCTTACCTCCACCCTTATTATTCATATCTTTAGCAAGTCTTTTAGCGAGTTTAAGAAGTTCGGGATCAACGTTTTTCATATCGATATCAATTTTATCTACTTTCGACATTATTGTTATAATCTATCCATTCAATTTAGTCAATAATTTTTTTCAATTTTTTCCTAGAGATATATCACCTCAGATCCATCACATATCTCTTCTTAGATTTATATATTTTATAAAAACTATAATCTGTATACGCAAATATTGGCTTAATATATTTAGACTGTGTTATGATATGTGAAGTCTATAATTTATAAGTTTTTTAAATATGTGTATTAAAGTTGGCTATACACTGGACTTTGTAGTTCATAATCTAAGAACATACTTTTCAATAATGTTAGATACCAGATACTATACAATAGATATATCATAGTTAATACCAAATCAAATGCCCACATCATAGGTGCAATATTATACCATGGAAATGAAAATGCTGTCAAAAGCCATTCCAATGATATGATAAGAAATAGAGCATAATATAATCTAGGGCTGGAAGTTTTATATGTCATAAATGTTAAAACCAAACTTATCAAAACAACAAAACTAGCTATCAACCAAAGAATAGTGCCTACTGTCCATTTAAATTTAGTACTCCACTGTCGTTGACAATAATGAGATTTATCTACATCATGAGCTCCTCCATAAACTGGTTGGAATCGTACTGCATAAGATGTATCATAACTTTCAGATAACAGTTCACATATATCTTCACCACATTCATCATAACTATGACAAATATGTGTATCTGTTATATTCATTTCCAAACACCATGTATTAGAGTCAGTGCCATTAGGACATCTGATTCCTCGCAATAATTCGAAGTTATTACCACCCTCATAATAGGGATATTCTTTTTTTGTTTCTATATTCTGACTGATACTAGCCATCAAGACTATAATGGTTAACAAATAATACGACGTAACAGTGAAAACAAGGTATTTATTCATTTTTTAATATTTGTTATTTTTGATGGTAGAAAATTTATTCAATTTTTTTGAAAGACAAACTATTTATAAATATAATTAGAGTTGATCATATACAGTAATCTGATAAAAAACATCCTTGGATACTCTCAAATAGTACATTCCATTTAAAAAATATATACAGATCATTACTATATCTAATGTAAATATTATATGTGATTGATTAGACCATGGAAATGAAAATATAACTGAGAATTGTTGTATCAATATGGTCATAAGAAGAATATTATATACTTTTATATTTGATGTTTTATATGTCCAGTACGAAACAGCACAACTAATTATAGAAATTATGCAGGCTATCAACCAGAAAATGATGCCTTCAGTCCATTTAAACTTAGTTATCCAATGTTGATGACAATAATGAGATTTATCTACATCATAGAATCCTGCCCACGATGGCTCAAAATAAACACTCAGCGTGATATTTGGATTGTCAACTAATAAATCACAAATGGTTTCTCCACATGAATCATAATCATCACAAGAAGTAGTATTTTCAATATTCCTTTGATAACAAAATATATTCCAATCAGTGCCATTAGAGCATGGAACTTGTGATAATAAATTGACATCATTTCCTCTAGCATAATATGGAAATTCTTTATTTGATTTAACATTTTGACTAATACTAGTCATTAAAAGTATTAAAGTAAATGAATAATAAGTTACGAAGAGAAAGTCAGCATGTCTATTCATTTTTTAATATGTCTCAGAATATATCTAAAAATTATAATTCAATTTTTTTTATAGCTGTGAATACATACCATTCGATAGTTCACGATCAATTAATATAGATTTAGATAATAAAATATATATCATACTTTGTATAAAATAGTAACTAATTAGGACTATATTTGATGTAATCATCATAGGTGAATTATTAATTAACAATAATGAAATTGCACTCAAAAGCCATTGTAATAAAACGATGATAGATAATCCATAATATATTTTATTAATAGATGTTTTGTAAACCAAATAACTCAATACAATATTAATGACTAAGCATACACAATTAATAAACCATAGAATAACTGATGGGGTCCATTTAAATTTGGTATTCCATTGTCTATGGCAATATTCTGGAGATACTTCTTCTCCTCCATAAGCTGATTCGAAATAGGTACCGAAACTTGTACCGGGGTTATCAAGTAATAATTTACACATGGTTTCACCACAACTATCATAATCATCGCAATAAGTGAAATTAGCTATATTAAATTTAAAGCATATATCATCATCGGTGATATTGTTGCATGCAACGCCATTTACTAAAGAAACGAGATTTCCGGAAGAATAATATGGTAATTTTTTAATAGATTCAATACCTTGACTAATTATTGTTATTAAAATAACAAATGTGAACAAATAATATGACAAAACAACGAAAACTGGGTATCTATTCATTTCTAAAATTATATGTGTATAATTATCCAAAAAAACTTTTCAATTTTTTTTATATTTGAAAAAGAATAGATTATCATCTAGATGTTGAAGCTATAATATACAAACTAATTTGTATACACATTATTATGTGTATATCATGGCTTAATCATGTAGCAATATTATATATATTTTCTTTAAGTCCCCCCCTATATAACGAAGAGTCCATTGGAGCTGCGTTAGATCGCAGACATAGTCTGCTTGAGCAACTTTTGGTGGCAATAGCGATAAGCGAGAAGGAACGTTCCTCAAAAAAATTGAACAAAATTATTGACTAAATTAAATGGATGAATTATAACAATAATGTCACTAGTCAGCAAAGCTAATGATAAACAACTATTAGACAGAATTAGTAACGTAGAATCACTTCTACAACAACTTGTCTCCTCTGGTAAACGTGGTCCTAAACCCAAGAGCAAAATGGTTAAATACACTCGTGATGAAACCAAATATGATAGCTTCTATATTGAACCATTTGAAAGTGATGCCACTGAAATAAGGATTGCCCTTATCAATACTGGTGAATATGCTGGACCTGTAATTTCAATGGATAGAGCAAAATTTGAGCAACTCTCTAAAAATATTATGGATACAAAGGCTAAGAAATCAGTAACTATTCTAGATTATTCTACTACTGATAATCAGGCTGTTTTTGCCAACGATGTTTGGGAGATTACTGCCTAAATTGATTAACTAAATTTTTTATAAATTAAAGACTTTGTATATACAATATAATCTAAAAAAATTGAAGAATATTTATGACTACTTTTATCATTAAATTATTAATGCCAATAAATTTTAATTATGATCAAAACAGTTATTCAAACATAATATCGACATATAATAGTGCTATAGATACCATGAGACAGGCGTCAAATAAAAATGATGCAATTCGAACACTCAAGAACACAAATATTAAAGGAACTAATGTTAAAATTGGTGAAGAAGGTGCTCACCAAATATATAACAAATATTCCGAATATAATGGATACAGCAATGGCAGACACAGATTTTAAAAATTTATTATAAAAATCCACTTGATCCTCTAAAAAAATTGAACAATATTTTTACCTAATTGTGATATCATGGTATAAATAAACTTAGAACGATGAGCGGAAAACAAAGAAAGAATAGCGATAAAAATGTCAACGTCGATGACATTCGTAAACTCACCGAAGAAAGCAAATCTAACCTTGAAGTACTCTACGCCGAAGCATGCGATGAAGCTTGCTCAGTTGCTTCCGCGTATCGTCACGCTGCTCAGGTGACCACTCCTGCGTTCCAGTGCGCACTACTACAGCCACCTTCTTCGGCTGGAACATGACGACTTCAGCTTCAGACTCCGGCATGTCCGCGACTTGGTGCTGGAGCTCTTCTAGCGTCGGACGCCCCCAGCATTGAAGCTCGTCGATCATGTAAAGAAGAAAGGATAGAGTATCAAATCGAAGATGGTATATGTCCTGGCAAGTGTGACCCCCAATGGCCCTGAGGATCTCTCTCCGGATTACAAACTGCCTAGCGTCGTCCTCTGACAGAGGCTTGAGTTTGTCTTGAGACAAATCAGATTCAAGGAAGTACACCAACGCCTTACTCACAAGCAAGGCGCTCACTACCCCATGGTCGAGATTGTCGAATGATTTCAGAAACTTGAGGTAGTACTTGTTCTGAAGATGCGTGCAGAAGTGGTCGCCTTGCTGCACAGGCGTCGAGGCCATGAGCCGTATGATGGTGTCGTGGAATGGGAGCATCTGCGGCGAGAAGCCGAATCGCAAGTCACCTGCATGCACAAGGCCCATCTGTCGCAAGGCGTCCCGAGCAAGGGAGTTGATTCTGTCGACGTGGGAAAGAGGATACCCAAGATCATGGCACAAGGCGGCAAGCGCCCACATGCACTCCCACTCGTCTGCGGAGATCTTCTCTGCCGGAACTAGGGTACCATCATCCAGCTTCTTACTGTCTACCAGTTCGTCGGAGAAGAGCACGCCCCCCAAGCAGGTTCGTTCGGTGAGGACACGGTGCCCGATGATCCACACTCTAAACGCATGAGCAATATGATCGCGATATCGGTCTGGCGAGGCCCCGTAAAGCATGCTTTCGAATTTCGCGAAACTCTCTAGTACGTTACGAAGATCCGTCACGCCCAGTGAGCCTTCGTGGAAGAACGAACTGTAACTCACCTCCTCGTTCTTTCGGTCCCACTCGCGCGGATCGTGCTGCTTCAGCTTTCGGAGGGCGTCTGTGAGAACCTTTGGCCATAGCTCAAGCAAAAGGATGTTCTGTGCGCGGAGGTCACCAGCAGGAAGGTTGCCAATCAGCTCCCGCGTATCCGCATGCAAATAGGAGAAGTTGCGGTCGGCCTTGAGGTAGTTGACCAGTGCGGCATCTGCCTTTCCCACATCCTTGTCTAGCTTAAACCGCGGCTTTGGAAATGCCATGAAACGCTCTCGTGTCCCGTTGATTGGCTCGTAGTATGCTGTGCACGGGGCAAGCAGTGCAGCGCCCCTCAAAGAGAATCTTCTGCAGGGAAGCAAACTCCGGCGCGTCCAGGATCTGCCCCAGACTCATCTGGTACACCGAGGCCCCCCAATCACGTCGGCCTTCGTCTTTGAAGACTTCGCAAGGAAGCACATTCCCGTCGGCCTGTATGACGAGCTTCTGGAAACCAGCTCGACAAGGCACATTGTTATCAGGGATGATTCCGTTGAACGGGGAGCCCGTCCGGACCTCCAGATCAGTCCGATCACGCAGATCGATGATCTCTTGAACAACCCGGTCTTCTTCATCTCTGCTGAGTTCGAGCAGATCCCGGTTAGCCAGCCCTCTTCCTTGAGGCACGAATCTTAGAATACTCAGCTTCGTGATACCCAGGGCCTCAACGAGATCTGCTGTGTCCGAAAGATCCGAGGCGTTGACCCGCGTGGGAACAAAATTGGCGGCGCATGAGATCCCGGATGCAAGGCATCTCTGCAGGGATTCTGTCAAACAATCAAGACTGCCTCTAACGCATGTGATGGAATCATGAACGGCACTACAGGAACCGTGGAAACTGAAGACAAATGTCGGTTTCCCGCCGAGGGCGACAATGTCTTGCACAAGGGTTTCCGGGAATGGGATTGTTCTTTGCTTTGTGGAAAACGTGACGCCGCTCGTAAAGACCTCGGCGGAGAAGCCGTGTCGAATCGCTTCCCGTAGGGCCTGCAAGAAGAGGGGAGCAACGGTCGGCTCGCCGCCACCGAAGCTAACGTGCCGCGTCCCCAGCCCAACTGCCTCAGCCAGGATCCTCAACACAACGTCCTGACTAAGCTCGCTGTGGCAGGCTGGCCCAGAACCCGACGAGCAATGTCTGCAAACCATCGGGCACCGGTCAGTCAACTCGACGACAAGTTCCTGCAGCTGCTTCACAGGACTACCTCGGCCAGCGTCCGAAAGCCATCTGATCTCACGATTATGCGCTCCGCAATCATCGGCGTCAAGGGATTTCCCGGGACATTCCCCCAACACCTTGGGCTTAGACTGGCCACGAGGCCCAACATGCATGGTATGCCCGTAGCTCTTGTAACGTCCTAGACTTACTGGACGGCCTGCTGCTGGTTCCCCTGATCTGGGTCCCTTCGGATCACCCGACTTCTGGCACTTCATGCTCTGCTCACATTCTCCCGTTTCCAGGTCTCAACAGCTTCGTTCAGGTTCCATTTTGGCGGAAACCAATATTCCAGACCCTGGTCTTTGGGGCGGTATCTTTGCTTGATTCTTGTCCGGCCGCTGACCCCTCGGACTTCTGGATGGGCCACCCTGGCGTACTTATCCACCTCACAGAAGAGGCTCTGGCAGTCGATGAACTGCAGCGCCCGTCCCCAAAGAGACTGAAAATCCAGAGCAAGTCTCTCAAACTCCCCCTCTTGGCGTTCGAAAACACGACGAATGATCTCTGTCTCTGTTAACCCCCCAAGGTCCGCAAAGCACTTGCGAATCCCATCTCTAGCACCAGGACCGGGCGCTACAAACTCCATTTCGCTGAAGTCCGTGATCTCAGCATAGTTGATATCTGTGACCAGTTGATAAGCCAGAAAGTCCCCAATCGTCGGATAAGACCTCAGGAGTTCAAACGCCTCTTGCATCGAACGAGTCTGAGACACCTGGCGCGGTACTTCATCTTCCATCATGCGTTCGACAAGTTTCAAGTGATTGCGATGCTTCCTGGCGAACCCGAAAACGCGAGAGCCAGGCGGCATTATGTAGGCGGCTGAGTAGATGCGTGTTCCAATGGCCATAGCCTCAGAAAGGGCCTTGTCATATGCCTCAAAGCAGTATCCTCGCCAAATTATCGGCCCCACCTTCTCGCCAAGCAATTCCCACGTCTCGATGCGGTTGAAGAGCTTGAATAGCACCACACGAAAGAATAGCTCTTCGGGTGACTGGCTGCCCTTATAGATAACGTGCTTGATCAAATACTGACTCACTCGGTCGGCCGCGCGGTAAGCGTTTGTAAACTTGTGCCGTTGTAGGATGGTATCAGTGGTCCAAGGCCAAGGACAGCCGCCAAGGCGCTTGAAGAGAATCGATTGCCGCTCGGCTGCAAAACGCCAGTACGTGTCGAATACCGCGGTGGGAACGGCCGGCTTCCAGCGCTCCCGGACAAGCTTTTCGTCGACTATGTGTGCCTCAGCAAGCGTTCGCATTAACATTTCTCACGGTAAGCTCCTTATCTCAGACCGACGAGAGATCGAGAACTCCCTGGATTCTGTCCTTCAGCGGCTCCAACTTTGGCTTCTTCACGCCCCCTCGCCGCGCTACTGCAATGAAGCACGTCATCTGCACCAACTCTAGTCCGAGTTCATGAGCCATGAAGCGCCCAAGGCGGCATAGACCCAAGTAGTTGCCGTACCCTCGTTCGTAGATGTACTCAAGGGGATAGAATCCGACGATGGCCAGAGATTCGCCCCTGACCGGGAGGAAGCCCACCTGCTGCAAGCATGGGAAGCCTCTTTGGCGCTGATTATTATGATCATGGACCGGGTCCAGGACCGTGGCCTGTAAGGCACTGCGCCGATGATTTCCTGAGCTGTACATATCGATGATATTATGGAGTTGATTGGCCCCGTCGAGCTCTGTCCCTTGACCAAAAGAGATCAGTCTCTGGAAGTACACGCCGTATCGGTTCCGTGGACACGTCTTTATACTGGGCCAGATGCGCTTATACCGGTCAAAGAGCACATGGTGGCTCTTCCGTCGGTCCCACAGACTCTCGGGAAATATCGTGTTGGCCACCGTGTGACAGCTCTGCTCTCCATTGACGCGCAGACTTTCATCCAACAGCTCGCGGACCTCCACGTTTTCACGGGCAACGCCCTCGTCGAAACCCGTCACCGTTATGCTAAGGGCTGAGACTTCTGCTCTCTCCATTGTGAGCAGGAACGCCCTTGCCCAAGCAGTTGACAAGTTCTCTTCGATTATGCAGTTCGCAGCTTCACTCATCATCTGGGTCCTCCAGGTGCCGGTATTTGCTCAACCCCGTGTAACCATCACGGGCAACGCGCACATACGCGGCCCACTCCCGGCCGGAGATTAGGAGGCGTCCTAAACCAGCTTTCTCGCCCCGGAATAGTACCCCGCTTGGGAGTTCCTCTACGATCTTCACGCAGTTGCCTTCCGATTGCACTCCGCGCGGAGCCAGAATGACCTCCGAAGCGGAAATGTCGATCGGGCGATCCGACCACTGGTCATCTACCACCATAAGTCCTGGCGGGCAGGTTCGTCCCAGCAGGTTAGCGCGTATGTTGCTTAGGCGAGTGTTGAGCAAGCGGTGGCAGTATTCGGGGGAGATCAAACGCAAGGAATACGCCATGTGTTGCGCGAGGGTACCGTACCCTACGCCCAGCCAACAGGCAACGCTGTATACCTGGGCCGGTGACGCTGACCCTGGCGACCAGCCACGCCCACCGAACCCCCGAGTAACCGCCGACTTTGGCATCAAGAAGAAGCCCGCAAAACAGTCTGCGAGGAATTCCTCTTCTCTACGGGCCAGTTGATCGCCATTCACCAATTCGTCGATTTGTGAGCCATGCCTGAAGACATGGTGTCCAAGTTCATGGGCGCACGTAAACGCTCGCCGGCCAGGCGGTCTCAGGGAGGTTACAAGGATTAGCGACTGGGAATGCGATATGTAGGCGCCCTCCATGCTCGGGATCGCAACGAAACGTACTTCCACCCCCAAGGTCTCCGCCGCGTCGAAAACGCACAAAGCCTCCCAGGGCTTCATCCCCATGGATTGGCGCAGCGAGAGAGCACTGCGCAGAGCCTGTCTTGCAAGGGGCGTCTTGTTCATGACCCCGTGTCCGTCCTCGGGCGTACCGCCTTGAGCAGTTGCATTATCCGGTCCATATCCTCAGCCTTCAGCTTCGAGAGCTCCCGCGCAGCCAGCCCAATTCGATCACTCACGGCGCTATCGGGCTGCTCCCGTCCGTCTGCTAGCCACCCAAGATCAACTTGGTAGATCTCCGCCAGCTGGCTAAGCTCTTCAGCCGAGACCTTTCTTCGCCCTGCTTCAGCTTCGGACAAAGACGGGCGGTGGAGACCCAACATTCCCGCAGCCTGGGCCTGAGATAGGCCGGCCATCTCTCGTGCCATCTTCACCCGACGAGCTATTGCGGCACGCTTCTGATTAGTCCTAGCCATGAGATACCTCTCCTTGTGCTTGCGCGGACTTCATGACGCGGTCCACGATCTCGCGGACCGTCAAAGCCCTGGTCCCGTCTTCAGAAGCGCAAATGTTTGTCATTTCTCCCAGGGGTAGCGCATCGCATATGATCGATGCTAGCTCGACCCCGTTGAGGCTATCGAACCCTTCCAGATCACCTATCGGTCTGGTGCGTTCGGTGATCTCTCGAATGGCACGTGCGCTATTCGTCTGGATTTCCGTCACTTTCTCGATTACCAAGGCTGTCGCCTCTTTCCTAGTCATGGTACGATCTCCTTACGGTACGTAAGATTATCTTACCACTCTGGCTCCGCCAAAGCAACCCCGATTTGGACTTTTGTGAGAAAAAATTTCGTCCGCCATACGATCACATAAAGGTCACGTAGTAGAGAACTTACAGTTGTCCATCGAAGACGTAAGGAATCTAAGGGGAGAGAATCTAAGGGAGCAGCGTACTTTTTCGTTCCGTTCCGCAGCACCTCAAGCTGAGGGGAAGAAGCCACGCGGCTGTCGCTGGCGGAAGGGAAGAAGCATCAGGCCCGCAAGCACCTGGCCACGGCAAGGGAGATGATCGAGGCGGCTCCGTCCCGATCCAGATCGGGGCTCCGCCGTCCCATGGGAATGGGCTACGGCCGGCGGAAGGGGGAAGTGGAGGAGCTGGTAAGCAGTAATCAGTAATCAGTGATCAGTAATCAGTAATCAGTAACCCGGAGGGCGAAGACGGAAGTCCGAAGGGCGAAGGCGAAGTACGCACAAGTAGCCGGGAGCCGGGAGCTAGTGACCAGGAGCCAGTGATCAGTAATCAGTGATCAGTGACCCGTAACCGGTAAGCCCTAAGCACTAATTTCTAAGCTCTAAACAAATCCCCAATTCCCCTAGGGCCCGAGGGGCCTAATTCTCAAATGCTCCAAACGGGGACAGTGTGCACCGTGGGCCCCACACGCGGGGTTGTGGAGTTTGGGATTTGGGTCATTCGAATTTTGAGTTTGTTTCGGATTTAGAGCTTAGCATTTAGAGTTTGGTTGCGGGCGCAGGCCTTCGATCCCGATGCATCGGGATCGAGACTCCCGAAGAAAAAGAGCAAGCTGTGCGCAGTGCCGACAACGTCTTTGCGTATCCAAACATGGAAGGGGCCATTATGCGAAACAGCGGCAAGAACACGGCTGGACAAGTCCCGATTCATCGGGATGCCACCCACAGAATCATGGCAAGGCACGCACAGAGACACTGGAGCGCTAACCGCGAAGGCTTTTTCCTCATTTCACCGACCAGAATACTTGCTGCACGCTCTTTTGCCAAGACGTGCCTGCCGGCTTGGGGCGGCCGGGGGGTGCGGAAGCTATCGCGTTGGCCGCCGCAGA
>SDBT01002806.1_pt1 | contig 30493 bp, 20 predicted proteins | sample 2277101 | NCBI WGS metagenome assembly SDBT01 (sample SAMN10404973, study PRJNA504765) | marine sediment metagenome | isolation source: marine sediment core GS10_PC15, 103 cmbsf | place: Arctic Ocean: Southern Knipovich Ridge | collected 2010
CTTGGTATCAAAATCAACTGGTATAGATCCCATTCTTTTTTGTTCACCATGTATTGCCACTTCAAACGTTAAACATTTATCATTTCTAGTTCCTTTTTTGTAGAATTTATTCCATTCATCCCAAGAATCAGTTAAAACTGTCATATTATAAAATATTAGGGATTATCCCTTATATAAACTAATCTTTCTTTGCTACTAATTTCTTTTCAGTTTTTACTGGTAAAGGTTTTTCGACTTTTTCAACTTTATCTTTTAAAGCTGTTTTAAGTACCTCTTGCTGTTGCATAGATTCTGCATACTTTTGAGCTAAATCATCTAATGCTTTTAATGCTAGTTCTTTTGCATTATCATAAGATACAATTACATTACCTCTTATATTAGAGTAATATTCCTGAAAAGATATTGTTTTTGGTTTCTCTTGTGACATAATATATCATAATATGTTATAGTATTTAACCTTTATCAAAAGTATGATTCCCATAACTGAATAGGTGCATGTGGTGAATGTCCTACATCACCATGCTCTACTAATGTATGATGTTTCACGTACTCTATTTCCTCATCACCACCTGCCGTAGTTTTAGATTTACCAGTCCACATTTCTATATCATCTAGTTCAAATCTTGGTTCAGGAGCATCGGCATTTCTAATTCGGAAATTGATACCAATTTTCAAAAGGAGATATTCTATTAGTGTGTTTTGTACAGTATAGGTTAATCTTTCAACTATGTTGGTGTAGCCTGAATCAGAATATAGGGTGAGTTGTTCAACGGTTTGACTAATGCGTTTAAGTTCATACCAATATTCAGAATCTTCTGTCAAGACTGTATTTAATTTGTTTTTCTTGAACGCTCCAGTACCGAATCTACTATGTCTCCACCCTGTCCAAATTTCAAAATTCCCTGATGTGGGATCTCCCCTGAAAATTATCCCTGACCATTTGCTTGTGTAGGGATTTTGGGGATTAGTGTTAATCACATCAGAATAAAGACTTTCTGCACTGTATGGTTCATAATCTGCATCCAAACCCAATCCTATATAGGCTTCCATTTCACCATCTATTACTGGATTACCACCAGATGTTTCCATAAATGTATTTTTCAAATGAAATCGTAAGATCCATTGTTCATCATGCATCGTTTGTGTTGTGCTGTTTAATGGAATTCGTACTTGCCTTGAACCAATGATGTATCTTTTTACATAAAATATTTTGTTAGTAACTGAATTATTACCAGCCATTACAAATGAAAAGTGATCATTTACTACATCAATTCCAAAATCAGCTCCACTTATACCAACTTTTACAAAGTCCCATCCACCATTACCTGTATCATTTGAATAACTGGTGAAATCCTCAACCTCTTGGTTTCTGGATAAACCCCAAGTTCCTATTTGGTTTCCATTGTTGTGACCACCTTCCAAAGGTGCATAGAATACTAAGTTGTCATGTTCAACCATAAATGGAAGTACACCTTCAATCAAACTTTGTGCAGAATGTGGTGGTAACTCAAAATCCCACAATGCGTATTCTGCTATTCTTCCCTGCCCACCTGTTTTACTACTTTCAATTGTATTCATACCAACGAAATCAATTTTGTCGTCTTTTACGACCTGATTTTCAAAAGTATTTTCTGTGGTGGCGAATGTGCCATACACTATACGAGAGTTTGGTGTAGGTAAATGACCATCTCTAAAAGTTCCAACTACTGGATGCCATTGCACTAGTGGTACATTGCTATGTCTCGCAAATGCTATGTTTTGTAAGTGTCTTTCGTATGCAAACCAATATTTTCTCCCATCAAAAATATTAAAATCCATTGCTACGTGATTATACTCTTGGTTTGTTCCATCATCTTTATCATAAACTATATTAATCGGATACCCTGAACCGTTTGCACTTACAGGAAATGGTTGCCCTGCTATGGCCGCTCCTGAAACTTCAAAAAGATAATGCCAACCAAACATTGAGAATGGATGCCAATCAATCTCATCCACCTCATCCAGATAAACGTAATAACCATCACGTTCTGTAAGTGTACAAGCCACTATGGTTCCTCTCCAACTCTATTAACTTCCAACCATGCACCATAGATCATAATATCACTTGTATAAGTATCATCTACATGTGTAGGGTGTCTTTTAATTTGAAACATTATACTGTCGTCTTCTTCAAATGTACCAGTAAGGTTAAACACTTTAATTCCTTTTGTGTCTAATGTATCTGCAACATCTTCGGCTACAATGGTTAAACCTGTAAAACTACCACCAAAGGTTTCTTCATCACCAACGGTTTTCCATAGAACCTCTAATGCAAGAGTATCACTACTACCAGTTCCAAGAGTAATATACGCAATACGAACTTTTACATTAGGTGTGTCTGAAAGATCTTTTGGCATTTCGGCTTTACAGTTTAATACTGATGTGGTAGCACCAAATGGCATAACGTAACCTGTAATTTTCAAATCACTACCGCTTTCCATTTTATAAACCTTTGGATATGCTATACCATTTTCAGGAATTTCCAACCATGCAACTACACGATCAGTGAAAGCAGTACCGTCACCTCCACCTCCTGCTGGATTTTCTAATGATACAATAACACCGTCACTTCTAATAACTGATATTTCATCATTGTTATTCTCATTAACAAACAGTCTTCTTGTACCAGCAACAGCTCCTGATGGTGCGAGTCTTTTTGTATAATCATGATAGTAGTTTCCATAATGCTGTACGTTTTCCCATACAGTTATTGATGAATACATACTCATTGTTATATCATTACCATTAGCGAAAAGATGTGCTTGAGTTAATGGAACTGAATATATTAGTCCACCAGCAAATGTTTCAAAAGATATATTTGGATCTTCAAAGAATATATCATTAACTCCTTGTATTGTGTTGTTGTTTAGCTCCAAAAATCTGAAACACTGAATTAAATCCTGTGCCGAACTTACTTTAAAACCAACACTCATAAATGGTGCCCCATCTACTGTAAATGTGTGTAGACCGTTTTGAACTGTGGCATAAAGCAAATTATCTCCTGATGTGGCTATTGATTTTAAAAGACCAACTCCTCCAAATCTTATACTATTTACATCCTCCAAAAAGTTATTCTTAAAGTCTACTTTATCAAAATATATTTCCATAACTGGATTACCAATAGTTCCAAAATTATGTGTTTGATTACTACCCACAGCATATTCTAATCCAACTGGTTTTGAAAGGATTACAGCAGGTGCTTCACAGAAAAATATACCGCTTACTGATAAGAGATTATTACAGTTTAAATCTATATCTCCACCACCACCAATTGAACCTGTTATCAAATCTACTGCATTTGACATGTTATCTCCAAACCACCACGGATGTACTTCCGTAGAACCACTTGCCTCTTTTGAAAATAGCCTACCACTTCTATTTGTTGGTACTGGTGGATCTTGAAACTTTTCACTTAGTTGTAAATAATTAAATTCATTGTCTGGAGAATCTATTCTCACTGGAACTGTAAAAAGTGCATCATTAGTTAATACTGAAAACCTTAGCTGATCATCAATATCAACAACAAAAAAACCATCACCAAATAGTTTTTCCCTTATTATAAAATCTGTATATTCTGTTCTTGCAGTTACTTCTCCAACTAATGGTGTAAATACCTGTTGACTTGCAAACATATTTTCATATCTATTATCAAACATCCCTACATCAGAAAGAACTCCAGCAAATGGTATTATATCTCCTGTATTAATTATATCACTACCCTCTATTGGTGGACTGAAAGATAATGCACCTCTTTTTGACATATCCAAAGTTTCATAAATATTTGTTTGTGCTTCTGCTAATTTCATCAATTGATTTATTCCTGCATTGCCTCCAACAAACACCATCCCTCCTGCTGGAAAAGTTTCCTCAAGAACAACAAATACTGCGTCATTTACATCTAAATGAGATATATTATGATCACCAAAAGGTGGATAAAATATAACAGAGTTTCCATTATCATTATTTGTTCTTAAATGAAATCCTCCAGTTTGAAAGTTAAATTTTGTTCTTCTTAAATCAAAATCAAAGTTTATTCTTCCATCATCTGTAAAACTAGTCAATCCAGCATTATCTATGAATTTTATGTTTCCAAACCCACCTAATCCACCATCAATACCTAATTGAATATACATACCCTCAACACTTCTAAAAATTCTTGGTTCTGTAACTGGGCCTACATGATCTGCCTCCACCAATGAATCAAACCATCTATAACTAAATTCTATTGGCTGTGTTGTTACATTTCTATCTTGTGTTATTTTCCATTTGGTAATTGGTGGATTCTTTAATCCTGCTGGTGGATCACTAAACATTGTTGAAGTTCCATCACCAACTCTAAACACATGTGAGAAAGTAGTGTTTTCAATATCATAGTGTAATCCTCCTAAATTACCATCACCATCAGGACTATCTCCATCTGGTGCGCTAAATCTGCTTATCATTGCACCATCACCTGTTCCTAGAGGACTTCCAAACTCAAAGAATCTCAAAAACTTTATCTGGTATCCTCCATTATTCCAATGATTCATATCGCCTTTATGATCAAGTGTTAATACATTAGTTGAACCTACTCCTGTGTGACCTCTCCATATATTCAATAATGCTGGATATCTCATTTCTGTTGCAAAGAAAGGTTCACCATCTATTCTGTTATTATCATCTGGAAGTTGTACAATTTCAAATGCTGGATTTCCAGAAAAACTAGAGAATGGTGACTGCGCTCTTAGTCTAAATTTAACTGATGAATCTTCAAGTATATCTTTATCATGTGTAATATCAAACCAATCAGAACTGGTAACTTTCATTGCCATGTTTCCATCGTTTAATTGATTTCTCCAAGCAATTACCGCTGTTGCATTTGTAAATCTTATAAATCCTGCATTTGCAAAAGGCCCTGTTGCACCAAACTCTAAATTAGTTCTTGCTTCCCACGCAACTGCACTATCACTCCATTCTAAATGTTGATTTTCTGTTCCTATTGGTAAAGCACCACTACCAGCCGATCCAAATTCCTGCCAAACTTGAACAGTTGTACCAACAGTCAATGGGTTTACTGTTATTAAATGCCATAACTGTTCTTTATGTATTACTCCTTCTTCTATTGCGGTAAATGTTTCTGAAACAACCTCTGCATCCGCATCAAAGTCTGTTGCCCTAACTGCTGTATGAAGTCCTAGTATTATTCCACCTACAACATAAATACCATTATCTTGCCCAACATCTTGATCTTTAACTAAGAATCTATCTCCCTCAACTAATGCTGTTCCATCTATGTTATTACTCCATAGAGGATGTGTTGGATTATTTACTGTACTAGCAACTCTACATGGTGATTTCCAAGTTCCAGCTCCACCACTACCTCCGCCTCCGCCACCTGCGCCTACAACAGACCAAGTACCATCAGCATCCTTATTTATATTATTTATATGAAATTGCATTAATGCAAAAGAACTATCACCAATTGAAATATCAGAATTTATATCAATATTTCCACCAGTTGTTAATGTGATTGATTTACCATTTATTGGCTTTAGTAAAACTATTGAACCATCCTTAAACAAACCCCTAATCCATTTGAGTGTGGGATCACCATTAATATCATCCAACAAAACAGAAGTTGATGTTAAAAGTATTGCATTTTCTTTTAAAGTTCCATTTGTATAAACTGCTCCAGTCCAACTTGCACCTATGTTTAATGTTTGTGGTATATCTGTTATTATTGTTGAACTTAAATTTTCTATAAATCCAGTTCCATCTAAATCAGTTCCACTAATAGTAAAACCAAAATTTCCTTGCCAAACACTACTATCACTATCAACAGTATCACCACCATCAATCACTCCTGTTGCACCAGTCCATGACAACTCTACACCTATATTATGTATTGATGGTTCTAATGTAAATATTCCCGAAATTGGTGCTACCTCTGGTGAACTTGCTCCAAATCCAAATCCAGTATCAACTATATTTGTAGATGCACCTTTAAATCTTACTGAATCTCTAAGATCATCTACTCTTTCCGAAAGTTCTGAAAAATCTCTTTTCTTATCTGGTGGTGTTAATCCGCTTACCATATCATTCACCTGTTGTGATAAATTTCCTCCGAGCCATTATTTCGTTGTGATAACCACTTGCATCAACCACATGTTTTATACTAGATATTGCCATCTTGTTCATATTTTCCCATTTTTCTGGATTTGTTGTTGGACTTTGTCCTACTGCTGTTGATACTATTGCTCTATATGAAAATGTGTCTGTTCCATCAAAGAAACTAACACGATCCAATACATTATATGTTGTTACTGAACTCCAATCATCATATTGATTTGGGTTATCTGGTATTCTATCACCTTTTAATCCGAAATTTTGACCAACTCTTAATTTTACATTTCCTATTGATCTAAATGACCAAAACTGTGGATAAAATGACAGTCTTTCTCTTTTGCCTTTTGCAACTGCTTTTCCGTTAAGATAATCATCAATAGAACCATTAAACTCGACTGTGGTTCTAGCATTTAAAACAGCCTCATCATCTGAATTAATAATCAATTCTTTTACAAAATACAGATCATCTATTGCTATTGTTGCCTGTTCTCTATTCGTGTATGCTTGTTTTAAATATAAATCTTTCTGAATCGCAATTTTATTACCCTGTATTATAGCAAGTGCATTTGTTAATGCTGAATATATAAATTCTCCATATATAAATGCGTTTTCAGGTGCTTTTGATATTTGATTCAACACATCTGTAACTTTATCCCACCATGAATCTATACCACCATTGTAAAACCCTTTATCATCATATCCATCTGCTAGCATAACTCCCCAACCTTTAACAAACCTCCAATCAAATTGAACTCCAGTATATTCTCTTTCTTTTAGCAAAAATGCCAATCCAGATAGTGGTATTCCTATAAAGTTTCTCAACTCATCCCATCTAGGTAAATACAAACTTCTTTGTGCTAAATCACCAAATTCTATTGTAACTGCATCCCATTGGTTATTTCTCCTTAATGAAAATCTTTTTTGCCAAATTCTATCAAACTGATCAATCGCCCAAAATATCATTGGTACACTTGCCAATCCAACTATTGGTAAGTTTAGAAAATCAAAGTCTAGATCATTATGTGTACTTATCTGATCTGCAAACACTCCAACCTTCATTTTGAAATGTAAAGCGCTTATTTTTCCTAAATCTTCAGTTTTCAATCCATTATTCCATCCACGTAAACTTTGGAATCTATCTGCAAGCGTATTATAAATATTCAATGTAGTAAACCCTGATTTTGGCTCTGGTGATTCTCCATTACCACCATACTGATCACCTATTTCCCTACTCGTTTCACCTATTGGTAATCTAGGATTTGGAAACCACCACCATAACCAAGCTCCTCTACCAGCTAACCTTGACAAATCTGCTAATCGATCTTGACTATCAGAATCAAAAAATTGAGCATCAACACCAAGTCCAGTATTCCAAACATATCTAAATTCTACTGCATTATTAGGTGTTCCCTCAAATCCTTTTACCTTGTAAATATCTTTTACTGGATGGGCATAAGCTCCAGCGGCCGATGGATTTCCCTTATCTTGTGTTCTTTTTAAAATATACTCCCAACCAATAACCCAATCACTACCATCCCAATAATAAATATTTCCCTCATCCAAGTTAGTTACAAAATCACCTGTCTCTGGTTCCTTAGAAAATCTCCATATACTACCATTTCTATCATATTGTGCTAATCTATTAAAAGCAAATCCAGTAGAAAACTGTTCATTATAATCATCTGTAAATTCTGAATCTAGTGAAGTTCCTAACATAACTCTATTACCATGATACCTTTCATCCTCATGAATATTTCCTGCTCCTGCCGTTCCACTAACAACCTCTTGAACGTTCATTTTAGTAACCCATTTCATTGTTATTGTTTCAAATTGATCTGTTATGTCTTGTTTATCATATGTGTCTTTTGCCATATTCCAATCTGGAACCAAACCAACAGTTCTGTTTCCTGTTGGTGACACTAAACTACCTCCTTTTAGACCAATCATATTTTTCTCCCAATCAAAAACACTTGTAGTCCACGGTGAAAATGTCTTAAATCCTGTAAAATCACTAAGTGCATGTGCTGGAACTATATCCCCACCACCAGAATGTGCACTGCTTATATCTTCGAAGCTAGCACCAAATTCATCTGGTGATTTTAGAAAACCAGTAAATGAAAGGTCGGTGCCCCATTTTGGATCAGTATTATTTTTTCCATTACGATAACCATTTAGGGTAAATGCAAATATGTTTTTTTCTGCTCTAAAAAATCTAATCTCTGGGCCTACATTAAAATAAACTATATCGTTTTCTTCATAAGAACCACTTGAAGAGAATTCTGGAACTGTTATAAAATCTTCCCTCCAAAATAATGGTAAGACCGCTGGTGTAATAACACTCATTACATTTTCCTTAGCAACAAAAAACCTAATTATTTTATTAACACCTGTTATTCCAGTATCATAAGTTTGTTTGACTGTTTGACCTTTTAAATAAAGAAATGTGTTTCCACTCCTATCTTCAACACTGTTAGTTGAATCAAACTCTGGTCTTAGTTTAGCATGTTCCCATTGTGAACTAAATACAGAGTGTTCTGGTGGTAAACTACCTGAATCTGCTGAACCTCTAAGTATAACGTGGTTTTTATATCTTACAAAATCAGTACTAACACTTTGCTCTTCATCAACATCAAAAGCCTCTGCTGAAAGTGGTTCTATAACAACACCAGTATCAACCCTACCAATTTCATCTGCCGACATATCTGTAATAAGTGTTGCTATGGTTGGATCAAAATCATAATAAAAATCTGTAAACACTCCACCTAACGCTTGTGGTTCTGATAGATTTTCAAATATTGTATCAAATGATCTCATAATTGTTTGTGGATTTTGAGGTATGTAGTGATTTTGTAATTCCTCTACATCAGGTAATTTGTTATTTTGAGGAAATAATGTTATATTCACTCCAGATATTTGGTGATTGTTAAAATCTGTCACTCTTTGAGATAGTGCCTGATTTGGTGTATTAAATCTAAGTTCCCTACTCGTAACAACCTCTTTAACCCTATATTGAATTTCCTGTAATGTTATTGTTAGAACAGAACCTAAATTTTCATCTACATCTATACTTGGACTTCCTATTTGAAATCTAAATCTCTTTGATTCTATATCAGTCCCATCTGCATCTGTTTGTATAATATAAGCCTCGATTAAATATCTTGTTTTTGCATCCTCTTGTAATAGTAAAGGCCCAAAATTTAGAAAAGTTAATTTTTCATCCATTCTTAGTTTTAAAATACCATGATTTTGTTCACCAGTAATCCCAGTGTTTGTCATTTCTAATCTTATTCTCCACGGTCTCATATCACCATTTCTTACCATCTCTGTATCTGTATCAACTTTCAAATCTTGAGTTCCTACTGGATCACCATTACCATCCCAAGCCAATGGTGCGTTTCTATTGATTAAATATATCTCATCACGATACAGAGTTTCTAGACTCATACTAACCAGTCCACGTTCCACCAAATGATAAGACTACTTGGAAGTCATATCTAGTTGGTTGTTGTCCTACATATCCTAATGAAACTGAATCAATAGTATAACCCTGTGTTGCCTTTCCTGCTGGTAATGCTCCTGTTGTTGCATTAGGATCTAGGTTAAATTCTGGTGCATTTGGACATTCAAATCCAACTATACCCTGAACGTGTTTTAAATCTAACTGTTTTATTGTCATAAAAGTTCTAAGTTTTGCAATATCATCACTTATGGTTTTTGGATTTCTAAAAACACCGTTAATTGTTAATTGTATTCCCCTCAATCCATTTTCCTGCTTGTTTATTCTTCTTACTCCCTCACTATTTGGTGCTATTATATTTGATATGTTATTTTGATATACAAATTTGACTGCCTCAAGTATGTTATCTGGAACCAAAAATGTTAAAACTTGTGCTTCAAAGTTTGTCTCTAATTCAGTTGGAGTTGTTGCATTAACTGTATCACTTAATGTTGTTAGTGTTCTTATGTAAAGTTTAGCCTCCTGTGTCATTATCTATCAAACTCCTGCTGGTATTGTTTGTGACCATTAACTCTTTCTCTAGTATTTGTTGAATCTTTTTGTGGAACTCCTTGCCTTAGGATTTCTGCTGTATCTGCTGTAAAATATACTTCTCCACGTCCAACCGCAATCATATGTTGTAAGTTTGCTGTTTGTAGCAAATGATTTAAAACATCTTTCCTAACATCATGTGATCCACCATCACCATACCAAGATTTTACTTCTTTTATTACCTCATTATACATACGTTCCGCCATTTGTATTGCAAAATTGGCTACTGCTCCAGCAACTCCTAATTTACCAATAAATGCCATTCCCTTTCCTCTCAAAAATGATTTTGGATTGCCTGTAAGACCTGTAAATTGGCTAAAACCATTTGATATATTACCCTCAACACTTTGTATTTGTTTCATCATTTGGTCTCTTTCTTTTTTGGCATAATCAATATCTTTTTTGTGTACCTCAATTGTTGCTTTATGATCCTCTTGCTGTTCCATTAATTCTCTAATAACTTTCATCAAGTCCTGTGTTGACATTTCTGAAATTTTTCCAGCACTACCCTCCGAAGTTCCATCAGCACCAGTACTACCATCACCTGAAAAAGCATTTTCCATTATATTCAATTGTGAAAAATTTAATCCTTTTAATGGTTCACTAGCATCTTCAATCTTATCTTTTGCATCTTGAGCCCTTTTCGCAATCTCTTCTAGCCTATCAGCCTCATCCTCCATACGTTCAATATCTTCTGATGTTATACCATCAGGATTATCTAAATTTATATCCTCATTAACTGGCAATTTCTTCCTCCCTCAAAACCTCTTCTCTTTCATATCTACAATTATAACACATGATTTCTCCATCATAGATGTTCAAAACCTCAAATACCTTTTCCATACACCTAACACACATCACATTCCCAATTTTTTTCATTTTTTTCAATAGCATTCTTTCGTTTGCACGTTTAATGGCAAGTCTTCCCTCTGGTGTTTTTCTATACTCTTTTTGTTGCTCGTAAATGGTATTAACTACTTTATATTCCTCATCCAGATTTTCCATAGTTAATATAAGTTTTGGTAGTATATTAGCATGAAAACATTTATATACAGTTATACCTTAGGGTAAATACAGACGGTAAACTCGCTGATTAGGTGAAACGCAGACATCATCCGAGGAAGATGTAGATATGCTTACTAACTGGAAGGTGGATTACAAACAAAGGATGTTCCTCGGACACCCTCAAAAAAGATCGGAGTGATGGTGGGAAACCATTGTCGTTTGTACTTTAATTAAATATATGCTGTTTCCATTCCCTAAACGCATCATTTAGCTGTTGTTGAAACTCATACTCATTTCTTTCTAAAACCTGCTGAAATACGTTTAATCTAGGTAAACCGCTAACCCAATGTCCTTTTGAAAACATTCTCTTACCACCTTGAATCCAACTTAATGCTTTTGGTAAATTTGAAACCACATCAGAATCTACTCTGCTAAACTGCATTGCATCCCTCAATGGTTGAATAAAATGATCATCAGTTCCCTCTTCTCTAGCCAATGCAATATCAAATCCCTCTTCACTAAAATACTCATTATGTATTCTAATATAAATTCCAACATCAGTTACAACAACTGCTCCTATCTCAACATTCTCCCAAATTTTTCTACTAACACCTAATGCTCTATATTCTTCTTGGATTTCATCAACAAATAATTTGTTTGCTAACTCCGTTGCTTTTAATTTTATAAAGTCCTTGTATGTTGCTCTATAATGAATAACTTTTAATCTATGATCTTGAGCCTGCTCTATTGTAGGTATAATCATTGTGAACCTGTCGTATCTCTTATTACTTCTGTGATTCTTAATATATTTCCACTTATTTGTACATCTGGACTTCCGCCATTTGCACCTAGTCCTGTCGTAAATTGGTTTGGATCTAATAGGAATTTTAGGTTTATGAATTTTTCATTTGTAGATCCTGCTGGGCCTATCAATGTTTCTAATGTACTAACAAACACTATTTCAACTGGTTCGTGAACAGCATTTTTAGCAATCCAATATGATATAGTTTTTGTATCCATTCCAGTTATTGGTGTGACTAAATCAAAACTATCATCAAACATATCACTTGTTGCTTTTACAGTCATTTGAAAAGAGTGACTAATTCCCGCTGGATCTACAAATAATAAACCATCATCTGAATAATGTTTTGCCCTATCAAAACTGAAATTAATGCTCATTGTTTGTCTTTCTTTTAGCCTAAACCAATCCATACCATCTTGAAATTGAACAAACCCTTTGAAAGTATGTCCTCTTAATCCTTTTAGGTTAAAATTAACATCTCCCATTATTGATCACCTGTTCCAGCAAATAATGCCTCAACAACCTCTGTAACTATTCCACTTACTGTTATTTCTGGTGAACCACCCTGTTTACCTAATGATGGTTGAAATGTATCTGGATCTAATTTAAATTTAATATTAATGAAGTTACCATCAAGCATTTCCATTGAACTTACAAAAACTATTTCAAAAGGCTCATATGCATTACCTTTAGCAATCCAATATGAAATAGTCTTTTGATCGGAATCTGTATCTGTTGGTGTTACATCAAACATATCTTTAGTGACTTTTATAGTCATATTAAATGAGTGTTGAATTCCAGTAGGATCTAAACTAAGTTCCCCAACATCTGTATAATGACCTATCTTACCATATTTTATAGTTAAACTCATATTCTGTCTTTCTTTTAATCTATACCAAGTTCCTGAATCTGGTTCCTGAAACTGGATAAATCCTTGAAAAGTTCTACCTCTTAAAGTTGCAAGATTTAAATTAGTAGGTGGTGCCATGTAGTATTTATTCCCTTATCACTTATTAATATATTAAGCCCAAGTCCCTGTGGCATAGAAAGTTGTTGTGGCTTTTTCCAAAGTTCCATAAGCTCCCCTTTTAGTGGTTTGACCGACCAAAAATGCAAAATTAGTGGTAACTCCACCACGAATTATCTTGCCATTATTTTCTACACCTGCGTTTGATAAAGTAGTTATTAATGTATCTAAAGCTGTCGTTGATTCATATGTTATTGTAAATTCTCCCAAATTAACCAACATATTAGGATCGTATTGTGTTGTTCTATCATCAGTTGTATGCATATCTACTGCAAATCCAACCTTTGTGTTTAAATCCAACATTTGAATTTGTGTTGGTGTTGCCTCACTGTTTAGTTCAATTACATCACCTGATCCTATAATACCTGATCCAGTTGTTGATTCTACATCTTTTACCTGAAATCTAAGAACTGACCTACTACCATAAATTGCATCATCTATAACATTTGTATTCCACGTTTTTGATTCAAAGTAAATAATACCAAGTGGTTTAATATCCGCATCTTCTAAAACTCTTAAAATTTCATTTTCTGTTGCAAGTCTGTCAGCTTCTTCCGTAGCTTCAGGTCTAGTATATTTTAGATATAACCTAATTTCAAATACCTGATCTATACTTGTTGTTATTACATCTGTAACATTAGAATCTGATTGAACCTTTCTTACCTCAACAAATGGATAAATTCCAAACTTTTGTTTTTGCTCATAATAATTTAACGATGTTTGTGTACTTGGATAAACTCCTGTTTTTAATAATGTTATAATTTCTAACTGTGTAATAGTCATTCTATTCTGTCACCTGAAAGTTTGCTATTTTACCATCAAGTTTATCTGCAACTTTAATTTCAACCACTTTTACCTCTGTATTAGTTGGAACTGTAAATGTTACACCGCTCCAAGTTCCACTTGAATCAGTTGTTACTACTGTTGGTGTTGTTATTGCATTAGTTCCAGCAAAGGTTATTGTTAATGTAGTTGTTGGTTGCCATTGTATTCCACCTAATGTTACTGTTGCTCCAACTAAGCCAAATGTTGGTGAAACTGTTAATGTTCTTTCTGGTGTAAATGGTATATCCCTAGTCCAACCAAATCTCTTTTCCAAATAATCATCCAACACTTTTACCGCTGAATCCCACAATAATGGTTTTTCACTGTTTTGTAATCTGATTTTTGCAACAACCAAATCATTCGCAATTGCCTTTAATTCAAGATCAACTGTTGGAATGGTCTCAAATGTTAATGGATAAACTATTGCTTGACCATAAATGTTAAACTCACCTATTTTATTCCTAATTCTATTAGTTACTAATTGATCAACTTCATGCATATATATTTGAATCTCATCCCTCAAGGAATCATCATTAACTCTTAGTTTTACCTTGACAGTATCATATTCAGTATATCCATTCTGAACCATATTATAAATGGTTAATAACTACTTAAAAAGATTTAAATGGAATTATCCAAGCTGAAATCATGCTCATCCCTGAAATGTATTCCTATTTCCACACAATCATGAAACTCAACCTTACAAAAATGGCATTTAAATGTCCATTTATACAAGGAAACAAGTATTTGCTCCATAATCTTGTTTAATTTGATTGGTTATAAAGATTAGTAAAACTGTGCGTTTGGATTTTAAGCCGATGACGCACCCCATCGCTTTGTTTCTCGCCTTTGGTCTTCGGTTCCCGATGTTTTTCCTCACCGTCTCCTATTTTTGGTATTACTACCAATGGTTGTCGAGCCCAACTGTGATTACCGTAGGCAATGGGTATTCCGCTAAGGCACCATTCATACCTGTCACCAAGGCCACTTTGGGTGTGAGTTGGTGATTCAAGTTCACTTTCTGTTTTAAAGGTGTCGTCCTTCTCTTATCAAGGTTTGCAACACTCGATAACATATACTCTATGGTATAACCCATATAATAAGGTTTCGTTTTTTGATTTAAAATAAAAAAAAGGGGGTGTTTATTTCTTTTACAGGATGCGTCTATGCATGTGATAATCTACATGTAGCTTCAACGTTCTTTACTACACCTGCAACTCTTTGAGTTCCAGTTACGTAAATTGCTTGAAGTTCATTACGTCTTTGGGCTTCCATTGATAGATCTCTTCCAGTTACTAATCCGAATGCTACATTTGGAATGAACATTACTGATCTAGTTGTACCTGCTCCTTCACTTGTATCTGCGTTTGCACTGGATCTAACTAGGTTAGTTCCTGCAATACGTTCTACTGTTGCTTCCGTTATAATAGCTGGTCTTGAGAATCCAATATATGAATCCAAATCTGCGTCTAATGTAAGGTCACGAATTCCTTTACCGCTGGTGTAAGTAATTAAGTTACTGTCATCAAGACCTTCATCTTGAATAACACCTTTAGCGGCCAACAAACCTTGATACTTTAATACACCGTTACCACTTGCGTCTGCAGTGATTTGTACTCCAGTGTTTCCGTCAACCCATCTAGTGGCTTTAGTTCCGCCACCGATTTCTTTCCGATTAGTATCGTCACCTGCTGAACCTGAATCATCATCATAAGCAGTTCTTAAAATCAACTTGCTTTCATCGTTGATAGATTCTAGGGCAAATGCTCGGTTTGCTGAAGCTATAATATCAATAGGACTTTCCTCGGTTTGTGTGTAACCGATTGTAATTCTAGTACCTCTTGGTGGGGCGTTTGTACCAGCGGATCTAATATCAACTGAAGATGTTGGTGTTGCAACTGCAATGTCTGTATCAGTATCTGCGATAGCGTCAAATGTTACGTCACCGAAATCGAAGAAGAATGCTTCTCGAGTTCCTGCTGGTAACACTTTGGTCTCACAAAATTGTCTGATTGGTGTAACTACTTTACCGTTAGGTAAGACTAGTACTTGTTCAGACATGATTCTCATAAAGTCAGTAGAAACTGGGCCTTGTACAGTATTGGACACTGCCTCTGATCCTTTTATCTGTCTTATGATTTCATTGTCGTTGACATCGAACTCTCTGATACCTTGTTTATTATAGGTCTCAAAGATTTTTTCTTTGTTAATATTCCAAACATAAGCTGGGCTTACGTTTTTGTTTTGCTGGACGGCTCTCAACCAAGCTGATGGTTTAGATACCTCTGCTTCAACAGCGCTAACCTTTCCAGATGTAAATGAGCCTTTCTTTGGCATTACATTTAGTCTTGGTGTTGCGCTTTCTCGTGCCTTTCGTAATTCTGCATCGATACGAGCTTCCACTAATTTTAGTTTTTTAGCACGGACTTTAGCTTCTTGAGCACGAAATGCTCTGTTTGCTACTTCCTCTGCTTTACTAACTCTAGCATGATAAAGTCTGTTGCGTCTAGCTTCGCTGGCTGAATCTCCACCTTGCGATGTGATTTCTGCTGAACCTGCGGAAGTGACTGTTGCATCAGTTGCTTCGTCATCACCTGTATCTAATGTATCTCCACCTAATTCTTGTGGTGTTCCTTCTGGTTCGGATGCTGGTAAGTCTGCTCCTGCAACTAACTCTACGTCAGTTTCAGAATCTAAACCTGCTTCACCGATTCCAGTTTTGGAAGATGCATTTGCTACTGGTGTTGAAACTCCTCGTTTGCTTGCGTCTCCTGTATCAGAGTCAACACATTTTCGTGTCGTTGAATTGAAAAATTGACCGTCAGGGCATCCGCCACCTGCATTTCCGCCAGCACCATTTTGTGGTACTGAACTTGCTGGTAGTTCGCCTTGAGGGGCAACTGTATCATCAATTGCTTCTCTAATAACTTTTCTAGGCATTAATATACTTTGAGTTATTTTGGTATATAAGTATATTAAATACGTTTATATTGGGTTACTTTTTGGGGTTTTTTTTAAGAATCCATTATAAATTTTTTCTTTTCTACAAGTTTCCCAACTGAATTATACCCATTTCTCCATATTTTTACTGCGTGTTTTTTCTTGACAAAGTTGTTTTTATTATCTAAATAAAACATCTGTTGTGATATAACCCTATTATCTACTTTTTTCTCAACCTCTTTAGCAAACTTTTCATAAACATTACCCTCCTCACCCATTAACACTTCATAGTTTTTTACCAAATCAGGATATAGTTCTTTTAATAAATTATATCCTGAATGACCTCCACGTTTATCATGTCTTATATCCGTAATGGCCGCAAATGCCTCCGTATGCATATTCCTAACCTTACCCTTCCTATCACCTTTATTCCAACTTGTTAAATATGATGTAAAGTAATCACCAAATATATCCTTAGATGTTCCCTCATCAATTTTTTCAGTTAGTCTTTCAAATTCTTTAAATGGTTTTTCTTTCCTACTTTGTCTCTCTGCATCAAAAGCATCCGTTAAGGCATCATAGATAGAATGTGCTTTTTCGTGATGATATGACCATTTCACAACATCGGCTGTTGTTGAGTTGAAAAACCTAATTGCTGAATTTGCACGACTCCAATGTGCACCAGTTATAAATTTCTTTTCACCTACCTGAAACCTTTCCCCTTTACCAGCTATTAACTCATAATTCATATGTTGTTTTTCAAAAGAACTCTTATTGTTTTGTATCCAGAGATTTTGCCTTGTATCTTTTTTTGCTAATTCGTACAAAGTATTAATCGCATCATATGGGACTGACTGATTATTCTTAATATCATCTATTGCATAAACATGTTGTCTTTTTGTAATTAGAGGTGTCATTACCTCACTCTTTTGTCTTTCCTTTAATCCACTCAATGTTTCTTTTTTTGATGCATAATCCAGATCTGTATTTATATCATCCACCATTTTTTGATAGTGTTTTTCTGAACTTATAATCCTTTTTTCCCTATCAGGTATTTCATCCTCCATTTTTTTATATTTATCATATTCATCATGATATTGTTTTGCCAAATCATCATTTAATATTGTAAACTGTGTACCACCTTTTTTACCATCAAGCATCCTTTGAGCCATATTAGTCATTGCCTCATCCTTTTTCTTTGTAACATTACCGTGTTTTTCAGATATTAAAGTTGATATACCACTCAATCCATCACCCTCCCACATATTATTTTCATTGAGATCACCAACCAACAACTTAGCCTCCATTTCATCTATTCTTCTTTTTTCAGTAATATTTTTCATTCTCAAAAACTGAAGATTGTTTTCCACCCCACTATTATGGTATTCTACTGCCATGTCACTTGAAACCCTTTTTATATCCCAGCTTTTTATCTTGTTTGAACTTACATCTTTTTTAATATTATCTGTAATACGTTCTACTTTTTTCACAAGTTTTTCCTGATAATCTGATAAATTTCTCCCTATCTTTTTATTTTGCTTTAAAACATCCCATGCATCTGGATTTATTTCTGATATTTTATCATGTTTTTCATCAAGTTCTATCCTATGTTCCTCATCCATTATAGCAAATTCCTCTTTTTCTAGTTTCCTACCATCCTTATCGTATTGTTCCTCTGTTATGTTACCATCTCTGAAATCCTTTCTACTTAAATCAAATTTTGACCGTAACTCCATTCTTTTCTGTGAATTATCCCTCAAATAATAACTCAAATCTTTAGTATCTTTTATTTTCTTTTTATCTTCCTGTAATTTATCCCATTTATCATGATGTTCCCATGATATGAATTTATCCCTCAACACCCTTGCATGATCCTCATCATTATACCTCATTTCAAACATTGTTCCTGTCAAATCAGGTTCTTTTGCACTTGTTATAATTCCAGTTTCCTTATCTACTGTTTCAACTTTTACTAATTTACCGTTATCATCATATGATTTTCTTTCTGTCCATTCTTTATCACCATCATATACATTATATTCTTTTTCAAAACGATATTGATTACCCTCAAGATCTCTATTTAAACTTCCACCAGATTTACCACTTGTAAAATGATAATGTTTTCCATCTATTTCAAATTCATCATATCCATCTTTTATATAATCACTGTCTTTTGATAAATCATCCTCACCAATATTCTTATCTGGTGATTTCTTACTTCCATCATCTTTTGATGCAAACTGACCAGCGTTATCTGGTTGACCTCTTGGATGATCTTCCTCATTAAATGATTCTTTACTACTTAGGGCTTTTTTTTGATGTTTCAAACTCATTAATCTTTCATGAGCAATTTCACCCTCGTAGTTATAGGTGGTAACACTTACAAATACTGCGTTAGGATCTCCCTCTTCAACAGGTGACATTCCTGAATCATAAAAGGTTTTCAATTCATGTATAGGCTTTATATCCATGATTATAATTCGTGTAGCTCCTTATATGCGTTTGCGAACTTTTCCATAGATTTTGTCATTTTACCTGTTTTTGTCTTTGTTTTAGTGTGTCCCATCATATACATGTGAACCTCTGAATGTAATTCGTTATAATATCTATCCTCTAAGATTTTTGTATTTCGTTTAACTATATCTCTTTTCTCTTTTCTAGTATGATCTATATATGAATAATTCAAATCACTTTTCCATCCTATTTTTTCTTGTTCAATATAGAATTTTTTTGAATCATCCCATCTCTTTTTATTAGTTTTTGCATAAGGTGTTGGAGGAGTTAATCCTTTTGTGTTTATCTCCCACTGTGCTATTCTTTCAGGTTTCTCATCTTTTATCCTATGCCAATCAACATGAGCACTTTCATGTGTTACAGTTGACTTTAATTGTTTATCTGGAATACTACCATCTATTCTTATTACAAAATCCTTTTTAGCTGGTGACCAATATCCCAAAGTTCCTGCATCTTGAGCATTTAATACTGTTATTTTCATTCCCTCAACCTCTGTTTTTACTTCAGGTAATCTTTGTATAGTAAACATTTTAACTGAATCCCTTGTTTCATCTGGTAAATCATTCCACATTAGTTTTATTGTATTCATTTGTCTATACAAGTCCTTTTTGGTTGTATTATCGTATTCCCTACCAATATCTATGTCAGCATTAATATGTGTGTTACTACCTGCCTTGAATCCACTTAGTTGATCATATTCTATTGGTTTGTCTTTATTATTAGTTAGTATTTGTATTCTACCATCTAATTCTTGTGGTTTATGTGTGTTTGGTTTCTGTTTTAATTCAGGCAATCCACTTAAATCAGGTTCATCCATTTCCTCTTTTAGTTTTTTAATCTCTTCTTTGATTTTTTTGTTTTTCCATCTTATAGCACGATCCTCATCAGTTACCTTTTGAAATGCTATATAATCCTGACTTTCCTCTTCCATATGAGATTCAAAGTAATCTATTTGTTGTTGTAATATTGAATCCTTTCTACCTTTTCTAGTAAACTTTCCACCCTTATCTCTTGGGTGTTCATCTTCTTTAAAGTCCTCTTTACCAAACCTACCATAAGGATACATTTTATATCCAGATACAGTTCCGTATTTTTTCTGTAAATTAACTATATCCTTACCAAAAGGTGGTTCATCCACTATGCCTTCTGTACTTTTTTTTTAAATACATCTTCTCCAGCATCAACAACCTTTATATCAGGTTGATCCTCAATTAGTTTTGTAAGTTCTGGAGGTGTGGTCATCTTTGGTTGCATCTGTATCTCTTCACCATATATCTGTGCTCCAGTAGGTGCTATGTCAAAATGAATCATGTTGGTTTCATATCCCATACTAGGATCTAATGTATATTTCTCAACACCGTTACTATTTGATATTGTCATTCCTGCTATTCCTCTCACACTAAAATTATGGTCTGTAATTAATGATTCTACTGAAATTGGATCAGTTGTTGCAAATTCTTTTTCTGAATCATCCTCATTTATTGGTTCTGTTATTGTTATTTCATCATCACCTGATGGTTTTTCCTCTACATCTATTGGTTGTTTTGTTGGCATTAACTCATCAAGTTCTTCATCTGCTACTGCCTCCTCACTTTCCTTATCTTTTGAAAAGTCTGAATACGTACTCCTGTGACCTGCGCTAGCAATAGCCTCATCATTTGATAATTCATCCAAAGGTGTTTTTGGCTCTTGTGCCTCAAACATTGCTTTTGCGTTTCTTTTTATTTCAGCTTCAACTGCCTCAATAGTTGCAATTGGGAATCCTGCATGATACACTAATGATACTTCTCTAAACTCTGCTCCCTTGATTAATGTATAACAAAACTCATCACAAACTGTTGGTGAATCACCATCATAGTAAATACCTAATGATACTGCCATGTCCATATCATCAACCTCTTTCTGGAAAAATGGATGCTCTATAACACCCTCATAAAATAGGGTTAGTTTTTCTGCGTCCCATGTTAATGTAACTTCACCAACTTGATAATCCTCTTCATTTTCTAATGCATTTATCATTTCATCACTAAGTCTATCTAATTCATCTTCAGCGCCTGCTATACTAGAATGATTTAATAGTAATGGTAATGTTAATCCATCTCCCTTTGCTAGTTCTTCAGGCAAGTAAATTCTATCATTTAGTGAAACACCTGCGTATGCTAATATACCCTTGATTTTTTTACCTTTTCTTGATATTGTAGGTAATCCATACATTAAACTAACTGATTCACCTGCTCTTGCTTTTTTCATTAGTGCAGTCATTTGACCACCGATGAATTTCTTGTATTTTTTTATGCTTGCCTCATGTGATTTTTTCTTACATCCACATGATTCTTTTGCCTTATCTGATTTTTTAAATTCTTTTTCCATTTTTGCCTTATCACTTCCCTCAAGGTTATCACTTTTAGATAATTCAAAATAAGGAGTTCTTTCACCTTTCATTTCATTTCCCTCTCTCATAGAAAACTCATGATCTTGATTTTCATGTTCACCTGTTTCCAATCCACATTTAGTACATACTTGATTCATTTGTTCCTCATATTCATCATCTTCCTCATTTTCTTTTGCCTTTACCTCATTTCCTTTTTCAATTACTCTTACTGCATGTAATGGGCTAATGGAACTTCCTCTTGCATTAGAATCATATCTATCTTCCTCATCATCTGTTATCCACCAATCTATATTACTTTCACCCCAACCTTGACCATAATTTGTACTAATAACATAATTATGTCCATAGGCTCCAAAGTCTACATAATCACCATCATTAATATCTAATCTCTCAACTCTTTCATAATCTTTAAAATCATCATTATCTTCATCTATTCCAGCGTGATTTGGTAAATACCAACCCTCTTTAGATTCATTCCTTTTCCATCCACAACTATTACATTCATCAGGATAATCTTCACCAAAGTTTACATCAGTTGAGTGACATTTTGGACATTGATCGTTTTCAAACTCTATTGATTTTTTTTTAGATTCTCTAAATATAGGATCATCCTCATACACTTCATAATGTTGAATAATCCAATCTTTTTCACCTTGGTCTAATTCATCCCAAGTATCATCTGATGCGTGTTCTGCTTTTTCAATTCTTTCATCCCATGCTAAATTATCCCACCAATCACCAACAAATCTTTCCATTGATTCATTTGATTTTGATTCACCGAATGGATTTTTGTTTTTAATTTCCTCTGGTGGTTGCTGTATTTGTTTTTGTTCCATTGGCATAGGTTGTTGTGGAAATTGAGCTGGATTAGTTTCCTGATCTGGACTTTGTTGTTCTGGAGGTTGATCAGGGTTTAATTGTTCATTAGGTAGTATTTGTTGCTGTGTAGGATCTACCTGTTGTGTAGGATCTAACTGTTGCATTAAATCTGGTTGTATAGATTCAATATCTCCAGTTCCATCACAATCAGGACATTCTTTTAATCCAAGTTTTTCTACTGTTACTTTGCCCTTACCACCACAAAATTGACAGTTACCTAATCCCTCACATGTGTATAGTTTATTTTCATATATAATATCAGAAATCCTTTCTATGTGACCTTCCCCAACTGGTTCAAATGTAAATCCCTCAAATATTAAACTTTCACCCCATTTATCTCCTTTCATAAAATTATATTGTTCTGCTTTATGATCTCCAGTTAAATGATCTATCATCGTGTCACTACTAAATGTATCTCCACATAATGGACAACTATGATCTGATTCACCTAATGATCTTTGTGTTAATTCTTTTTGTGCCAAGTCTTTTTTTGGTACCCTTCTTCTTGTTTTATCTGCTAATCCTCTATTTGGAACTGACTCATTATACATTCCACCACCATGAACATTATTGTTATGTGCTTTCTGTTCTGCATTTCCATTCCAACCTGTTTTATCTTCGGGAATTATCCCAAAGTCCTTTCCACAAGTTGCACATAAAAGTTTGATTCCACCACTACCCATAACTATTGCAGTATTAGCAATCGGATCAATTATTCCATTTCTAATTTGTGATAAAACATCATTTTCATTTGCGTCACCAACATCATCCATAAATTTACCGTTTGGTTGAACAAATATATCATCACTTTTTACCGTTGGTTCTGTTCCTGCTGGAGGGCCTGATACTGTTGCTGATCCCTCTTCATTAGATGTTGATTCACTAATATGATGATAATTTTTTAAATGATCATCTAGTTTTTTAGATGCACTACTCATTTCACCATGAACATCTTGTATAAGTTGTACTGTTCTAAATTCAAATTTCTTACTACAATGTGGACATGTATAATAATCATTTCTATATGGTCTACCTGATGGGAAATGTATTTCATTGGCTTTTGATTCTATTGATACACCATTAAACTCACCATCTATTGTTGCCACAGAATGACATTTACTACAATATTTATTCGCTAACATTGTACCTTGTACCCAATCATGTGGTTCTCCTATCTCATCACATCTTATACCATCACTAATTCTTATACCATTGTCGTTTGTATATACCCTTTCATTTGCCATTGATTCAAACATATTCCACTTTGAACTTGTTTTACTATATATGTCCCTAGCCTTTGCATACAGTCTTTGATCTTTTTTCTCATATTGATCTACTCCCATATCTTTCATTCGTCTTGTTGCCAAGTCAATTATTCTAACAACTTCTTTATCTGAAAAATCATCTATATCCGCATAATCACTCATTACCTCATACATGTCTTGCTCTGCTTGACTATAAGCCTCTGGATTTTCACCTATTCTTCTTGTTGCTAAATCTAAAAGTCTTTGTTTCTGTGGTTTGTTTAATTTGTCTAACTCACCACCTAATCCTGTTTTTAGTTTTGGACTAGTATTTAATTTTTTACTTCTTTTTGTAAGTCTTGCATCTCTATCCTTATTTTTTATTTCGTCTTCTATTTCACGTTTTTTCTGTTCTTTATTTTTTTTAACCAAATCTTTATTATACTTTTTAGTTCTAATATCTGACTGTGTGTGCCATTTATCTTTACTTGTTATACGGTCTTTAAGATAATTTAAAATCTCTTTTTTATTAACTCCTTTTAACTGTTCAATCTGTTTTGGTGATAGATCTTTTTTCATATCCCAATTTGTTACATTAGTACTTCTTACTGAATCAAATTTTGGCATTCCGTGTCTATTATTATCGAAAAACCTATCAAGTATGTTTTTATGTGTAGGTGTTAGTTTCTTATCTGATTTTTTATCTGTTTTCTTATCTGATTTTTTACTTGATCCTCCACCAGTTGTAAATTTACCTGATGATTTATCGTGATTTGGGTTTCCACCATCCTCTATTGCTTTATACATTTTACCCTCAAAAACTAAACCATCATCACCAAAATAATCTTCAGTTGCTTTATATAATTTACCCTCAAATTCTAATAAACCGTCATTTTCTCTAGCACTACCAATAGCTGTTTCCATGTTTTTGTCCTCTGGATTAATATCTGGACTTGCTGTTGTAGTTAGGTCTTTATCAATATTATCTATTTCTTGGGATTTTAAAGACATTGTATTAAGTCTCCTTTTTTAACATAAAAGCATTTAATTAATCAGTTTTTCTACTCTTCTTCTATCTTCTGATTTCTCATATTTTGTTGCCAAATCTAACTCGTATTGGTTTTTTACAAAAGTTCTGCAATTACATTCCTTTCTTTCAGGTTTTCTCTCTACTATTTTACCACAAGCTGGTACATGACTACTATATTTATGTTCACATCTAAAGCATATTCTTGAACTGCGTGGTTTTTTGATCGCCCAATCAGGTCTTGTATTTTTTGGTTTATCCTTCTCTGCTTTAACCATAATTATCTCCTATTTATCCAAGTTTTAGTTTCTTCTGCTTTTTCTATTCTATCCTCACCAAACTCATCCTCTAATAGTTGGTGTATTTCATCATCACTCATTTCACCCTTATCTAATAACTCATGCTCACGTTCAATTATATCTTTAACAGTACCTTTTCTCTTTGGTGTATTATCATCATCTTCTGAATCCTCATCTTCTTTTGTATCTCCTAAGAAATCTTGTCCATCTGATTCTTTATCACCATTATCTTTATCTTTTTTCTTTGGTTTATCGGAATCTTTTTTAGATTTCTTTGGTGATTTCTTTGGCTTTTCCTCTTCATCATCCTCTTTTACATCAGCTTCAATTTGGTCTGGTTCATCTCCACCACCATCAGCACTATCACCTATTTCTTTTGGTGATTTACTATCTCCACTACCACCTTCTTTTGGTGATTCACTACTATCACTACCACCTTCTTTTGGTGAATCTCCACCTTTTGACTCTGGTGGTTTATTCTTTTCATCATCTTCAGATTGTCCTATTATTCCTTTATCAGCATCCTCATCTAACTCTACTGGATTTCCATCCTCATCTAATTCGGTTGGATCTAGTGGGTTATCTTCCATTGGCATTTCTCCCTCCATAGGTGTTTCTCCCTCCATAGGAACTTCTCCCTCAATAGGTGTTTCACCTTCCATTGGCATTTCACCTTCTACTGGTTGATTTGGATCTATTAAATCACCTTTACTAGCATCCATATGTTGATCATATTCTTCTCTTGTTACTACTTCCCATTCCAATTCAACATCTGGTTGGTCTTCATCACTTTCAGGTGTTTGATCAAATCTTAGGTCTGGTACTTCGTTGCCTTGTTCATCTGTTAGGTCTGTATAGTTTATTCCTGTCTCTGGATCAGTATGTAAAATATTTGGATCAACCTCATCCTCATCGGTATCACTTATTGATGGATCATTTATATCATTATTTAATTTACCTTTATCATCATATTGTTGTACATCCTCTGGTTTCATTAATAATCCATCCTCTAATGGATCACCTGCTTGCTCTAGTGGGTTTTCACCGCTTTGTGTTTTCTTTAGATAATCATCTTGTGAAACTACATTAAATTCATCCTCTTCTTGTATTTCAGGCTTTACATTTAATCCAGTGTTATCCATTATTGATGTTGAATCATTTGGTAGCATTTGATCCTGTGGTTCACCTGTTTCCTCTTCACGATGTAGTCTAACTTGCCCTGAATCACCAAACACATCTGTTTCCTCTGGATTTACTGGATCTTCATATTTTACAGATTCATCAGGTCTGTTATCATTTAACATATCAGTTGGTTCTTCCTCATATGTTTTCTCGTAATCTCTACTTGCCATTTTATTAGGATCTATCGTTCCTGCTGAATCCGCATTTGGTTCCTCAAATAGTGGTGAATCATCAAGTTTTGCCTGTGGTTTTCTTGGTTGTTCTAAGTTTTTATCAACATTATATCTATCCTCATCTGTTCCGCTTGTAAATGGCTCCTCACCATGTTTAGCATCTCTTTTTGGAACTTGTGTATCCTTAAACCAATCCTTATTAGTGTGTTCTGGTTTAGCATCAAATACACTCTCACCATCAAATATATCATCATCATTATCACCCTCCAAGTTTTGTCTATTAATTTTCTTTTCAATTTCTTCCTCATCATCATCTCTTGGATCACCCTCACTTGGAACTATTGGTTGCTCATCGTCATCATTTCCACCAAGTATTTGTTTGTTAGTGTTATCAGGTAATGCATCACTTCCACCACTTGTGTTAAATGTCATTGCATCTGGGCCTGTATCACCTATCTTTTTATCCTCAATTAGTGGTTCTTGATTTGGGCCAGCGTGTGGCATTGGGTTGTCTGTGTTTCCAGTTTCTGGTAATCTTTCCATATCATTTTCTCTGTCTTGAGGATCTTTAAATGAACCATCACTATCTGGATTTATACCATCGTTACCTAATCCACCTTGAATCTCATCTCCATCCATTTCATTATCATCATCATGATATTCAAGTTCGTTTTTAACATTATCAATATTTGTAAATCTACCATTTGTATTATCGGCTGGTTGTAAGTTTGGTCTTTGATCAACATGAGCCATTTTAGATGGTGCTGATGGTGGTAATTCTGATTCATCCTTATCTAATCCAAATTCATCCCTAACTGATGGATCTGTAATTTCAGGTGTTCCCTCATCATCAATTCCTTGAGTAACATACAAATCACTACTGCTATTAGCGTTGTCACCTGCTTTTGGTGGTAGGTGTATTCTCTCTACTGCTTTAATTGCTTGAATAGTTTCATCTGGAGTCATTCCCTCATTTGCAATTTCTTTAATTAATCTAGTATGTAGGTTTTCCCCTCTTGGTTTTTTCTGATCTGGTTGTGGAGTTTGTGTAGGTGTTGGCTTTGGTCTATCGGTTTCAAATGGTGTTTTAGGTGGCGTTACTTTTGGGCCTTGAACTCCGCCTTTTGAATCTCCATCCTTATCATCTCCGCCTGCTGGTGGCTTTTTGAATGGGTTATCACCGCTAGCTGGATCGCCTGCTGATTGGTTAGGATCTTGCATTGCTCCTGTTATTGCACCTTGCATTTGTATATTCTTTTCATCTTGTTTATCTTCTTTCATTTCACTCTGATAATCCTCCCATAATTGATCATCTAGTGGTATGTTTAGTTTTTTATACATCTCACGTTTTTCCTCTGGACTAACAGTTTCAGGATCTAACCCTCTAATATCTTCCATTGTTAAACGTTTCATTGTTGGAGTAAATGTTACCTCGACCTCCATTGCGTCAAACTCTTCAAATCCCCACGTTTCTGCTAGAGGTTTTAATAATCTATCTTTAATTGTTTCTGCTAAATCACCTTGTAAATCACCCATTCTTTGATCTAATACATCAAACGGTGTTTGTGCTCCTGAATAACTGAATCCCTGTGGATTCTTTATAACATTACTAGCAAATACAGTTCCAACATCAATATGAGCGTCTACATTCTCCCCATAAGTATCGAATTTTCCTTGCTGTTGGACTTGTAATTCTGCACTTTGAACTGGCTTATCAAATATCCAAATATATTGATCTGTATCTGGATCTGCCATTTCAGCTTGAATCTCTTCCATCTGATCTCTTGGCATACCATTAGCACCAACTATTAATCTTGGTTTTGCCATTTTATGCTTTATCTCCATTTCATCATTTTGAAGTATTGCTTGCATATCTAGTAAAGGCATTAGATTCTTTTCAGCGTTTATTGCCTCACCTGTAATTGGATCTTGTTTACCAACTATTGGTCTAGGTGATGCTAAAGTGTTAAACATTGATTTTCCAAATGCCTGTCTATCTGGATTATTAATTGTATGATGTATGAAAAATTCTGGATCTAATTCTTTGAAAACACCATCCACAATTTGCACGATTTTTAACTCATTTCCAAACTGATCCCTGAATAATCTGTAAATTGTCTGCATTGGTATTTGTTCTTCATTACCCAATCTTCCATCTGGTGTAAATTGTAATTCCATTATAGCTGAACCTGTGATTAAAAGTGAATAAATAAACTGCGACCATTTCTTTTCTGAATTTGTAATATCCCACCATTTTTCTACTAAGGTATTAAAATACTCATTATTTGTTTTAATCTCAATTCCTGAACCTCTAAATTTCTGATGCATTACATCTACTGCTGTTTTAATCTGATCCCAATGATGATAATATTGATAAAGCCTTTCAAAATCTACTGTTGGAAACTCACCAACTAATTGCTTACTAGGCCCTACTATTGTAGCGTTTTTCTTACGAACTATACCACCGAGCAGACTATTAAATGTCTGGAATACTTTCGGTACTGCCTCTCTTGCTCGTTTTCTAAATGATACCATAACCCACTACCTTATATGTGTTTGTATTCATCGTATATAAACACATGGGCTATTCATCCACACCAAAGCCAAACCATGAACCTAAAAATTCATCAGCTCCAAAAGTAGCAATACCTCTAATTTTCCATCTACCTGCGTCATCGAATATACCCACTGTATCTTTATACTCTATTTCTCCCTCTAATGCATCTGTTATTGTTGCAACAAACGGTGTTAATCTTTCACCACTTGGTTTTTGGACTTCTATTTCCACTAAAGTTGCTGATGTTAAATCTACTGCAGTTTCTACACCATCTACAATACTTGTGACGGTTGTTTTTAAAAGGGTTCCTATTTGCCCAATCCTAATGAAATCATCAAAAACAGCGCTCATATCGTATTATCTCCTATATCACTTATCCTCGAAGTCGAATTTAAGTCTTGTTTGATTCTTGTTCCAAATGATAGAATATCCTTGATTCTTGTAGGGAATCTAAGCACTAATGTTAAGAATGCATTAAACACAACTGAATCAGTTATTAACACACTAGGATCTGTTATGGATCTAAACAATACTGATAATCTTGCCACTGCATCATCTATTATTACCGCTGGCTCTGAAATTACTCTAATAAGGTCTGATCTAGTTGAAACTGAATCATCTATAATAACAGCTATTTCTGAAATTGCCCTATTATATGTACTACCTGCTCTACTTATTAAATCAGATATTGTAACTGCTGGCTCTGCAATAGTTCTCAAAAATCCAGTCATGATTGAAACACTATCCATTACTGTAACCGATGGCTCTGATAATATTCTACTAACAGATGTTATTCTTGATACTATATCTGTAATGTTTACTGTTTCTGAAACAGCTCTTCCCCAAGCCTTAACAGCACTAACTATGTCAGCTCCAACTGTAACTGTTGGCTCTGAAATACTTCTTGGTAAATCTTTTACTCTTGAAACCATATCACTTATTGTTTCTGTTTCACTTAATGCTCTTATAACAGCAAGTGGTGCACTTACTACATCAGATATTACTATTGTTTCAGTAATAAATCTATTATATGTACTACCAGCCCTAACAACAATATCACTAACTGGAATTAATTCATTTAGTGCCCTATTCAATGCTTGTGATATAGAAACACTATCCATTATTGTAATAGCTGGATCTGATATTGCTCTTAACTGTGCTACAACCCTTGCTACCACATCTGCTCCAACTATTATAGTTTCACTTAATGCTCTACCTAATACCTGACTCTTTGAAACTGTATCTGATATTAATATATTAATAAATGGATGGAATAATTGAATATCATCTATTCCCAATGTTATATCTGCTAGACTTCCAGTTGAATCATTTCTATTATTCAATCTAATATATCTTAATCCAGTTATTCCTGCTGGAATAGTAGCCTCACCTGCTTCAATTAATGTGTTAAAATTAACATCACTATAAACACCTA
>SDBT01002807.1_pt1 | contig 30486 bp, 40 predicted proteins | sample 2277101 | NCBI WGS metagenome assembly SDBT01 (sample SAMN10404973, study PRJNA504765) | marine sediment metagenome | isolation source: marine sediment core GS10_PC15, 103 cmbsf | place: Arctic Ocean: Southern Knipovich Ridge | collected 2010
GGAAATAGTTCAGAAGATTCAATGACTATCATAGCATTCTTTTCAATTATATTATTTTGGCAGTTGCGACACAGACATGAAGAAGATGCAGTGAGACAGATTACAGAACCAGGTCCGAATATATTATAAATCTTTTCATTACATAACAATGTTACAGTTTTTCCTGGAGGAGCTGGAGTGATACAGATGGTATCTTTGCGTTCATCATCATGTCTCCATGGTGATTTAAATGACATATTTGCCCACGTCTTATCTTCGAGATCATTCGAAGTTGAAAGATTTACTCGATAATTATCACTATCATCATTGATGAAAGTTTCAATAGGCTGTTGGACTTGATCACTGTTTTCTTCCTTAGGTGCACACATTCCATACAATCCAAGTTCCATTGCACTTTGAGTAAGACCAAACTCAGTATCACCACTGTAACAATCAGAGCATACATGTTCACCATTAGGATGAACAAAACTATGAATGTAATGATGAGTACTGAAGAACTTTCCACTTTCCAACATTCCTAGAAGTAAGCGTGGAGAATTTAACATCAACTTCATCGCTTTGGTCATAATCGCAACATCCAATTCGCTAATCGATCTATTCTGAGACAGATACTCAGCAATTTCACTCGAAAGTTTGTCAGACATGTTTTAGAGGGCGAGCCAATTATGATAATTATATCAATTTTGGAAAATACAGAAGACTGCGACTTTTAAACGTTATTGTAAGCTTATCAATATATTGTGCCTGGTTTCGTTCTGGCTAACATTCCTACTCCGTGATAATTCCACTTACTGTAAAAGTAGAGATATCTTTGTCTTCTGAGAACCTTTACTTTATTTCGTGTCTCTTTACCATTTAGCACACTGATATAGATCTCTCCTGAGGAGTATATAGGAATCTTGATATCTCCCTTGACCTCATTAAGAGCTTTCATGTCCAAACCAATTAAAACATACTTACCTTTAGTAAGTACTAATCCGATTATCATATCTTCAGGTACTGGACACTTTATCCCTTCTGTAAACTGGTCGACCATCGATTTTTGCTTCCTAAACGAGATATTATAATCAGCATCCATTTGCAGCACTTGTGAACTATCATCCATTTTGTTTTTGAATACAATATCATTAATCTCTTGATAGATGAGAACTTCATGGATGAAGTTGTCAATATCGCATTGTGAATACATTGTGAACAAGTGTGGATATTTTAAGTATCGCTAAAATACAAAGATTTGATCATTTTTGTAAAATTAAGCTATATTGTGATGAACATAGACTAAAATTAACAAGTTCAAGCATATTTTGATAAATCTTTGTCTGAGAATCTACCAAGATTCATTAAGAAAATCATCTATTTCTTTATTCATTATTGTCAATGTTAGTACGTTAGCTTTACCATAATCTACATAATAAAGATGGACTTGAATTTCTGTAGAAGTATCAAATTTCTTCACATCAAAACCTATTAGAATATGAGTACGATTAGTTTTTACCAATCCAAATGTTATATCAGGATATTTATCTATGAACCAATTTAATGCTTGTGATAAAGTAAGTTGTCCTTCTTTAGTTACGAAATGTTTGAGTAAATAACTCATATTATCAATTGACTCAAGAACGATTATATTCTTACCATCTATCTTTATTGTGTATAATCCATATCTATTTTGATGGTTAGAGTTCACTTTGAATATGAATGTGTCAATATCCTCAGTTGAGAAAGGTAGTGTCATTTTAGAATCATACAATTTTTGTTAGATCTAAGATTGGTAAACAATTTTCATCAATTGTATTATCTATGTTGAGTTCTTTCATCAATTTACTCAATTTGATGTATTCCATTGTATCGATAGATGTAAATTTGTAAGTATTAGATGATTTGACTATTTTTACTTTACCACTCTTGAATTCGTCATCTAGACATACTACATTTTCAATATTGAGAGGTACTCCTTTCACTGAGATTCCACTAACGGTTTGTGTTATTATTACATCTTTGATTGGATAAGAACTAACGATACTCTTGTAGTATTCTGGATATACCATTTTGTACTGTCAATATCAAAGTTTTTGTAAATCTTCTCATTTTAAAACGTGTTATATTTAGGAGCTATCGATTTATTAACCTCTATAGGAAAACGATTAATATAATATCTTAAATTCAATCTGCTTATCAGTAGATTTATTGTCTCATCTGAATATGAAGTGTATGACATAATAAAAAGGTTTATATCCATTAAATCATGTAAAAGATCGAATCCTTCTGAATATCTATCATTTACTGGAGTTCTTCCCATATGAAGAACTTCATTGTACAAAGAAAGATAATGTCCTTTTGATATATATCTATCATCCATTTTATATCGATTTGCAGCTAGAATGATTATCGTAAATTCCCTTGTTAGTGTATTTTGAACTATTTTGAATTCTTCATTTGTTAATTCTCTTCCCACTAATTCTGTAATCGAAGCTTCTAATTGATCATGATTATGATAATAACGTCCAATCATTGCTTCTAGAGTTCCTTTCGATAATAAGATAACACTGGGAAGATATTGCATTTGTGTATCTATTAACCCTGTTATGTTTATATTTAATATTACATCTAACTGATTAATTAAGATGTATTCCCTATCTGTTGCAATAGGTGTTTCTCCCAATTTTGTTATGAAATCTCTCAATTCATTAATCCCATATTTACCCATCCTGTTACCATGTATCATTCTTCTATCAATGTTCAGTTTTTCTTCAGTTTCGAATTCTGTGCGATTGGCTATGTAATTTATTATCTCTTTGTATGTCATATCATTGACCCATTTCTTATTGAGATTTATCATCTTCATCTTGAATAGATTCTCTGCTGTTTTCCGCCAGGTATCCCAGTATTTCTTTTCGATGCCAAAATCATTCCATACTTTAGTTTGCCAAAGAGATTCCCTTCCACACACTGTGTTAAATGCTACGTTCGATTGACATAGTTTCGTTATTTCCTCTATCGAAAGATTTAGAAATATCTCTTGAATCACATCGGGTGGTAAGTTACTCAAAGATCTCTTCTTAAGATGTGATCGTTCAAGAATTTCACTGATAGTATCCATTTTGGATTATGGAATAAATATCTAGATTAATCAGTTTTAGATACCACTAGATCATGTGAATTTTCCTAGTATAGAGGTTAATGAATCTTATTTTAAAACGTGTTATATTTAGGAGCTATCGATTTACCAACCTCTATAGGCGAACGATTAGTAACATAAGATCTTAAAAACAATCCATTTATTAGTATATATAATGTCTTGTCTGAATATGGAGTGTATGACATAATAAAAAGATTTGTATCGAGAAGATTGTGTAAAAGATCGAATCCTTCTGAATGTCTGTTGTTTATTGGAATTTTATCTTTATCGAGAACCCCAGTGTACAAAGAAAGATGATGTCCTTTTAATACATAATTATCATCCATTTTATATCGATATGCGGCTAGAAGGATTATCGTAAATTCTCTTGTTAATGTATTTTGAACTATTTCGAATTCTTCATCAGTTAGTTCTTTTCCCACTAACCTTGTACCATAAGCTTCTAATTGATCATCATCATAATAATGTCCAATCACTGTCATCAAAGCGTCTCTCGATAACATAGGAAGATATTGTAATTGTACATCCACCAATCCAGCTAAGTTCATATTTAATATTACTTCTAACTGATTAGTCAAAAAACCCCTGTTATTCGTCACAATAGGTGTTTCTCCTAATTCTGTTATAAAATCTCTCAATTCATCAGTTCTATATCTACCTCCTCTCCTAGTACCTTCTATTAATATTCTGTCAATATTCAACTTTTCCTCAGCTTCAAACTCAGTGCGATTTGCTATTTTGTCTATTATCTCTCTATATGTCATACCATTGACCCATTTCTTATTGAGATTTATCATCTTAATTTTGAATAGATTCTCTGCTGTTTTCCTCCAAGTATCCCAATACTTCTTTTCAATACCAAAATCGGTCCAGACTTTAGTTTGCCAGAAAGATTCTCTCTCACATACTATGTTAAATGCAACGTTTGATCGACATAGTTTCATTATTTCCTCTACTGAGAGATCTAGAAATATCTCTTGAATCACATCGGGTGGTAAGTTACCTAAAGATTCTTCTTTGAGATGTATACGTTCGAAAATTTCACTGACAGTATCCATTTTTGAATAGTGAGATAAATATCTGATTTAATCAGTTTTAGATGTTACTAGATCACAGTTCTCATACCTTATTTTAAAAAGTGTTATATCTAGGAGCCATCGATTTACCAATTATATCACTATTCATATGCAAACCACTAATAATATTTACTAAATTAAAATTATCAATAAGCATACTTATTGTTTCATCTGAATATGGAGTGATAGACATAATTAAAAGGTTTATATCGATCATATCATGTAAAAGATCAAACCCCTCTGAATATCTATCATTCACTGGAATTTTCGATAAAATGAATGATCTTGCGAAAAAAGAAGGATAATGTCCTTTCGATATATACATATCACTCCTTGTATATCGAGATATAGCTATGATGATTATTGTAAATTCTCTTGTTAATGTATCTTGAATGATTTTGAATTCTTCATTGGTTAATTCTCTATCTAGTAACTCTATAGCTAAAACTTCTAGTTGATCATCATCATAATAACGCCCAAGCATTTCCGATATAATTCTTTTTGTATGTCCTCTAATATCTGGTGATACTATTGTATTAGGAAGATATTGCAATTGTATATCCAATAATCCAGATGTACCTATATTTAATATTGTCTTTAACTGATTAACAAAGGCTTGTCTATTATTCGCTGCAGCAGGTGTTTCTCCCAATTGTGTTATAAAATCTTTCAAATCATCGATTCTATATCTAACTAGCATCCTGGCATCATTTATCTTCAGTCTATCGATGTTCAACTTTTCCTCAGCTTCGAATTCAGTGCGATTTGCTATCTTGTCTATTATCTCTCTGTATGTCATACCATTGACCCATTTCTTATTGAGATTTATCATCTTCATCTTGAATAGATTCTCTGCTGTTTTCCGCCAAGTACTGGAATACTTCTTCTCTATTCCGAAATCAGTCCATACTTTAGTTTGCCAGAAAGATTCTCTTTCGCATACTGTGTTAAATGCGATGCTTGATCGACATAGTTTCATTATTTCCTCTACCGAGAGATCTAGGAATATCTCTTGAATCACATCGGGTGGTAAGTTATTTAGAGATTCCTCCCTGAGATGTACTCGTTCGAGAATTTCACTAATATCATCCATTTTGAATTACAGGATAAATATGTACATTCTTCAGTTTTAGATGCTACCGTCCGGAAGTATTCCAGGCCAAAGGTTTTCACATAGAGTGAAATCGAGATCATCAGGATCACCTCTTAAAACTTTATCACATTCTAGTACTACTTGTTGTAGCTTTTCTGCAGGTTTATCAGTTCCATCGTTTGGTGATCCCCCTTGAGCTTCTGAACATGTCCAATCAGACCAACAGAAGGGGTTGTTAAAGTTAATACAACTATTTGATTTGAAGTTCTCCCCAAGTGCTAATGCAACAAAGATTGTAAGAATAACTATCAGTACAGCTATTATAATGTACCAGAATGTGTTCATTTTAAGAGATATCATTAATCTTTCTGAAGTATTCGTTTTATAACTGTCATTCCTTGACCTGATTTAACTATGTTATCATTAGATGCATGGGATACTGATTCATGAAGTTTAAATAATATCATTATTAAACAATGTCCAAAAGGTTCACATTCAAAGTGCTAAATAAAGAGGATGAATCTGGTTATTCTCATTTTGTAAGACTAACCTCCGAAGGATTTGGTAGTGATGATAGAAATATGTTGGATAGAGATGAGATTCTAATAAGAGAAACCAAAATAAGAATTGCTGTAAGTTATCCACTAAATGATGAATACAGATTTGACATAACTCTGAAAGAAGAATCTAATTTTACTCGCTTTCTGCTGGCAGAATCAATAAGTCGATTATATCAGTCGATATACAAAGAAGAGAGAGAAACAGCTACGTTACCAATCAAATCGATGACAGAACTCGGTAATAGAACTGGTTGCATCAGATGTCCTATATTGATGAATAGAGCTTGTTCTAGTGGCAAATATAGTATTTGTATGCATGGTTTAGAAGATCTAGTCTTACATACTGTTTACCATGATGAGAGTAGAAATCTTTACACTCTGGGAATCGATTCATAAAAGTAAGAACTTTTATAACTATTACTCCTTGACCAGATTTAACCATGTTACCATTTCCGTCAAGTCTTGTTAAGTTTAAAATTAATATCATAATTAAACAATGTCTAAGGAGTTCACATTCAAAGTGTTAAATAAAGAAGGAGGTTATTCTCATTTTGTAAGACTAACTCCTAAAGGATTTGAATACGATGGTAGAAATATGTTGGATAAAGATAAGATTCTAATGAGAGGAAACAAGATTACAATTGCTGCAAGTTATCCATTAAATGATAAATACATATTTGACATAATCATTGATAAAAGATTTAATTTTACTCGTTTTGTATTGGCAAAGGTAATAAGTAAGTTGTATCAGTTGATATACAGAGAAGAGAAAGAAACAGATATGTTACCAATAGAATCGATGACAGAACGATATGGTAGAATCTGTTGTAGACGTCCTAAAATGGTGAATGGACATCCATCTTGTGAAAAGTATGATATCTGGGATCATGATCTTGGAGATCTAGTTTTGAATACGGTTTACTATGATTCAGATAGAGATCTCTACACTCTAGTACTCAGTTCATAAAAGTTCCTACTTCAATATTTAGTTTTATAACTGTTACTCCTTGAAGAGATTTGGATCTAACACCCCTTGACCAGATTGGACTATGTTACCATTTCCGTCAAGTCCTGTTGCAGCCGTATGAATCAGTATCCCCATTAGATGAACGAGATTACTGATTCATAAAGTTTAAAATAATACCATAATTAAACAATGTCTAAGGAGTTCACATTCAAAGTGTTAAATGAAGAATCTGAATCTGGTTATTCTCCTTACGTAAGACTAACTCCCAAAGGATTTGAGCTTGATGGTAGAAATATGCTGGATAAAGATAAGATTCTAATAAGAGGAAACAAAATAACAATTGCTGTAAGTTATCCATTAGATGGTGAATACATATCTGATATAACTATTGATGAAGGATCTAATTTTACTCGTTTTGCATTGGCAGAAACAGTAAGTAGGTTATATCAGTTGATATACAAAGAAGAGAAAGAGACAGCTACGTTACCTATTGAAAGTGTAGCGGAACGTGCTAGTAGAACTGGTTGCACTAAATGCCCTAGATTGATGAACAGAGCTTGTTCTAGTGGTAAATATGGTATTTGTATGCATGGTTTAGGAGATCTAGTCTTACATACGGTTTACTATGATCCAAACAGAGATCTCTATACTCTGGGAATCGATTCATAAAAGTTCATACTTCAATATTTCGTTTTATAACTGTCATTCCTTGAAGGTATTTGGATCTATACGACTCCAAGTGAATTGTTTCCCACACTTACATACCCCAGCTGATTTAATCTTCCCACAAGATGCACGACTAATGCTCGTTGATGATGTACTATCAACACATCTGCCAGCTTCACCAATACTGACAAAATCTCTATGAGTACCATCGTGAAAATGCTGTCTTACACCTATACACTGCTTACTCATCCCATTGTGTACTGTTGTTAACAAATTCTTTGAATGAGTAGCGAGTTCAAGATTCTCCAATCTGTTATCTTTACCTTTAGAATTCTTGTGGGAGATTTCGTATCCTTCAGGAACTAATCTATTATGAAACACAGTCCATATCATAACATGTGCTAGTTTAGAGATACTCTTATGTTCAATAGCATCCATTAAACATAAATCAAAGTAATAACCAATATCTGTTCCTCTACTAAGAGCTCCGTTCCATCTAAAACACCAACCTTTATCAGATACCTCAACTGAAGGTTGAATATGAGGGTATAATTCAGATGTAGACTTCCAAGAAGCTTGATCATGTAAATCATCCTTTGTCATGAATCGGTATTTATACCCACCGACGAGTATATTGTTAATACAGTGGTAATTGAAATTATCACGATGTAATCCTACTTCATCAGCTATTTCCTTAATACTGTCATATCGTTGAAGTATTTCTCCATTTTCAGATATCTTAAGTACTGTCTTACCTCTTTGGCTTACTTTGGAACTATTTATGTTTTGTTGAGATGATGTAGCCGGAATCAAATTACAACATGTATAGTTATTCAACTTGATCTGATTAATATGATCCATTGAAATCTTTGATTTTTCATTTCCATACAATGCTTTGAGACCATAAAATGCTATTCCTTGGAGAGTATGGATATTTTTACTCTTGATCTCTCTGTCACATCTTGCTAATCGAACGCTATGGTAACCTCTTTCAGTAATCGATCCTTTAAGATAATTGTTCGTAACAATGTTATATATCTTACCTAGAGATGAGAGCATATAGTTTGGAAATTCAACATCCTTCATCCAGGTCCATATCTCCAGTTCATCGCAAAGAGGACATCTATCTTCTTCATGTTCTAATATTGGTTTCACATTAGATTTAATATCAATAGGATGAAGATAGCATCTACCTTCATGTGTTCCTTTATTCTTGCATTTACCTCTTCTTGTTGTTTCAACTCCACATAAGAGTCTAATGTTCTCTTTATGATCAACATCTTTTTCCTCAGCAGGATGAAGATGACATCTTCCTTCGTATTTTCCTTTATTCCTACATTTACCTCTTCTTGTTATAACACCACACAAAGGACCTGTTATAACCCTAATCTTCTTAGTTTTTCCATTGTGAGAGCTACATTTTGAACCTTCGATTTTAACATGAACTTTGCATTGTAATCCTCGTTGAGTTGTACCTGAACAAGGATATCCATTTTTGTCATGAATGTTACAGTAGATATTTTGTAAGTTGCTCTTATTTTTGCATGTATTACCATTATCAAGAATTTTCGTACATCGATGAGAAGAATCATCATGCTTATAACAATGTTTAATAGCAAGTTTAACCATTATTCTACATTTTGTCTTATCCTTGGTGGGGGCATTACACGGGTGAGACATTTTGAGTGACTCCCGTTTTGATACCAGGTTGAAATTTTTATGCTACTTTATCTAAGTTTATCATTCCTTGAAGAGATTTGGATCCAACACTCCTTGGCCAGATTGAACTATGTTACCATTTCCGTCAAGTCTTGTTGCAGGTGTGTTTGAAGGACATACATACACGTAACAATAGACAGGTGATTCATTCATCTCACACTTTTTCCTAGTTGAAAAGGATGTCTGCCATACTACTATTGTTGCTATAATTAGTATTATTACTATTGCTAATATTATCCAAAACACATGAGTATTATGCATGTTTATGTTATGTGATAATATTTTAAATATCATATCATGCAGTCTTAGTTGAGTGGCGATGTTTGTAGAATGAATAGAGTGGTACGGATACGAGTGTGATTAAACCAATGATCAATATCACTATTGCAAATATGAACTCCCCTTGTGCGACCTGATCATCACTTGTAAAATCGCATCTATTATGAAGATTGATGATAAGTACTGATGATACTATGAAAAGTATTGCTACGAATACTATTATTATCTTGGTGGTCAGAGAAATATCCATCTTTTAAGTCTGAGAATAATATCCGCTTACAATCTCATAAACTATGTAAAGTAGCATAAGTATTCCAATTACTATCAAAGCTATTGCAAATCCGTTCTTTCCTTTAGCTACAGAATCTTCACATTTGTTGGATAGGTTTATGTTTAGTGATCCTATCACTATGAAAAATATCGCTATAACTACAAATACTATTATTATCTTGGTAGTCAGAGAGCTCCCATCTTTTAAGTCTAGGAATACTTTTAAGAGTTATGATGTTTGAGAACTTCCAAATACAATCTCATAAACTGTGTAAAGTAGCAAAAGTATTCCAGCTACTATCAAAGCTATTTCAAATCCTTTCTCTCCTTTCGCTACAGAATCCTTATTGATATCTTCACATTTATTAAATATGTTTACACCTAATGATCCCATCACTATTAGTAGAATCGCAAAAAAGATAAGTATGATTATTAGCCATATAGACATATCTTAAACGAGCACTATTAGTAGAATTGCAAGAATAGATGACATAAATATTGACCGACCAGCCATGTTATTATTTAAGATGAAAGTGATTTAATATCATCATTTCTCAAACTAATATCAAATAATAGTTACACTTGTTCACCAATTCCGATTTTAGAAAGTATGGACAGAACAAACATGGCTACCCAACAGCTAGAACCAATCTACATAATATCAATCGTTGACTTCGAGCAAGGAGTAGCATATGTTGAAATTATAACAGGAGAAGAGAATTTCTTGAAATATGTCCAGACGATGATGTGGAAAAGCTTAGAGTGATGGAAACAGATAAAGTTATATGGGAGATAATGGAGCATGATCGAGAAGAGATTGCTACCGAACATGAAGGTGAATGGCACAATGTAGTGGTCGTTACAGGAAGCGATTTTAGAACTACGGTGAGATAGTATCATAATATAATCGATTTAAGTTCCAATCTAGACAATTCATAGTTTGATAAAGGAGTTAATTGCATAATATAATATCTAACATCAATCATATCACGCATAATCTTAGAGGATTTTGAAAACCATTCTTCCTTTGGCATATTTCCACTACCGATTATTTTCGCATCCAATAGCAAGGGAGGAATTCCTCTAGATGGTCTATCATAGTTCCTCTCATATAATACGAAAGCCCCCGAAATTATCGCAAATTCTCTCGTTAATACTTTATTTAAACCTTTTAATTCTTCTTCATTCAATTCTCTTCTCATACTAGATTCTGCGGCATATTGCAATAACATCTCATCATATGATGCCCCTAATTCTCTAAATCTCATTCCTTTTGGATAGAATTTACCCTGCATTCTTACTAATGTCTTCACAGCTTCTCCTGGACGTTCTTCCACTTTTTCTATTATCTCCTTATATGTCATTCCGTTTATCCATCTTCCATTGAGATTTATCATATTGATTTCAGATAGATTTACTGCTGTTTCTTTCCACGTTTCCCAATATTTCTTATCTAATCCATATTCTACCCATACTTTAGTTTGCCAAAGTGATTCTTCATCGCATAGTTCTCTTAGTTCTCTCCTTTCTGAACATAAGGTAATTATCTCTTTAGTGTTAAGGATAAGAAAGATCTCCTCTATACTTGAAGGATCTAGAGAACCTAAATCTTCTTCCTCTATTCCGATATCACTTAAATCTTCGAGGATAGAATTAATTATATTAATCTTTTCCTCAGACATTGTTTTATTACATTAGTTTTAAAGATCTAAATTGTATGAAACTCTTCTCGTTATATTTCGATTTCTATAGAGTATTACTTTTAAACCTACCTTTTGGAAAGTTTCATTTTTATCAAAATATCATCAGATAGAGAACTAAGTCTCATTATGTAATATTTGACATCAATTAGATCTCTGATAAGTCCAAACGATTTCATGGACCTTTTCTCTGGAGGTAATCTCGCTGCTATCTCTTTATTTAGAAATAAGGATGGATATTTATCGCGGGGATGATCATAATTCATCTCGTACAACCAGAATGCATTGATAATTACAGAAAGATCACTCGTTAATACATGTTGAAGAGTGCTTAACTCTTCTGGAGTCAACTTCCTTTTCATCGATTCTCTGGCAGCTTTTCTAAATTCTTCATGAAAAGGGTATCCATATACTTTAAATGTCATGGTTGTGGGATAGAATTTGATCTGCATATCTATTAATGTTTTTGCTCCTTTCCCAGGATGGTTCTGTGCTTCTTTTACCATCTCTCCATAAGTCATTCCATTTATCCATTTAGTATTTAGATTTACCATGTTTAGTTGGAATAAATTCTTTGCCGTTTCTCTCCACGTGACCCAATATTTTTTCGTTAAACCATAGTCAGTCAATACTTTTGTCTTCCATAGGAAATCTCTATTACATACATCATTGAACTTTTTGCTAACTCTGCATAAGATCGATATTTTCCCAACATTAAGATTAAGAAAAATCTCCTGAACTATATCGGGAGAAGGATTATAAAGATCTTTCTTCGTAATATTGAGATCCAGAAGAATTTCTTTCACTTCACCCATTTTACCTGTGGGTTTTAAATCAGTAATTATTTGTTGATCAATAATCATATAGCAGACAAAAAGAACACACCTTCATCACATAATAGATAGGATCGACTAAAGGAAGTGAATATAGTTCTGGATGTTTATCATAATTATGTGAGATCATATCTCCGCCATATAAGGCTGGATATGATCTCAAAAGAATTTCGACAGTTCCAGAAATTGCCAATATCTCTTTCGATCTTATGTGATGTATGTTGTTTAATTCTATTTGAGTTAGTTCTCGCCCTAACGCACGAAATGCAATATCATCGACACTCTTTTTTGAATCTGCATTCATAAATTCATACAAATACTTTGGATTATTTGTAAATTTAATCAATTCATAAGTTTTCTTACATTTCAAGAAATCAACTCCTTTTTCCAAAGATTCATTCAGTATCTCTCTGTAAGTCTGTCCATTAATCCACTTGTTGTTCATATTAATCATTCGAATTCTAGTCATCCATTTAGCTGTTCTCTCCCATGTCAGATTATCTTGCTTATCTATGTGTTCTCCATATTTCTTTTCTATTCCATAATCGCTGAATACTTTATCCCTCCATAATGACTCCCTTTTACATACTAAATTGAATTTAACGCTTACAGGAGGTAGAATGAATATTTCTCTAGCTAGAAGATTGAAGAAGATCTTTTGTACAAGATCAGAGGTTAGACTGTTCATAAAAACTCATTTTGCATCACGACAGGAACATAACGTTAAAATCAATTTTATCTCGATGATCTGTCTGAGAGAATATAGCCATGAAATGAGTTTGATTAGATGTATCCTTAAATGCATTTTCCGTAAAAGATTCATCGAAAGATGTTACTCAACAAATAGAAATTGGCATAATTTCTATTTTTACTCTCCTTAAAAATGTCTCTATTTGAAGATCTTATTATTGATGATAAAAGAACATACATCATAAATAATAATAGGTTTGATGCTTATCCTGATGATTGGCCTGAGAACTCCACATTCAGAATCATGTATGAAGGTGACAAATATAGTGAAAACTATAAACTTTCCAATAATAAGATTTTATCGGATACTGTAGATTTAATTAGTGCTGTCATCACTAAAGATATTGAAATGGATAAGATAGATCCTGATGAAGTTAATTGGAATAACTTGAAAATAGCTGTAAATTATCTAGGATTAGGTGTTTCCGTTGATTATATCTATCCACTTTTTCTTACTCAAAATGATAGAGAAATATGGTATAATGACTGTGAATCTCGGAGAACCTATATATGCAGATATGATGAAACAGAACCTCTAATCATTGAAGGTGAAAAGTTTGAGGAAGAAGGAAAACTAATCGAACTTAAACATAATTTTCCTGATGAAAAATCCGATTATGATACTTTAGGAAGCAAATCTTTCAGAAGTACAGAAAATTACTTCTTGAAAAAGTTTATGGAAGAAAATTCAGAAACAAGATCTAAACTAGTTGACGATATTTTTCATGAATTGCAGCTTATTCCTAAACTGTTTGTCGCTGGAGGTATAGCACTCGCATTATTTGAAAGTGATAAAAATCTGAACGATATAGATATTTTTGCATATGGTCAAAATGCCCTCAGGAATATAATAGAGGGTGTGAAAATATGTCAAGAGCTAGCGATGGAGAATAATTCTAAATTTGATTATGAGCTCGGTTACGCTAGAACAAAATTGGATTATGATGTATTGCAATCCGCTGTTCTTCAAAAATACAACTGGAAAAGAGTTATACGTACTCCTATCAGAACACGTTATTCAATAACAATTCCTGTTGGGTCGTCAGAACAATACGATAACATTATAGATGTTCAATTTATACTTTTGGAATCGCGAAGTCCTTACGAAATATTGAGTAGATTTGATCTTGATTCATCATGTATTGGATTTAATACTAGTGAGCCTGGTAAATTTTATGGACTTCCTAGAACTGTCAGATCTTTAGAAACTCGAACAAATGTCGTAGATCCAACGAGACAAAGTCCAACATACATACAAAGATTAATCAAATATCATAACAGAGGTTATCTGATATCACTTCCAGGTCTAAATAGCGTTAAGTATTCTTCTGAAATGATTACAAAGATAATTATGTTTTCGGAAGACAAAGCAAAAACAGTAAGGAGTATGAAATTGACAGGGTTAAATTCTCTTCTTTTATCCGCATTCATGGGTTATCATGTATCTGGAAAAAGAGAACCTGGAGACTATTCTCATATGACTGGTTTAGGAGCTCATAGATTATTCACATATTATGATCTGCTGGCTGAACAAGGAAAATTAGATGAATTAGCAAAGTTGGATGAACAATTTGACAGCATGGCATTTGTGATCGGTGACGTTCTCAACGAAGGTCAAAAGCTTTTTAGGATTAAAAGACACGAAATTGATCCATGGATAAACTATAATCCTGTATATCCCAAAATAGAACTTATGGAAAACGATCCTCAGAATGGAATGATAGGATCGATACATCAAGTCAAGACTTCATTCTATGGACAGTATTACGGTGTTGAATCCATTAAATTGTAAATTTAAAAATTTCGATAGTTTCTAAGATTTGCATCAGAACTATTCAGCAGGTTTCTTTGACAATTTCATGCATTCATAATACCTCTTGATAAATTTTTCATCTCTATAGATTGTCTCATAAGAACATTCTTTAATTCGATCTTTGAGAATAGGATATTTCTTTAAATGATCTCTTGTCTTCGTAATGCTCAATTCCCTCAACTGTTCTTCATATAGAGCCACTGAATGATCATGTGGATAATATTTAGAATATAACCATCTTTCTATATCTTCTCTACATTGGGGGTCAGTGCATCCACTTAGTCTCGAATCAAGGTTTTCATTTAAAATGTTACATTTTTCTTTGTAATCTTTAAATTCATCGTTAGATGGTTTCTCGGGAAGCTTTATGTTTCTAGTATCTTCGAGCAAATTTTCAAGAGATGTTTCATGCGAAACAGGAGAATTACCCATTTTTGTCTCTTAGTGTTAGAGTATAAGTAAATCAATTTGTTGCTATTGTTTTTAAATTTTTCACTAATCGAAATCATGCCCGAAAGGTGGTAAATTATCTGTCGGACAATTCTCATGTCCAGATTCGCGAATCTTTTCGAATTCACTACGTAACTCATCTCGATTCATCAACGCGATGTATATTTCCCCAAATGTTTTCCATTCCCTCGTAACTTTGTTTATTTTGGCCCTTGCTATTTCTGTTCCTGATGCCATCGCACGTGTAATGGCATGATCAAATGTGCATGAATTACGATACCAACTTAATATGTGGATAGCAAAGTTTTCTCTGGTTGGTTTAATATGATTTAAACGATTTTCATCTTTCCCCAGCTCTACAAGATGTCTAAGCATTGATTCTTCATCGATAAATACTAACGCTGAAGGCCACTCACGTCCTTGGTAAAGAAATATTTCTTCCGGTAATCTTTTGAGTTCATTTTTTGTGATTTCTCTAAGATATCTGTCTTCTTTCCACCATCGATCTTCCTCTTTGAATTCTCCAGATTTTTCGTCTAATTTAAGAAGACTGATGCCATCTGAATCATGCCTGGAATAAAATTTATCAAATACCTTTCTAGCTATGGAAAATTTAGTGAAATAACCAAAGTGTCCTTCGTAGTCACAGTCATAATCATAAACTTGATAAATAGCCATTTATCTTGTATCATTTGACCAATCAAGATAAATCACTTTTAAAATGCTTATAACAGTTTGTGACATTCAGACCTCTAGCATACTTTAATATAGGATAAACATCTCTTTCGCAATGGAAATAATTGATGGGGTATTCTAAAGAAAATATGAAAATTGTTCCAAATTTATAGTTAGTCTTAAGCATCTGGGATTTTAAATAACGGATGTGGTTTCCTAGATAATAAACATTTTTATTGATCTAACTTCAGTTACACAAATATCATACTTCAATATAATCTAACTGGAATAAAAGTTATTTTAAGTATTATACCGAAATACATTCTCCACATATTTTTCCCACTCATTTCCAAAGATAATTTTAGTACATTCTAAGGTCGATAAATTTCTATCGATGATCTTCTTCACTACTTTCCTGTTCCATGAATAAAAATTGCAGCGAGCTATTGATCTAAAATATTTAGCAAGATTAACATTTCCATGTTCTATGATCATCAAGAAAACAGACTGATAGTTATTAAATAAATCTTCCTGTCTGATCTCTGCCATATATCCCGGATGAAGTCCTAAACTTGGATCATCAGGATTGATCGAAACATATCTCATGTACTCTTTTGTAACACATTCTTCACTATAACAATATAGTTTTCCACAGTAGCATTTATTTTCCTCAACAAACTTAGATTTTGCATACTCAATCATTCTTTCGTCATCGTTTGCTAAAGCCCATTTCATGACATATTGCCAGCCGCGTATTTTCTTGTTCAAATAAACGATGTCTTTATAGGTGAAAAGTCGATAATTTGTTCCATCTATCCCACAATTGATGAAATATTCAAGAATTAAATACGATGTACTTTCATCGAGATGATCTCTGAGAACTTCCATCGTTTGTATTCTTGCGATGAAGGTATCGAGATAGATCAATTTTTAGATGAAGTAGTTATCAACTTTTAAGAATAATCTTCTATTTCAACATTATCTCCGGTGACTTTAGCAACAAACCATTCATTATTATCGACTGCAGAATTAATAATGTCATCTATTTTCATATCCTTGACCTCTTCCAAAAATGGTTCATGTTCTCCGTAATGTTTGAGGGTACGTTCGATTGCATACTCTCTCAATTTTTCATCCCCAACAACAATTTCAAATTCAAAATCGCTGCCATTTGGATCAAAAGAGGCAATTATATATGTCGGGACAAAACTCATGTTTGTCTTTACGAAATAATGTGTAAAAATAAATCAATTTTATTTATGTAATGAGGATGATTAAACGGCTTTTAGGAAGTATAATTCTCTATTTCGACATTATCCCCGGTGACTTTAACAGTAGAAAACGACCCATCTTCATGTGCATTTGCAATAAGTTCCCCTATTTCTATAGTCCTAAGTTTTTCCAAATATGGTTCATTATTAAAATATTTTTCGAGGCCATACGTAATTGCGTAAATCCTTAATTCTTCGTCCCCAATGACAACTTCAATATCGGTGGATCCAGATTCCGTGTGCACAACTATATATGCCGGTTCAGAAGCTATGGTATCTTTGTGTTCTTCAATATCTTCGCTAGGTGATCTTCTCCTCATGGGGCAGATGGTATCTTCCGAACAATTCTCATGCCCAGGTTCACGGATCTTTTCAAATTCCCTTCTCAATTTCTCTCTATCCATAAGAGGAACATATATTTCTCCTGGAGATTTCCACCTTCTTGTAACTGTATTAATCTTAGTCCTTGCTATCCCTTCTTCCAAATCTATTGCACTTTCGACAGCATAATCAAATGTACATGAATCTCGAAACCAACTTAATGTGTAGATAGCAAAGTTTTCCCTAGTGGGTTTGATATGACTTAAATCATCCCCATATTGTTTTGCAAGATATTCGAGCATTGATTCTTCATCGATAAATGAGGACATCGAATCCCATTCACATCCTTGAAACGAAAAGATCTCATCTGGTAATCTCTTGATCTCCTCCTTTGTTATCTTTCTGAGAGAGTTTTCGTCATCTTCTCCCCACCAATCTTCTGATTTGAATTCTCCTGATTTTTCATCCAATTTGAGGAGACCGATACCATGATTTTGATAGCTGAAATCTGACTTATCATGTTCTTTTTTGGCATCAGAAAAATGAGTGAAATATCCAACATGTCCATCATGATCATATATATGATAAACAGCCATAATTTTGAGATGTTTAGTTATCGATGAATTATATCATTTTTATCCAATTTTGAAAATGATATACTTAAACTTCACGTATAACATACAAAATGGATTCACTTCAGCAAACTGGGAACAATCTTAAAGATATTATCTCTTGGGTTAAATCTGGACATATAGTTACCTTGAAGGCTGGATTTAAGACATTGACATATCATAACAAATGTGGTAGTGGATCTCTTCTTTATTCAGATAAAGTTATAAATGTAGACGTTGGTAGTTATGCAAGTCTATTAAATGAGGGTGAATGGCCATGGTACTTTGATGATGAAGGATGTCGGATCTGTTCCTGTAAGATTGGGAAAAAACTAGTATGTTCAATAAATATTAAGCTTGGATATTGAACTTTTAAATTCTAATCAGCATCAAACAGTGTCCATAACTGTTCATGTGTAAAAGAACTAAATAGGATCACATAAGGAATGTAATCGAATAGAGAAGAAGATTTAACATTTTTCGGAATCTCAGGCCTATTTCCATATGTAAATTCGAGCAATATATGTAGGGGTAAAGGCGATATTGGATTTATATCATCAAATATATAGACAGAAGCAATAATTACTGCTATTTCTCTCGTCATAACCTTTTCAAAATAATCCAATTCTTTCCTTTGAAATTTAGATTCCACGTCATTCATGTTTTCCCAAGCGTAATTCTGAAGCGCTCGTTCATCATAGATAAAGGAAATTTTCTCACCTCCATTATATGTGAAATTATAAACTTTACACATAGCTTTATATCTCATATCTTTTACATATTTGCGACCATTACCACATTTGCACACCGCCAAATCAAATATTTCTCTGTATGTCATTCTATTAATCCATCTTTTGTTGAGATCAATCATGTTACATAGAAATAGGTTCTTTGCAGTTTCTCTCCATGATGAACCATACATTTTGTACACTCCGTATCTTGCAGAAATCATATTTTTCCACATCAATTCTCTATTAGCAACGAGGTTAAATTTTACATTTATGCGAGATAGCTCCGATATTTTACCAATAGTAAGATGGGTAAATATGTTCTGAAGCACATCAGATACTATTCTATCCATTGAATTGATGTTTATTTTGAGTTTTCTCTAAACATCAATTCTTGAATGATAGCTAATATAAAATTGATATACCTTCCCTCTTCGTCTCGAAACAGAAAAAGATGAGCGCGCTTAAACCCACTATCATCAAACTGATAGATAGATGGAAAGAACTATCTGAAGATCCCATAGTCATCATTTTATCATGTCTCGATTTTCGTGTCATCTTTCCCTTGGATTTGTTCATCCACTATACTAAACTTCAATCTCTTTCCAAAGATAAACAGAGAAAGCTTTTTCAAGTGAAATGCGAACAAGGTCTTCTTTCACATGCCAAATTGAGACATCTCCTATTAAAGAACATAAGTAAAGCTATTACAACTCGTTCTGGCAACAAAATGGTTGATTTAATTCTTTTAGATGAGATCTTTGAAAATGTTTTTAATGAGGTAGATCTTGGAGAATTTTCTATAATTCATACATTGAATTCTCATCAGTTAGAAATTCTTGATAACATTTTTACAAGAGAATTTCTAATAGTGCGTGCAACTTCTACTGCTTTTAGATCTCTGATGAAAATGTTCAGTTATGAATCTTATGTAACACCATTAATTGATTTCTATCCTTTCATGATAAAATATAATTCTCTATTGAACTCTGTCCTAGGAAGTTATATCCAACTCAATTTGGATTGAGGATCAAGCTTGGTAATCGACTTTAAAAAAATGTGCTATAGATATATGATCGAAATATGACCAAAATTGACCATATATCTTTTATCTCCCGTGACAAAGAAAGATGGATGAATTATTCAATGCTGCGGATAATGGAGATTTCAAATTGTTTAAGCAACTGGAATCGGAAATAGAAGAAAAAGATATCAATTGGGGTGAATGTTATGAATGGGCTTTCCAAGGAGGTAACTTTGATATCGTTAAGTATTGTGAAGAAAAGGGTGCGAATCCCTATACTATTCTTGATTTAGGCGAAGTTGAATCAACATTGGAAGGGTGGAAAACATTTATGATTCGAGCTGCGAAAAATGGAGATTTAGATCTATTGATGTGGTCTGAATTAAAGATAGAAGAAAAATATCAATGTATTCTTGGATTGAATGAATTTAAGATTAAGATAGACAAATTTGGACTATTTCATATCGAAAGAGATGAAGATGACTTCTATGTAAAGGAGTTTGGTGAATGTTATGATGATAGAGATGATGTTATGAATCCGTTACCTACCATTACTTTCTACTCTAACTTTTCAGTTATCAAAGAATACGGTCACGCAGATCTAATAGCTCATGGAAAAGAAGAGAATAAAGCCAAGATGGTTGAATTTTTAAGAAAAGTGTTGAAAGTAGCAAGGTATGGAGAAATCGGCAAATATCTTAAACACAACCTTAGATATCGTTGATCTTTAAAAATTGATCAAATGAATTTTCCGTGACGAGAACAAAAAATAACCAATGGATAAACTGATCAATGCTGCACAAAGAGGAAACTTGAAGATATTCAAACAATTGGAGAAGGAGACAAAAGATATCGATTGGCAGGAATGTTTTTCTACTGCTTTCCTCAAGGGTAATTTTAACATTGTTAAATATTGTGAAGATAAGGGTGAATATGGATATTGTCTCTTGCCGTACGATTTGGAAGATATTAACTTCACGCATAAGCAATGGAAACGATGTATGTACTGGGCAGCAGGAATAGATAAATTTAACACTTTTATGTGGTGTGAACTCAAGGTTGCAGAAGGATATGGATGTGTCATTGGGCTGAAGAACTTTAAGACGAAAATAGATAATGGATCTATATACATCGAAAAAGATGAAGACGATTTCTATGAGAAAGTATTCTCAGGTCAAGATGAATATCTTGAAAATTCGCTGCCAAGTGTTAAATTTCCTTCTGGTTTCTCAACAGTTGCAGCATCCGGTGATAAAGTGGATGTGATCTCTCGTGAAGGGGATAGGAATAAGATGATCAAATGTTTAAGGAAAGCTTTGAAGAATAGCAAAGGAGAGGTTACTGCCTATCTTGAAGATAAATTGGGTATAGAGAGCGACAAAGAATGATACTATTAAAACTGATCAATATAAATATATCTTGTAAGAATGTCAAAATGGACAGTGTAAGTTCAGATGTGCTTCAGACGATACTTTCCTATCTTGATATTGGAGAGATATCAAGAAAGTGCTTTACTAGTCATCCCTTCGATAGAGTTTGTAAGTCGGAATTCTTGTTGAAGAACATACTCGAAAAAGACTACAGTGTAATAGAAAAAGGAGATAATGACACTTGGAGAAATAAAGCGAAAAAGGTATATCTTGAAAGTGCTCTATTCTGAAATAATGTTGATGAACACATTCATTGTTATATGTGGAATTATTCCACAATTGACAATCCCGCTATTAAGTTCGAAGAGAAATTCATTGATCATTCTCTCAGAGAGAGAAAAGAATTCTTTGCGACAGGGATTATCTTTAGAGAGTTCTTCGAAGCACATTACACCATGAACATCGAAAATGAGCACTTTTGTAAGGTTTTCATCGATCTATTTAAGAAGACAGCCTTTTTATCCCCACAGAAGAAAATAAGCATTAAGTGGATACTATATTTGACTGATGGAGATTTGTGTCATTCTGTAATTCTTGGTAGAATACGTATTTTAGCCGACATCTATTTAAATCATGGTGATCTATTCATAGATGATGTAGATTCAATCGAGTGGAAAAGAGAACTAATGATACATAATGACTATCGATTATGAGATCAAGCTTTATATCCTAACCTAAAATCTCTGTATGTTCATTAAATGTATTTGAATCTAAAATTCTTATACACACGTGATAGACGACATGCTCTTGAAATTCCCCCTTCATCCATATTAAGCTTTAAGGCAGCTACAGATACACTAGGAAACTTATCAATAAATTTTCCATCTAAAGTCAGCTGATGTAATGGTTTGGATACTAATTTGCTACGATTTTCATCTTCACGATTAACAAACCTGAAATAGCATCCTCCTGAAGTTTGTTGATGTCCATGACAAACATGGCTGATACCTGTAGCAGAGATAGTTAATGTTGATGCAGCTTTAGATATGGAAGAGAATGTTGCAATGATATTCCCATGTTCATCTATTTGATTAACTGGAGAGGACCTTGATCTAGCTATGGGTTTCTTAGCCTTAGCTGAATCAGTATATTTCCATATGTAACCTCCAGCACTAATCACGATTTTACCTTTACAAGCACTAGCAATATTACTAGCATGAACTCCTGTTTCATCATAAGCTTTTTTCATACTAATGAATTCCGTAATAAATTCATTTGACATAGAATATTGACATACTGGTATTCTAGTATTCATTAACCCAGTATCTAATGCGTGTTTAATATTATCTGGGCCTGTGGCGTACTCTAAATTAGAGAATTTATTGTTTTCCTTGTTACCATCTATATGATTAACTTGTAAGTCATCTATCCTTCCATCAGAGAACACACCACATATTAATCTATTGACTTGCTTGTGTCTACTAGAACCATCTATATGAAGTAGGTATACATACAAATGACCAGAATCATATTTGCATCCTATTGTTGTTCCACTCTTTCTCCTGATTCTACCAAGATTAGATACTAGGAATGATGATATCTCAGGAAATCTCTCAGTACCATCTTTCCAAATTTCATCAGGTAAATCGATATTCTCAACGTAGCACCATTCGTATCCTTTATATTTTATTTCCTTGTAACAAGCATTTAGTATGCTAAATCTATTTCCATTAACAGATTTAACAGCCTCTTCACAATTTACAAAAGTTCTTGTCTTGATTCCATCTTTGAATTGCTGGATAACTTTCTTGCGTCTGGTAGGAGTTCTTCTATTAAAAGCTTGTTCACTCTTAGTTGCATATCTTAAATTTGACAATCTATCATCATCAGGTATTCTATTAATATGATCAACTGTTTTATCTTCTTCTATACCATCGAATGCATATTTCATTAGATTGTATCTTGCTTTTCTAACCTGTTTCCCTCTATCATTTGTTAAAAAGTACTTCTTTCGACCACATCTCATGGATCCAGCTAGATTATCACGAGTTTGAACATTCCTAACGTGCTGTTGATCAGAAACTTCATATTTAGAAAATGATAGGAAGTCGAGACTCTTCCAAGTTTCAATTGGCTCATCTTCTGATTTGATTTCTTCTTCTTCTTCTTCTACCTCTTCAGATTTGACCTCATCTTCAACTATATTTGATTCATCAAAAACCTTAATTAATTCTTCAATGGTAATCTTAATATGAGTTCCATCATCATTCAAGAGTCTAAAATATGATCCACCCTTCCTACCTTTCAATAAACGTTTAGAATCATCGTTCCTAACATGATTATATGTAGAGACTGCATATTTCGATAACCCTATTGAATTGAGTGATTTCCATTGTTCTCCTTCTAATTTAACTTTATTATCTTTAGGTGTATCAAATAGCTTCATTAGTTTATCTATTGTAGTATTAATAACTTCTCCATCAAGCTTCTTCAGTAGGAAAAACAATCCTCCTTGCTTCTTACGCCCTTTCAGTATTGTATCATTCACAACATTTTTCAGCTTACCATCGGTTGATAATGAATAATTAGGTAAATCGATGATATCTAGAAATCTCCATTGTGTTTTATCATGTTCATCACTTAATATCTCTGATGATGTATCGAAAATTTTCATCAACTCTTCAGATGTAGTTTTGATGTATGTTCCATCTATCTTCTTAAGTCGATGATATCTTATACCATCCATCTTTCTACCTTTCAATATATGTTTAGTACCATCATTCTTAACTCTACCTCCTGTGGATATTGAATACATAGGTAATCCCATATGATCTAAACATTTCCATTCTTCAACTGATGCCATCATGTTATTTATAATACTGTAAAAGTAATATTAATCATTTTGAGCCCCACATAGATTGATCATCAAAATTGATATTTTTATTTTTGTCAGTAAAGATCACAAAACACCATGGATAGCAAAGAAAACAACTTCGGGTTTCATGTGAAAAAGGAAAAGACATTATTGGAGACTGTCAAAAAGGGTAAGATTTTACAGATATACATCTCAAGTCCTAGAGGACACACTGTTGGTTGCAATATTGATGATATTGAAGCAACGAGAGAGTATGTCAATGAGAATGAAATCAAGCTTTATATTCACTCGTCGTTGACTATAAATTTGTGTGGTGCGAGCAAGCTAGAGAAGGATAAGAGGTTTCTTCAGAAGAAACAGAATTCGATCAGTTGTCTAGCGGAACAGATGGATGTAGCTTCCTTACTTAATGCTCAGTTGGTAGTTCACTCGGGTTCATGTGTTGATAAGAAAAGACAATATGAAGAACTCTGCAAGAATGTGAAAGAAGCTTTCACAAGAAAGACTAAGTTTGTTGTTGATCCGAAGAAGAGACATATGCTGTTAGAGAATTCTGCTGGAGAAGGTAATAAGCTAGGATCTACAATACAGGAATTAGCCGATATCCTTGCTTGTCTCCCAGATGACATTGCAGAGAGAGTTGATCTAGTCATAGATACCGCACACATATCAGGCAGAGGTGAGTACAATCTGGGAACAAAAGAAGGTATTGATGATCTTTATGATGATATTGATAATATCATCGGCATTAACAGAGTTAAACTGATTCATTTGAATGATAGTTTCGTTCCTTTTGGATCTCGAGTAGATAGACATGCTGCCCTATGTTTAGGTACTATCTGGAAAGATAATATTGACACTTTGAAATACTTCATTGAGAAGTTCAAAGGCATTCCTATGATAGGTGAACCGCCTAAATCTAGTATCAATGATTTAAACCTTCTCAAAGAGCTTGGATTAATTGATTAGGCTAAATCTAGTTTTAAAAGTTTAGTTATTCACGAGAATGATTGCTTTACCATTAAAATGCCCAAAGTAGGGAAGTATCTTAAGGAATTTGATCTCAAGAAAGGATTATCCATGAGTGGATACACACTAAGTGATATTCATGTTGGACATGTGTCCATCAAGAGGTACAAGAAGTATCAATATCCATCCATCTTAACATGGAAAAAGATTGATTCAAGTGCGACATCTCAGAAACTTCTCAATTCTCTATCTGATTATTTAGGTAAGAATATGACCATTTATACTTTTCATGGTAATCCATATTCATGCGATTTTGGCCAACTCGAGATAAACCATGAGGATGATATGTTCGTCATCATTGAAGCAACAGGTGAATGTGATCGAGTGTGATTTTCTGTGATGATTTTCATTTCTAGTATGAAATCATTAAAGTGATTGCATTAATGCACAAATAAATGTGAAAGAAAGTATCATCCCTTAGTCTATATTAAAACTGATATAATGTCAAATTTAACCAACCACGGAAAATGGCAGAAGATAATCATTTCTCTCTACAAGCAGTGAGAAAAAGAGATCTAGATACTCTTAAGAATATTGATAATCTATCACAAGAATCGATTGAGAAATCCATGCTTATAGCAGCGGAAAAAGGTTATTTTGAAATATTCAAATACTTGGTAGAGAAAGCAGATGAAGAGAAAACACAATGGGGAGATTACCAAGAAATTTCAGCAAAAGAAGGTCATCTCAATATTTTTGTGTATCTTAATGAAAACAAAGCAGAGTATATTTACGATGATTGGCATGATTTCATGGAGTATGCGGTAATTCGTGGTGATCTCGAGATGGTAAAGTATCTTGATCATGGAATTATAGATGAATATATAGTTCTTGCTATGAATCATAGACATCATCATATAGCTAAATATGCATTAGAAAATGGGAATGTAAGATTTATGGATTTGGATGAATATCTAATGGGATCATTAGAACAAGGATACTTCGATTTAGTAGAGATTATTGTTGAACAACTAGAAGATATAGATTGGAATCAGATCTATGAAGAATTTGAAGGGGATTATGAGGAGAATAGTAATAAAGTTGTTCGTGCTTACATCAAGAGTAAAATTGAATCGAATGTAGATAAATAATACATATCATTAATCGTCACGAGGAACTTGAATTAATAAGTGAACAACTTTAAAAGTTTTATTATCTCCAATATTAAAGATCATGGATATCGAAAATGGAGCGGTAGATGCAGTGGAAAATGGCTCTAACCAAGGAATATGGATAGCAGTGATTGTCATATTCATAATCCTTGTCATATTGATAATCATCGGAGTTATCGTAGCTAACAATCAAAATGGAGGTCTTGGAGATAATTGTAACAAGACTAGTGATTGTGATTCAGGATTGATATGTCAAAACAGATCAAACCCTGACTCGAATAGTAATAAGCAATGTTTATCGCAAGAAGGAGCTAAGTGCTCAACTAGCTCAAACTGTGTATCTAGTTTGAATTGCATTAATGGAATGTGCACCGCATAGATAAATCTTTTAAAATGCAGAAAGATCATTATCAATGCATCTTCCATGTAGTTTCACATACCTTACAAACAATAGTTACAGTAGCAGCTTCATCAGCAGATCTAGTTTGCTTAGATGAAGCTACAGTTCTCTTCGATCTACATTTCTCATTCTTGCAAGTGAATATACCTTCAACTGCAACATCCTTCCTAACAGCATCTATCCTCTCTAAAGAGATATTAAGATTGTATTCATTCATAAGTTGAGAGTTCATGAATAGATATCTAGGATCTTTAGAGGTTTTGATATATTCAAGAGCTTTAACATATCCTATCTCATCAACTAAATACTTAAGTTCATAGATCCATTCAGGTTCTTGGAATTCTGCATTTGAAAGTATGAAGTCTATTATTTCATTATTTCCTTTGAATATATCATCTAGCTGAAAACGATACGCCATCCAGTGTTTGTCTATATTTGATAACAATAATGTATTTAGATCAGTTTTGAAAATTGATTAAAACATACATTTAATTGACACACTATCCAAAGATAATGTCTGTCAGAGGTCCTCGAATAGTATCTAGAAGGAAGAAAAAGAGCTCTCTAAGGGTACAATCGAAATCAAGAACTGTTGAAGAATGTTTACCCTGTCCACCTTGTCCTACTATATTACGAAGCAGACAAAAGGAACCCTCTTCAATAGTCAAACCTATTACATTACGAAGTAGACGAAGAAAACCAAGTATTACTGTATTGTCAAAACCCTCTCCTGTTCTCGAGCCTGCTAAGCCTTCTTTAGTAATCAAGCCTATTACATTGCGGAGTAGACGAAAGAAACCAAGTCTTGCTGTATTGTCGAAGTCTCGCAGTATACGATTGCCTGTTCCTGTCATTGAGCCTTTCTCAGTAGTCAAGCCTATTACTGTCATCGAGTTTGATGAGCCTCCTTTAGTAGTCAAGCCTATTACATTGCGAAGTAGACGAAAGAAACCAAGTTTTGCTGCATTGTCAAAGCCTCGCAGTATACGATTGCCTGTTCCTGTCATCGAGCCTTTCCCAGTAGTCAAGCCTATTACTATCATCGAGTTTGATAAGCCTCCTTTAGTAGTCAAGCCTATTACATTGCGAAGTAGACGAAAGAAACCAAGTTTTGCTGCATTGTCAAAGCCTCGCAGTATACGATTGCCTGTTCCTGTCATCGAGCCTGATGAGCCTCTACTTATTGTTAAACCAGAGAAGATAATTAGATCTCGTATCAGATCTCGGCGTAGTTTGAGAGTGACATCAAAACCTCGTACATTTGAAGAATCCGAAATTGAATTATCTGTACCATCTGGTATAACAGCAATTGATTTACCTCATACAAATCTAAGGTCTCCCTTTACTGCTACTATATCTCGTCATGAAGAAGATATCAAGCCCACTGTCGAAATACCCGGAGCTCCATCATTTGAAGAAGAGAAAGTTACTGTGCCTGTGATAGTGAAACCTGTAATAGTTGGAGGTATTCATGTTCATATGGTTCAACCTGTAGCACCAAAAGAGAGACCTCCAAGATCAAGAAGAAAGAAGGATGATCCTTTCTCTCTTGATCTCACTGAAATGAAAATATCAACAGATACACCCCACGCTGCCACATTTCAACCCCATAGGGTTTTTAAAGAAAAATCAACACCTTTACCAGTGTCGGGAGCTCCTCTAGATAAGCCAACTCTTGGCATTAGAAAAATAGAGATAGATCTTAGCAGTTTCAACATTAAACCTATTAATATACCAATCTTAGGTGATAATCTATTCGTGAATAGGATCAAGAATTTAAAGACTCTTGAACTTCCAATAACAAGTAGTAAGATCATGAAACCTATTCCATTACCAAAAGTAGAAGAAGTACATGAAGAAAAGAGACAGGATATTGGTATCGATATTGGTATGATTAACTGGACTGAGAAAAGAGGGAAAAGTTACACGGTAATTGAATTGATAGAATTTATCAAGAAATATAGCGGTAATACCGAAAAACCAGCTAAGAAACGTAAGAAAGAATTAGTTTTACAGCTCAGAAGAATATTAAGAGACCAGGGATATAATATGCCCCCAATTTTAAACTGACTCTTTTTAAAAAATAGCTCACTCTGTTTTCTCTAGTTGTGAAGAGCTCTACAATATAACACTACTAATATAATCACCACAACTAATAAAAATATGGATATAGTCCAAATTACCAATGATGTATTCAGCAATAATAATATAACTACTAATATTATTATTCCAATAATCACCCAGTGATAGCCAAGTACATTTATTCCTTCTCCTGTTTTTTCATATTCATTCCCTAATATACTTCCAATATAATGATTATATCTAAGAAATGAATCAATATTCGAAGCCGGTGTGTGTATGAAAAAAGGATAAGTATTGTATCTTTTGTTGAATATTTTATCTCCGTGACAAGTATATTCTCCTACATTACCATTAATGGGATGACAGATAATATTGCCAATAAAATGAGAAGTGCAATCCAGATGAATCAAATCAGGATGTAAATCTGTATATCTTTTAGTAACTATTTGTTCATTCCATGCTATTTCTTTACCTTTATATGAAACCCTAAGCATCACATTATTACGAAACATATCTTGAGAAAATTGTTCATAATCGCGGATAAGATACTGCATAAGATCTATCAATTCATTACGATAACCTGATATCAATCCCCAGTTGAGGTATATATTAGGTAATATTTTCTTATTATTGTCCCAATAATTAGTCAAAGGTCTACAGCAAGTTGCTGTACAGTTAGGTTCTGCCCCTATTACGATTGATTTGTTGACACTCTGAAACTCAGTTATGTATTCTTCTGATGCGTTGATAATATTGTTAGCTGCTATATCATGAACATCAATGAATGCATAAATTGTCTTGTCATCAGACCTAGATTGAAGATATTTTAGATAAGCTCTAGGTCTCGTGATCCAACCTTTCCATTTCTCGTTTCGACCTATCAACCAATAATCATATTCGCAAATCTTTAACGATCTTAACCAATTCCTTTCGAAGGTATTTGATTTATTCGAATAACCTACGATCTTAAGTTTGCTCATTTTAATACAATTTTAAAACTTAGTGATGTAACTTAAAAATGATCTTGATTTAAACTTCCTATGAAGACTTTAAACAATGGACGTTTTAACAGAACATGTCAATCGAGATGTTGCTATGTTCATTCTTGAATATCTTATCAATTCAGACGAATATACAGTGTTCACAGTCAAAGATCTCATTGTCATGGAATCGAAGATTAAGAATTGGAAGGATTGTTTACGATGGTCTATATGTGTTGGAAGAATGGATATACTTAAACATGTTCATGAGATAATTGTCGAGAAGTATAAGAAGATGGGATTCAAAGGAGGTTTCAAATTAAACATTCTGAGGGAAACCTACATCGATATAGCATGTTCTCATGGTAACAATGCTGCCTTTAAATATCTTGGTAAAAGTTCATTATCGAAAGAGTTCTGGAGAGATAAAGCTATCACAGTTGTACTTAAAGGTAATAAAGAACTCGCAGTGTTCATATATAAGAAGTTTTATCGATATCCAGACTTCTTTATGAAAAGAGCAATAGAGAGTTATCAACCTTTTCCTCCTCCTTTTTCTGAAATAGGTAGTCAATACCTAGAGATAGTGAAATACTTCAAGGATAAGTGTTCTGATATTGAAGATCATCTCTATCATGCTGCTAAACTTGGCAAAATAGAGATAATGAAATTACTTGAAACTAAGTATGATCC
>SDBT01002808.1_pt1 | contig 30480 bp, 26 predicted proteins | sample 2277101 | NCBI WGS metagenome assembly SDBT01 (sample SAMN10404973, study PRJNA504765) | marine sediment metagenome | isolation source: marine sediment core GS10_PC15, 103 cmbsf | place: Arctic Ocean: Southern Knipovich Ridge | collected 2010
AATAACAAAATCCAAATGTCAAATGAATGACAAATGACTAAATGTCAAAAACTTTCTTTTTTGAATTTAGGAGTTCTTTCTTCTAAATAATATATTTTGTCATTTGAACTTTGTTTGAACTTTGAGCTTTGGCATTTGACATTAGATCCTCTTCCCCTGGCAGTGATAACTCTGTGGGTGAATTTTGTCTATTCACTATATTGCGTTAAGAGCTTTCTTTCAACTTCCTCAGCCCGTATTCATATCCCCTTTCAAAGGCCTTGAGATTAAGCACATCGGTGCCTTTGGGAACCGAGTCCTTGATCGCCTTTCTGACAGCATCGGCATCGAGCAGCCTGGTTACGGCGGTAAAGAACCCGAGCATGACGATATTCAATACGATCTTTCTCCCCAGCTCTTCAGCTATCCGGGTTGCGGGGATCGAGAAAACCCTGACCTTCCCCCTCCTTGGGCCGGGCTTTACCAGATCCTCTTCGATTAAAAGTATCCCGTTCTCATCCAACTGCGGTTCGAACCTCGTATATGCCTCCTGGGACATAATCACCAAAATACTCGGCACTGCTACATAAGGGTATCTAATTTTCGTATCCGAAACTATCACCTGGGCACTGCAGGCACCCCCCCTTGCCTCCGGACCAAAGTTCTGGGTCATAGTAGATTCCCTGCCCTCGAATAGTGAAGCGGCCTTGCCGATTATCAAAGCGGTTAGAATAACGCCCTGACCTCCAAAGCCCCCGATCTTTATCTCAGTTCTACCCACTCTTCCCTCCGTATGGTTGATAACTCTTTCCCAGAACCCGGCGGTAGTGTTCATCCCTTGCTTCCAAGAGTGTGGGCCTTTCGATATCAACAAACTTCCCCACGACGATTTTCTTTTGAAACTCAATATCCAGATCCCTGGTATTTGCTCCGTGCCTGATCTCGCTGTTATCATGGTAGAACTTCATCAGACTGAGCCCATCACCGAGCTTATTTCTCCGGGCATAAATGGTGGAGCAGGGAGAGATTACCTCAATGAAGGAAAATCCCTTTTTATTTAATGTCTCATTGATTGCCCGGGTAAGCCTGCGAACATGCAGGGCGGTCCAGCGCGCAACATAGACTGCCCCACTGCTCTCCGCCAGGTAGGGCAGGTTAAAAGGCTTTTCATAATTTCCGAAGGGCATCGTGGTGGCGGTGGCGGTAAGGGGTGTTGTGGGAGCAACCTGACCGCCGGTCATCGCATAATTGAAATTGTTAACACATATCACCACAATATCTATATTTCGGCGGGCAGCGTGAATAAAGTGGTTTCCGCCAATGGCGATTATGTCTCCGTCGCCGCTGAATACTATTACCTTTAACTCGGGATTTGCTAATTTAAGCCCGGTGGCAAAAGGGATCGCCCGGCCATGGGTTACATGGAAGGAATCCAGCTTGACATATCCGGCTGCCCTTCCGGTGCACCCGATACCGGAAACAACACTGACCTTATCCAGGTTGAGATTAGAGGCATCCAGGGCACTGATCAGGCAATTGACCGTAGTCCCGATCCCGCAGGTAGGGCACCAGATGTGGGGCATCCGGTCCATCCGGAGTAAAGGCGCTCCCGGGTGTTCCTTTTTCATCCTGCTACCTCCATTTTCACCTCACTACCTCCATTATCTTCTTATAAATATCTTCCGGGTGATGGGCGGTACCTCCCCCGTGGGGAACCAGAAAAGTCTTTGCCTGACCGCCGGCACACCTTTCCACCTCAAATACTATCTGACCATAGTTCATTTCCGGAACAACGAAGGCTTTAACCTTCCGGGCAAGCTCCCGGATCCGTTTCTCGGGGAAAGGCCAGACAACTATCAGCCTTAGACTTCCCACTTTCACCCCATCTTTCCTGGCTAACTCAATCGCCTGCTGGGCAACGCGGGCGGTTATTCCATAGGCAATAACGATAACCTCCGCTCCCTTAATATTCTCCTCTTCGTAGCGGATAATCTTGCGGGCATTAAGTCGGATCTTTCCCACCAAGCGGCGAACAAGTGTCTCCTGACACTCGGCACTCATGACCGGATAACCTTTTTCATTATGGGTTAGCCCGGTCACATGGAAGCGATAACCGTCCCCGGCCTTAACCATTGGAGGAATAAGATCCTTACCAGCTTTATATGGCAAATATTTTCCCGGGGGAACTTTGGTGTATCTTCTGGGGACAATCTCAATCTCATCGGCCGGTGGTATTACTACCTTCTCCGTCATATGCCCCACACACTCATCCATCATCAGAAAAACCGGAACCCGGTACTGCTCGGAGAGATTAAAGGCATCAATGGTCATATCGAAACACTCCTGGGGAGAGCTCGGGGAAAGGGCAATGATTTCATAATCCCCATGAGAGCCCCAGCGCACCTGCATCATGTCAGCCTGTCCGGGAAGGGTAGGTAGCCCGGTGGAGGGGCCTCCTCTCTGAACATTGACAAAGACGCAGGGAGTCTCCAGCATAACCGCCAGGCCGATATGCTCCATCATCAGGGAGAAACCCGGACCGGAGGTAACCGTCATTGATTTCACCCCGGCCCAGGAAGCACCGAGGATAGCGATGGAGGAAGAAAGTTCATCCTCCATCTGAATAAACATGCCGCCGACTCGAGGAATTCTTGCAGAAAACCTCTCGACGACCTCCGAGGAAGGGGTAATCGGGTAACCGGCGACAAATCTACAGCCAGCGGCCAGTGCCCCTTCACAGCAGGCATAGTCACCATCCAAGTAGTGGGAACCGGTCAATACCCCCTTAGGATCGGCCTTCATTCTGTGCTACCTCCTAAACAACCTGGGTGACGAATATTGAAAATTCAGGACAGATCAACTCACAGAGGTTGCAATTCACACATTTCTCCTTATCCTTGGCAAAAGGAGGATGGTATCCTTTGATATTAAATTCCTGGGACAGCTCAAGCACATCCCGGGGACAGTACTCAACACAGAACCCACAGCCTTTGCACCTGTCCTTGACAATGTGGATCTCACCAGGTTGAGTCTTTAACTCGTCGGCATCAAGTGGCTTGCGCCAGTACTTCATCTAAAGTCTTCTCCGGCTTATCTCTAATCAAATCCTATTAAGCTGTTAGGGTATCACTTAATTTAGCGTAGTTCAAGAAAAAAAGTGTCTGGAGTTTCCTCAAAAATCCTTCAAGTTCCCTATACTGGATAGCCGGGGCTTTCGAGCCCCGGTATTTAGTCCGCCTCAGACTTGTAGGGGTGGACCTCTGTGTCCACCCCTATTAGGGCCGACACAGAGGTCGGCCCCTACATCAATCTTCCGCCCGGGGAGAATTTCTAACGGGGTAAACAAAGATTTGGAAAAAGAGGAGGGAAGTAAATTATGGGTTAATCAGAAGTTTGCGGAAGAGCGAAAAAGAATCATCAAGGTTATCTTCTCCCGGCTGCTAACTCTTTAGCCACGAGAGCCTTAAATCTCTTCTCAGACAACTTTATCTTATTATTTTTTTCGGATAATGATTTCTGGAGATTTTTTACTCTACCTTTTCTATTTTTAATCATTCGCTCAACCTCACCAGGACAGGGGCTCCCGACATTTGAACGCGCGGAAACACTTTGAATGGGATCCACTACCTTCTTTAACATCCTATTGCTTACCAAAACCTTCTTATTTAACTCACGCTTTGCAATTATATTTAGCAGACTGGAATCAACCTTGGTTAAATCAGAATCATTTGATATTACATGTTTAACCAGGCTCCCCACCAAAAAATGCGCCTCCCTGAACGACAGAGAACCTTCCTTCGCAAGAAACTCTGCCAGATCTAAAGCGGTTATATTCCCCTTGATAACAAGGTCTAACATTCTATCTCGCTTAATCTTAAGGGTCTTCAGAGCATGCTTCATTATCACCAAAGAGGATTTCACATCATCTATCATTCTCCATAAAGCAGGCTTTAATTCTTGAAAATCTTTATGGTATCCAGTTGTTAAGCCGCTTGTGATGGCAAACAAATTATAAGCCGAGCCTAAAGTATTAGCGGCCTTGCTTCTAATCATTTCCATTGAATCCGGATTCTTTTTCTGAGGCATTGCACTACTTATATCCGCTAATTCATCAGACAATTCAATCATATTTACTTCAAAAGTAGACCAGAAAATTAAATCTGATGCAACTCTGCTCAATGTTGTCATTATTATTGCTAAAACCGAACCGATCTCCAGGATAAAGTCTTTAGTTGAAACAGCCTCGATATTGTTCTCCACAATACCATCAAAGCCTAATAACTTACCGGTATAGTGTCGATCAATACCTACCCTGGTTCCGGCCAGGGCACAGGCACCGAGAGGACTCAGGTTTATGCGAGAAAATGCCTCAAATAGCCTAATGACATCATTGGTGAAGGTATCCACATATGATAATAAATAATGACTATATGTTGTTACCTGGGCCTGCTGGGTATGAGTATATCCGGGCATAACTGTGTTTTTATGCTTCCCGGATATATTTAATAAAACATTGATGAGACCTAAAATTAGCTCGGTAATGTTCAGGACCTCCCGGCGCAAATAGATACGCAGATCAGTCATAACCTGGTCATTTCTACTCTTAGCAAGATGCAACTTTCCCCCAACCTTCACGCCACAATAATCGAGCACACACTGCTCGATGAATTGATGTATATCTACATACTTATTCTGGTAGCGCTGGAATAATATGCCCTTGTCCAGTTCCTTCCTTGCTTTCTCGAGCGCTTTTAAGATCTTTACTAAATCCGATTTGGCAATTAAACCCTGTTTATGAAGCATGAGGGTATGGGCTTCATTAACCCATATATCTGCATCTACAATCCTTTTATCGTCATCCATACTACTGATGAATTCCAAGGCATTCTTATCCAACTCGCCGGTCAAGCGACCGGAACGCCAGTAATCCTTAGATCCCTTTGATTTCATTTGTTTTGAACCCAAACAATGCGTAAATATCCGAATTACCTATTCCGAGCCTGCCGAAGGGTTAGGAGGGGTAATTCATACTATTTCCTCCCCCTCGATGGGGGAGGACAAAGGAGGGGGTGAAAATTTTATCTGTTTCCCCCTCACCTTTACCCCGATGGACATCGGGGCAAGCCCTCTCCCTCCAGGGGAGAGGGAACTATATTTAACCCCTACAATTATGCATTATTGATGGATAAATCTTCGTAGGGGTCGGATTTATCCGACCCGCCATTGAACCCCGGCATTTACGCATTTTTTTTAAAAAACCGGTGGCTTAAAATTATTAAAAAGCGTTCTCCGCAATCTCCAGAACGCTCCGGTTATTGCTAATAATATACTCGGAATCCCCCTTAACCCGGCAAAGGAGTGTATCCAGGAAAAATCTGGCAGCGTGGCACTTGCCGCTGTAGAAAGCAGCCTCGCTACTGTCCTCAACCACTTTGGCTCTGGCTGCATCGTCACCAGCACCCTCTTTTTCATAGAGCTCATTTAGTTTCCGCTCAGCAATAATCAACTGCTCACACAATTGCCAGCCTAACATAACATCTCCGAATAGCATGAGATAAGGAGAAGCCACCAGTACCGGATAGATCTGATCCCCGGAGAGGCCGAGATTGACCAGGTGCTGGGTAGTAGCATCCAGGGTCTCGATGGCGGTTCCTGCCTTCTCTACATAGGCGGCCAGGGTGGGGTGCCCTTTGTTATCCTCAACAAATTTTCGCAACTCTGCGATCGTGTCATTATAGGGTTTCATCTGTTTCTTGATATTTAATACCTTCCTTCCTACCAGATCCAGGGCCTGGATGCCATTGGTTCCCTCAAAGATGGAGGCAATCTTACAATCCCGCATAAGCTGTTCCACCTTATATTCCCGGCAGTATCCGTATCCACCATAGACCTGCATGGCATCACTCATCAACATGAAGCTGGTATCCGAGAAATAGGCCTTGATAATCGGAGTAAAGATTTCGAAGATATCATTATACTTCTCCTTCTCCGCGGGATCCTGGGCGATCATCCCCTTAGCGGCAAAGGAGGCAGCGCGGTACAGGACCGCACGCATCCCCTCAAGATATGCCTTCATCTTCAAGAGCATCCGGCGGACATCCGGGTGCTTGATGATCTCTACCCGGGGGGCATTCACATCCCGCATATTCTGGATCTCTACTCCCTGAACCCTCTCCTTGGCGTACTGCAGCGCTGCCAGGTAAGCAGTACTGGCTGATGCCATTCCCTGAATCCCGGTAGAAATTCGGGCCTCATTCATTAACTGGAACATATAAGTAATACCCCGGTTGACCTCCCCCAGCAGTTCCCCCTCACACTTCCCCTCATCGCCAAAGAGTAAGGAACAGGTAGAGCTCCCGTGGATCCCCATCTTCTCCTCGATCCCGGTGCATTTCAGATCGTTGAACTCTCCCAGAGAACCGTCCGGATTGATCCGGTATTTAGGGACAATAAAGAGGCTGATGCCCTTGATCCCCGGGGGGGAGTCCTCAGCCCGGGCCAATACCAGATGAATGATATTTTCCGCCAGATCATGATCCCCCGCGGTGATAAACTGCTTGGTTCCCTCGATCAGCCACTTATCGCCTACCTGCTTCGCCTTGGTTTTCAAATCCCCCACGGCCGAGCCTGCCCCGGCTTCGGTAAGGTCCATAGTTCCACCCCACTCTCCGGCGTAAAGCTTTTTTAGGTAGCGGTCCTTCTGCTCCTGGGTGCCATAATTCTGAATGACATGAGCTACTCCCATCATCAGGCCCGGATAAGGAGTGAAAGCACAATTAGCCGCATTCAGGAACTCAGTCGCCAAAATCTCAATAAACTCGGGAAGACCTTGCCCCCCATATTCCGGAGGGGCCGAAATTCCGATCCATCCCCCCTCCCGATAGGATTTGAAGGCATCGTGATAACACTCAGGAACCTTTACCTTACCATCCTCAAACTTACAGCCAACTTCATCCCCCTCGGCATTAATCGGCATCAACACCTCTTCCGCAAACTTGCTTATTTGCTCGATGATCATATTACAATCATCTCGGGAAATCCCTCCAAAAAGCTCATTCTCTAAAATCTTTTCCAGTTCCAGTTGCTCCCATAAAACAAACTGAAGATCCCGCTCATTGACTAATTTGTTACTCATATCCTTCTCCTTCTTAAAGTTTATATATCAAGATGTTCTTAACATAGCCGGGTAAGGTTGTCAAGAAGTTACGAGTATAAGGAATTTGCGTTGTAGCATTTTTTCTATCCCCCTCCCTTTACCCCGATGGACATCGGGGCAAATCCCCTCCCATCCCACGTTCACGCGGGAGAGGGGAATCTTATCCTGAGCCCCTCCGCCTTACTCAGGATAAACTACATCGAATGGATGGGAGAGTACCATGCGGTTTCCTCCCCCTTGCCTGTCCTGAGCCCCGCCTGTGGCGGGGTCGAAGGGATGGGGGAGGATTAAGGTGGAGGTGAATTGCTCTTCAACAATAACCGTTTTCCTGAGGAGCCCCGATGGGGAGAGGGGCGTCTCGAAGGATTGACGGGGTAAAGCGGAAAGACAATACGCCAATCCAGGGCTTGAGTCTTTCCGCGGGGAAGCACAGGTTCAAATACGAGAATCCCAAACTGGGAGTTACGAAGGAATTTGAGATCGAGATTATCAAAGACAGGACGATCAGGGTCAATATATTTATGGAGAAGCCCCCGGGCGAAGATATTAAGGTCAGGTTTCTTGACTATTAACCCACTATTTCCCCTATTTAGTACTTTGGACTGTGCACTCTGAACTTTGCACTTACTATGTGAGGGGGATTCTAACCACTAATTATACTAATTACACTAATTAACTTTCTCATTGTTATTTGCACTGTGAACCTTGTCCTACCGTAGCCCTTTGGCCTTACGTAGCCTTGGCGTAGTAGGCTGGCGTAGGTGGATTTGGATTTTAGTGGGATAAATTATTGATTTAGCCCACAAAGCGGGATAAGATAAAGCAAGCTGGGAAGGGTTTAGGATGTAAGACTTAAGGGGATTCGGGGTCACATCTTCATATGTCATTTAAGAAATTTGAGGGTGGTCAGAGGTAAAATCTTTGATATTGACAAATGAGCAAATGATGCCCAATTCAGTGTCGGTGTCGGTGTCGGTTAAATACCGGGGAAAACAAACTTCGACCGGTAGCCACTACGCCAGCATTCTACTCTACCCCCTTTTTTCCATTTGTTAAGGAACTATAAAAATGTTCAAGCCAAAATTCAGTTATACTCACTGAAAATTGAATTTGAGTACCGAACAGGACAATGGGGTCACATCTTGAATAGTGAATTATCATTGACTTAAAAAGGCAGGGCAGGGTAAAACCTTGACTATTGACTAAGTTGTTTTAGAACCAATAAAGGTCAATAGCAGACTTGCCCCTTGTCGTTTTTCAAGAGGAGATGAAATCATGGCGGAGCAAATAACAAAAACGTTGTTGCACACTCTAGAACAACAGGCAGAAAAGCATGGCGACGGCAGCATCGCTTTGCGTTACCTGCGCGGCGGCAAATGGATTGACGTAAGCTGGAAAGCTTACCTGGCCAATGTTAGGGCAACCGCACATGGACTCGCCGCGCTGGGACTCGCGCCCGGCGAAAAACTTTCGCTGTTATCGGCCAACTGTCCCCAGTGGTTTTATACGGATCTGGGGACGATGGCCCTCGGAGCGGCTACGGTGGCGATCTATCCCAATTACACACCCGACCAGATTCGCTATATCGTCGAGCATTCCGAATCGAAGATCCTCGTCGTCCAGAACGCTGACTTGCTCGCTAAGTCGCGCCCGCTGCTCGACGAGATCGATTCTCTGGAGCATATCGTTGTTTTCGACGAAGCGGCCGCCGGAGACGGCGTCCTCTCATTCGAAAAGATGCTGGCAGACGGTGTTGCCCGGGAAAAAGAGAAACCGGATGACTGGGCCGCCTGGCTTGAGGCCCTCAAGCTAGATTCCATGGCGACGATTCAATACACATCGGGCACTACCGGACCGCCGAAGGGAGCGATGCTCAGTCACCTCAACATTGCCACCGAGGCGGAAGCGCTGAAACTGCACTTCAACCTCGAAGGCGAGGAAACGATCAGTTTTCTGCCTCTGTCCCATATCGCCGAGCGCGTACAGGGTGTTTTTTGCAGCGTCTCCGTAGGCGGCAAGGTTACTTTTGCCAGATCGCTGGAAACTTTGCGCGAGGACCTGACCCAGGTTCGGCCAACTTTGCTGATGTGTGTCCCGCGGTTGTACGAAAAATTCTATTCCGGGATTATCGAACAAGTCAAAACGGCCGGCGGGATAAAGGAGAAACTTTTTAACTGGACCCTGAATGTGGGAGACCGGGCGCGTGCTCTGCGCAACGATTCGAACAAACCGCTGCCGTTTGGCCTGAAGATCAAATGGGCGCTGGCCCAAAAAATAGTCGTCGACAAGCTTAAAGCCCGTCTCGGTATGGACCGTTGCCACCTGTTTGCCAGCGGCGCCGCTCCTTTATCGGCAGAGATCGCCCGTTTCTTCGGCAGCCTTGGCATGGACATACTCGAAGTATACGGACTGACCGAATGCGTCGGCGTCTGCACCGGTAATCCGGTAAACGGGGTCCGGCCCGGTTCGGTCGGCACGCAGATTCCGTTCAACGAGGTCAAAATCGCCGGCGACGGCGAGATCCTGGTTCGCGGCAATAACGTTTTCATGGGATATTACAGGCAGGAGGAGGCGACGGCCGAGACTCTGGTCGACGGTTGGCTGCTCACCGGCGATGTTGGGGAATTTGACGGCGAGGGCTACTTGAAAATAACCGATCGCAAAAAGGACATTATCGTCACCGCCGGCGGCAAGAATGTCGCGCCGCAGAATATCGAGAACATGCTTAAAACTTATGCCGGGATCAGCCAGGTGGTTGTTGTGGGCGATAAGCGGAAATATCTGACCGCGCTGGTGACGCTCGATAACGAGGCGCTGCCGGCCCTGCTTGCCGACCTCGATCTCGACTCCGCATCAGTGAAGAATGCACATGAAAACGAAAAGGTGATTGCGCGGCTGCAGGATTACTTCGATGAAGTAAATGGCCGCTTGGCGCGATTCGAGACGGTCAAGTATTTCCGTGTCCTGCCCCACGACTTTACCATCGAAAGCGGGGAGATGACGCCGAGTCTGAAGGTCAAGCGGCGTGTAGTGCAGGAAAAATACGAGGACCTGATAGACGGCATGTATGGCGGATAGATATTCTATCTCGACGTCGGATAAGGCAAAATGACCTCGAACAGGCGCGTTTGCGGCTCTCTTCTATCGGATATTTTTCTTGGGTAGCAAATGGGGTCACCCATTAAAGGGAACTGGTCAAACAGGGAATAGCCCTTCGACAGGCTCCCTTCGACTTAACTCAGGACAGGCAGGACATGGCATGGAATAGCATGGAGTAGCATCCACCTTCGCTAAAGCTATGGCGGACAGGGGGGAGTAGGAAGTAAGGAAGGAATCAGGGTCAAACCCGGAGTGTGCCGAGAAAGCTTCTTAGCTCTTGCCAGTGACCTGCTTGCCGAACAAGTTTTAGGGCTCGTGGGTCGATCATTAAAGGGCACCTGTCAAGAGAAAAAAGGGGTCAGAGTCATTTTTCTCCTAAGTTGTTTTAGAACCAACAGTCCAATAAAACAGCAAAAAAATGATCCTTTTCACTTAAACAAGAAAAGCATCAAATCATGGGAGTCCGCATATACCTATGCTTACATTCCCAAAAATTTGCTTGCCTAATACTGGAAAATGGTATAATATTTTTAAATGAAATTAAAAGATTTTATTGATAAAGAAGGAAATGAATTTGCTCTTTATGATGAGGTTTGGAAACATATAAGAAAATATCACCCTGAAATAAAAGATTTAAAACGATTGAGACTATTATAAAAAATCCTGATGTGATTGTAAGAAGCAGTTGGGATAAAAATAGCAATCTTTATTACAAAAAAATTGGTTATTTATTCAGAGTGGTAGTAGTCCAGACCGAAGAAAAAAGGGTTAAAACAACCTTAACTACCGATAAGGTAAAAAAAGGAGAGATATTATGGAAAAAGAGATAAATGAGGGGTTAGTTTTTTCCTATGATAAAACATCGGACATACTTTATTTATCCATAGGGGAACCGCAGGAAGGGATTGACGAAGAAGTAGAAGAAGGTATTTTTGTTCGCCTAAATCCCAAAACCAGAAGACCAAATGGAATAATGATAATGGATTTTGAAAAAAGATTTTCCAATAACAAGACTAAACCTCTTCCTCTGAAAATCGAAAATATATCTTATGCCGGAGCATAATCTCCTTTCCACCTCCCAACCGCAGTCTTCTGAGAGAACCAGAAATGAACGGGGCCACCCATTAAAGGGCACATGTTATATAAGGCAGGGAATGGCAAGGAATAGCAGGAGCTTGAATACTGACCACTGACCAAATCCCCCTCCCCTTTACCCCGATGGACCCCGATGTCCATCGGGGGTGGCAAGCCCTCTCCCGCTCCTTCGACTTCGCTTCCTTCGGCGGAGTTTATCCCGAGCGAGGCCGAGGGACTCAGGACAGGCAGGACAGGGCTCAGAACATGCATTTTGCAAAACCCCGGTATTTACTTCATCCGAATCTTCTTATTCCGCCTTAGGCGGAATGGAAAACCCCGCCTATCCACTGTTTAAATCGTGATGATACAAATCCCAAATCAATTTCTTCGACAGGTTCAGGACAAGTTGCTTTTTTCTTAACAATGTGATAGCTTTTCCTTATGGTTGCTTTCCTTCCCGCCTCCTAAAGAATTTATTCGGCGGGCAGGTTCAACTAAACTTGGGGTAATCTCTACCTGGAGGTATCCAAAAATGGGGTGAATTGGGACACCTTGAGGAGTTACTCGCAATTGGTGAACCGGAAGGAAGGAGGAGAAGATTATGACCATGTCATCCGATGCGAAAATACTGGAAAAGGTCGCTTTTTTGGAAAAGGAGCTAAATTCCCTCAAAGAGATCCTTTTTGAGAAAAGGACCGGGAAGAATGCCTCTATTAAAGGAGATAAGAAAAAGGCTGTTGAGGAATTCCTCAAGCTGGAGATGGACTTCGGTCCCTGGGAGGAAGAAAAGCGGAAGCTGGTAGAGGGGAGAGCTAAAGAAATTGATCCTTTTGGACACTAATATATTCATGTATGCTGTGGGTAAGCCTCATCGCTATAAAGAATCTTGCCAGAAAATCCTCAAAGCTATTGGAGCTGGGATGGAGGACTTTAATACCGATACTGAAGTATTGCAGGAGCTTCTTTATGTCTATAGCCTAAAGGGTCAACGCCAGAAAGGCATTGGGGCTGTAGAGAGAGCCCTTATCATTTTCCCCAATCCTTCCTCTATTACCAAACTCGAAGTGAATGAGGCAAAGGAGCTGATGAAGAAATATCCTGTCCTTCTTGCCAGAGATGCCATCCATGCTGGTGTTATTATTGCCCAGGGGTATGAAGGGATCTTGTCTGCCGATAGCAATTTTGATTTAATTACAGAAATTAAGAGATACGACCCTATAAAATTTGCAGAGAGCCTTTAAGATAAATTAGGTCAGGGGTCACCTTAGTCACTTCAGTAGGAAGTAGGGAGCAAGCAGTAAGAACTAGGGAGTAGGAAGCGACGACCGCTCATTAAGTCTCCTTATGCCCATACCCACCACCGAGGAGTCCACAGCAAGATAATCAAATCCCATCCTTCGACCCCGCCACAGGCGGGGCTCAGGACAAGATGACAAAACCCCCCTCCCCTTAATCCCCTCCCACCGGGGGAGGGGATTATATATTGCAAATCCTTTGATACATCCTTCGTGACGTTTCGCCCTTCGAGCACCTCAGGACAAAGCGCCTCAGGACAGGTCGGGCCGACACAGAGGTCGGGGCCCCTACTTAGCGGGGCTCCCCGATGTCCTCTGATCGGGGTCGATCGACCCCGATGTCCATCGGGGCGCCTATCCACTGTTTAAATCGTGATGATACAAATCCCAAAAGGGGAAAATTTCTTCGTGTAATTCGAGTAATTCGTGGTTACCTTAGTGTAATTCGTGAAATTCGTGGTTACCTTCGTGTAATTCGAGTAATTCGTGGTTACCTTAGTGTAATTCGTGAAATTCGTGGTTCAAATCCCAAAAGGGGAAAATTTCTTCGTGTAATTCGAGTAATTCGTGGTTACCTTAGTGTAATTCGTGAAATTCGTGGTTCAAAACCTCCCCCTCCGCTAAAGCTACGGAGGACAGGCATTTTCATTTTACATTTTGCAATTTGCATTTTGCATTTTCTCTCTTATCTCCCCGTAACGGCAGAGCGCAGCCATCGCCTTAACCGCCCTCTCCGGTGCCGGATAACAGGGGATCCCCCGGCTCTGGAGAAAGTCCACTGCATGATCCTTTTCTCCCCAGAAGGCTGAGCAGAGGACCGGCTTTCCGAAAATCCGGGGAAACTCGATTAGCTCCGTGAGCATGGAGGCCACTATCCTTTCCATTTCCTGGAAGGGAACCTCCTCCTTAGATTGAGTTAACTCTCCCATTCCCTTTAGGGACGGCGGAAGAGTTATTCCATGAATCAGCAGGCCATCAACCTCGGGATCCGCAAGCAGGATCCGGGGAATCTTGTCGGCCAAAACAGAAAGATCCATGGAAAAGGTTAGATCAATGGGGTTTCGGACAGAGGCAGTGGGAGCGAGGAGCTTTCGGACCTTCTCCTGAAGCTCCTCCCTCAGGATCGGGACCCTTAAACCGTAGCGTTCACAGGCATCGGCCATCGAGGTAGTCGGACCTCCCGAATGGCTGAGGATAACGATATTTCTTCCCGGAGCAGGGGGCTGGGTGGCCAGGGCCCAGGACCATTCATAAAGCTCCTCCACCGTGGGAACCCGAATGATCCCGGACTGACGGAGCGCCCCTTCATAAAGGGCATCGGGGCCGGAAAGGGCTCCGGTATGGCTGAGTGATGAGCGAGCCCCGGCTGCTGTGCCCCCAACATAGAGGGCAACCACCGGCTTCTTCCGGGTGACCTTTCGGGCCACCTCCAAAAACTTCCTTCCCCTTTTAATTGCCTCGATATACAAGGCAATAGCTCTAGTCTCCGGGTCTTCCCCCAGGTACTCCAGACAGTCAACCAGATCGATATCCGCCTCGTTGCCCACGCTGATTGCCTGGCTATACCCGATCTGCGATTTGGCCAGGTAGGAGATTACCTGGGTGACATAGGTCCCACTCTGGGAAGCGATCCCGATCCCCCCCGGCTGGTGGAGGTAAGGGAAGAAGGTAGTGTTGAGTTTCTTTCGGGTGTTGATGATACCAATGCAATTAGGTCCAAGAAATCGGATTCCATACTGCCGGGCAACCGCAATTATCTCTTTTTCCAACTCTCTTCCCTCTCCCCCGACCTCCCTAAATCCGCCCGAGATAATTACTGCCTTTCTTATCCCCTTTTCTCCCAACTCCCCTAAAACCTGAGGCACTGCCCGGGTAGGAATTACCAGAACTGCCAGATCTGCTGCCTGGGGAAGATCCGCTGCCTTCCGGTAGGCTTTCAGCCCAAGGACTATTTCCTCGCGGGGATGGATGGGATAGATCTTTCCCGGGTACTTTCCCCGAAGGAGGCTGGCTAGCAGAACAGTGCCCATCTTCATAATGTTGTTGGAGGCACCGACAAAGGCCATCGAATCAGGATTCATTAGCTTAACCATAGGATTTTCCGACATCTTTCTTTTCCCTCTTACTCTATGGTATCATACTAAGTAACTTACTGATTGGCAAATATCTCAAAATTGCAGATGTTAACCCAAATAATGCATAATTGTAGGGGTTCAATGGCGGGTCGGATAAATCCGACCCCTACGAAGATTTATCCATCAATAATGCATAATTGTAGGGGTTCGATTTATCGAACCCGATCCGCCTCAGGCGGATTGATGGCCTACTTCGTCCGCCTGAGGCGGACTACTAAGGGTGAACGGCCAGCCTCCTCAGGACCTGGCTCAGGATAAGTTCAAAAGTTACCTGTCTCCGTGCTACGCACTATGCACAGGCAGGGCAAAACTTAGAACCGTCCCCTTTTTACCTTTACCATCTTTTCGTTACTCTTCGATTTTAGAAATATTTAGGAAAGTCACGGTGCCCGGTGCCCCTCGTGGATATCCGGCAACGAGTATCACACGTTTCCCCTTCTTTACTATCCCCGACTTTTTAGCCTGTCTGATAACTTGCTTAAGTTCCCCAAAGGGGTATGTCGAATCATCCCTCTCTATTATGATTGGCTCTACCCCATAACTTAATTTTAGAATACGAGCAATATGGGCATTGTATACTCCGCCGATTATGGGGATATTGGGCTTGAATCTGGAGACAATCCTTGCGGTTCCTCCCGTTTCCGTCAGAATAACAATGGCACTGAACTTCGATTCAAAGGCAATCTTGCAAGCATTGTATGAAATATTCTCCCCGTCCTCTCTGCGTTGAAGTTCTAATATCTTATTCTGATAAGCCTGATTCATAATCTTTCTATTTCTTAGCTCTTTCTCTATTTCAGCTCTTTCCATCCTCAAGTCAGTCAAGGCCTTTTCATGGCGGTGGTCTATCCTATCTTTGTATTCTAACTGACTCAATCGTCCAATCTCCTCTTCTGTTTCTGTTGCAATCTTTGCCATCATACGAATGGACTCGACACGAAACTTACTATCCGGGGCTGCCGTCTCTTCGGACAACATCAAGGCATCAGTTCCATCAAAAATTGCATTTGCCACATCGGTAGCTTCGGACCTGCGGGGCTCGATAAAGTTCATCATCGACAATAGCATCTGAGTTGCGGTGATTACCGGCTTCCCTTTCGTAAGGCAGCTATCGATTATCCGTTTTTGATATATGGGGATAGTCTCTATCTTTGTTTGTAAGGCTAAGTCTCCTCTTGCCACCATGATGCCATAAGATTCTTCTATGATTTTATCGAGGTTTATAAATCCTTCTTCTGTCTCTATTTTTGAAATTATAGGAAATCTGTCTTGAACTCTGGGCAATTTCAGCTTTTTTAATTGTAGCCTTATGTATTCCTGCAAATTCATTACATCTTCTTTGTTATTCACAAAAGACAAAGCAAAAAAATCAACATCTTTTTGTAATAGAAGCTTTATATCCGTTTGGTCCTTGGGATAATTGGCCAAGCTGTATACTTGAGGTGATATCATCGAGTTCTTAACCGAAATTCCTTTCCCTTTTTTAAGGCTACCGGCTACTTTTACCTGACAGGATGCATGAGTAGAGGTTATGTTCTCTTTCAAGGCTTCGAGGATTACTCTCCCATCCCCAAACCAGAATTCGATCGGCATATCTTTCTCTTTTATATTGCATTTTATATCTTCAAAGAATTTGAACTTACCTTCATATCTTATGGATGCTCCTGATTTATTTTTAGTAAATTGGTTTTTGGAAGTTAAGATGAACTCTTCCCCACATTTCACTGCAATTTCATTCTTCCCTTGAAGCCTACCAACAAAGTCCTTAATCCTAACCTTTGGACCCTGGATATCTCCCATAATAGCCACAGTTTTTCCAGATTTCTTTGCTACCCTCCTAATAGTACCAATCAACTCTTCCAAATAATTTTTATCTAAATCATTGTTCAAGTCATAATGAGCCATGCTTATTCTGGCCACATCCATTCCTGCAGTAATAAACTGCTCTATGACCTCCTCCAGCTTATCTTGTATCCGACCAATTGTGCAGATAATTTTAGCTTTTCTCAACAAGGGTTACCTCCTTTAATAAATAGATTTAAGAATTAGAGATCGGGCCTCAACAATTAACATTTTTTCTATTCCTTTGACAGGCTCAGGACAAGTTAACTAGACTTCAATTGGTTATTCGTTATTCGGTTGTGCTGCTCGCCCCGTGAAAAATTCTCGATATATATCGAAAGTAATCACATTTAGCAACTTATTTCTACGGGGCTCGTTTCGTCTTTTCCTTCGACTGGCTCAGGACAGGCGTCACCAGGTTGCGTTTTTCCTTAACCACTATATGAATACCGATACTAGCTGCGCAACCGCAAATGATTCACACAACCAATTCTTCGATATGCTCAGGACAAGTAATTCGAATGTTTTCGCATAGTCAGAGATTATAAAAAGTTGAATAGAATCAAGTAGCAAGAGAAGGGATAGACGGTCCGCTGAAGGCAAATTTGGTTAGTAGTCAGTCGTGAGTTTATATGTTCCCCTCCCCTGCCTGTCCTGAGCCCCGATGGCCATCGGGGTCGAAGGAGCGGGAGGGGACTAAGGGGAGGGGGATTTTAACCACGAACCCTTCGACAGGCTCAGGACATGTTTCACGAATTACACGAAACAATCCGAAATCCTGAGCCCTTCGAGACGCCCCGATGCCCCTCCGGGGCGTAGTCCCCTACGGGACGGAGTCCATCGGGGCTCCTCAGGACTACGGAAGGAGTGAAGCGTTCAGCCTTCGCAGCTACTACGGAGAACGGGCGAATCCTTTTTGTAAAATAGATCCCGTCCCAAATTTCTCTCCTAATCATTTTCTCGCTCGGTCTCTCTATCTAAGATCTCTTCAATTTGTGGTATGATTTCTGTTAGTTCTTCCTTAACTATGACCCAAATAATATCATAGTTGACACCAAAATAGTGGTGTATAAGCCTATCCCTTACTCCTGCTAATTCTTTCCATGGAATTTTTGGATATTTCTTCCTAAAGTCATTGGAGATATTTTTTGTGGCTTCACCCATAATTTCAAAATTACGAACGATGGCGTCTTGAGTTTTTATGTCTTTCAAGAATTCTTCATAATTCATCTTTTCAATGTAAAGGTCTATCCTCCTGATAGCTTCTTTAATATCACTAAGAAATGCTATATTCCCTCTTTTAGACATAGAGCAGATTTCTCTCAATATCTCTGGCAACTTTTTTAAGTCTTATGCCTTTTATGCCTTCAGAAGTTAAAATGTCCACTTTTTTACCCAAAAGTTTTTCAATATGCTCTGCAAGTTCTATAAACTTTAGACCTATAGGTTTTTCCAATTCTACCAAAATATCTATATCGCTATCTTCCCTTTCTGTTCCTTCCGCAAAAGAGCCAAATAAACCTATTTTCTTCACCCCATACTCTAAGCCTAAATGGGGAAGTTCTTTTCTTAAAATCTTAATCACTTTTTCATCCCTCAACATTTCTTTATCCCCTCCTCCCACCAGATTAAAGGTTTGTTAAAAATAAGCACAATTAAAACATGCCAAAAATACCTTATGACTGTTGTTTTTCTTTAATTCTAAAAAATTACCTTAGTTAAGATAGCATGAAATTCTTAGCAAGGATTCACGAGCAACCGGCTGCTATATTAAAGATTTACATAAAAAACAGAGAAATGCAAGGGATTATTGCCACGGACTTCCGCGAAAAATTCTTCATTAATTATAAAAAGTTGAATAGAATCAAGGGGCAAGAGAAGGGATAGACGGTCCGCCTGAAGGCAAATTTGGTTAGTAGTCGGTTGTGAATTTATATGTTCCCCTCCCCTGCCTGTCCTGAGCCCCGCCTGTGGCGGGGTCGAGGGGATTGAATTAGGACCTGACCCCCTTGTCCGTATAATTCCTCTCCCCTGGGGGAGAGGGCTTGCCCCGATGTCCATCGGGGTAAAGGTGAGGGGGATTTTAACCACGAATTACACGAAACAATCCAAAATCCTGAGCCCTTCGAGACGCCCCGATGCCCCTCCGGGGCGTAGTCCCCTACGGGACGGAGTCCATCGGGGCTCCTCAGGACTACGGAAGGAGTGAAGCGTTCAGCCTTCGCAGCTACTTTTAGCCTTCGTAGTCACTACAGCGAAGTAGGATCCCGAAGGGAGCCGTCTCGAAGGATGGGATTTGATTATCTTGCTGTGGGCTCCTCGGTGGTGGGTATGGGCATAAGGAGGCTTAATGAGCGGGCGTCGCTTGCTACTCCCTAGTTCTTACTGCTTGCTCCCTACTTCCTACTGAAGTAACTAAGTTCCGCTCCGACCCCGATCCTACTCGGTTTTTATCAGCACGCCGTCGCGGATCACCAACCGGGGATATTTTACGGCCTCGATGTCGGCGAGCGGGTCGGATCTGTAGAGGACTATGTCGGCCCGATTGCCTTTCTTGATGCTGCCAATGTCATTGAGCCGGAGCAGTTTGGCCGCGTCGGATGTGGCGGCGCGTAGGACCGCGGCCGGGCTCATGCCCGCTTTTGCCATGTGGCACATCTCCTCGGGCAAGGTCCCGAACATCAGGTGGGTCCCGGCGTCGGTGGCCGCGCCGATCAGGACGCCGCGATCCGCAAGGAGCTTCAGGTTTCTCGCCTCCTGTACCGCCATACCCTTCAACGCTTTCAAACTGAATAAAGGGGTAGGCGGACTACCCGCGACTATGTCGCGGCCCGCGGTTATGTCATTAAGCACCCTGATCATGCTCTTTTGGGCTTTTGGCATTAGGGGGGAGGTTCCCTGCTCGATCTTTGTCAGGTGCTTTTCCGGCTCGTCCAGGGCGGCGAACACCTCGAGGTTGGTGGTTATATGCAGGTTGCGTTCCTCGATCTTGTCCAGAGTATCCGGATCAATGTCCATGTCGCCGGTCAGGTGTTCGAGCGTATCAAAGGGAAGCTCCACCAGCTTTTTGAGGTCAGTGAGCCATGTGTGGTGCACCGCCACCGGGAGACCGTGATGGTGGGCCCGGTCAACTATGGAGCGGAAAAGCTCGGGCGACGGCGTTTCAAGCGGCGCTCTCGCATCGTCGTACCTAATGGTGGAGTACCCGATCTTGATCCAGTCCACGCCGGCCTTAGCCAGCCGGTCCAACCATTTGGCCGCATCCCGGCTGTCCTTAAGATCCACCCTCAGGGGCCCGAAAAGGCCGCGCACCCATAACTCGTCAGGCGGGACATGGGGAGGATACCCGTTGGCAACCGTGAGCATGGGACCCGAACATACGATCCGGGGCCAGCCCGAGCGGGGATTCTCCGCCCGCGACCTCGCGTAAAGGATCATCCGCAAAGGAGCCATCATGTCCCGTACCGTGGTCACGCCGCTCCGGAGGTGGGCGCGGTAATTAAGGCCGATCTGCCCGGGGATCCAGAGAAGATCCGACGGCCTGGGCATCTCGGCCATAAAGAACCCGCAGGTGTGAGCGTGACAGTCGATCAGGCCGGGAAGCGCGAAGTAGCCCCGCCCCTCGATGTACTCCAGCCCCTTGGCCGGGATCTCTCCCGCGGGCGCGACCGCGGAGAACCGGCCCTTCTCTATTTTTATATCGCTTTCGCGCTCGTGGGTTTGTCCGCTTTCCGGGTCCACCAGCCGCACGGCGCGCAATAGAACCGGCCCGGACCCGGAGCCTCTAAAACCCTTTTTAAGCCCCTGCGACAAAATGGGATCAGCACTTGACATGGGACATTTTGGCCATGATTTCTTAAACTATTTTTCTTCTTAGCCTATCTTTTGCTAATTTGGCTGAGAATCTCTGATATGTGAAAATCTGAACCACTTTCCAATTTCACGATATTGTAAAATGCAAATTGGAAATGATTGATTTGGGATTTGAACCACGTATTTCACTAACTACACGAAACAGTGACAGATAAATTCGTTTAATTCGTGTAATTCGTGGTTATATAAGTTATTCGGGCTGACACGGAGGTCAGCCCCTACATTGCGGGGGCTCCCCGATGTCCTCTGATCGGGGTCGATCGACCCCGATGTCCATCGGGGCGCCTATCCTTAAAAAACAAACACTTGAATCCCTGAATCCTATCTTAAGAGCCTAAAGTTTCTCAATATTCTTCATAACGGGGTAGGACTCCACCCCGGGGATAGCCAGCTTGCCCGACTGGAGAAAGAAACGTCTCAGCCTTTCGGAACCCGAGAATGTCATCCATTCCTGTATTTTCACCCTAAACGGCAGTCTTTCGAAGATCTTCCGGTTAATATAATTTCTCTTCCAGTTACGGGTGTAAAATCTGAAATCCCGGATGGCCTGCTCTCGATCATACACCGCCAGGGCCGCAATCTTACCGGAAAGAATAGCCCCGACAATTCCAAAGAGCATTATTGGATCCATCATTCCACTGATGGTTCCGGCTAAAATTTTATCTTCGGCGAAAAGTCGGGGATTCCGAATTGACGCAACCGGAACCCAAACATTCAAGAATGTCCAATCCTTGCTCGTCAAACCCTCTCTCTCTTCCAGGAACTCCTGGCATTTTTTCAACGCATCCCGAGAAAACGGCTTCCTTTGAAATAAGAGTCCAAATAAAATCCCGTTCACAACCCCGTGATAATAGTAATCACCGATATAATTGTCGAAATAACCCACGATCTCCGTCGGCTTATCGGTTTCAAACCGGATCATATAGCAGTGGACCTTAGCTGAAGGAACATGTAAGTAATCATACATCTCGGGGAGCAAACCGCTGGCGATAATAGCTCCGGCAGGAAGCTCCCGATGACTTTTTATATCTCGGGAAAACTCGAAACGAATACCTAATTCTTGCGCCTTTTGATAAAGAAAAGAATCAATCGAGCTCGCCCGATTTCCCCTCTCCACTGCATATACTTCATAAGCCTCACCGGCTGGAACCCGGTAACCGTTCGATCCGAAATAAAATCTAATATCCTGGGGCGGATGGAAGCAGGAGCTCAAGTCGATACCCACGTAGCTCCAGGTTCGCTCCTTCCTGACCGGAGTCCCGTGGACTGAGGGATGCAAGGTTTCCGATCCTCCGATCCCGGTGGATCGATCGAGAATGGTCACCTCATAGCCTTGTTTGGCCAGATTAATCGCCGCCACCATTCCGGAAAGGCCCGCCCCTAAAATCTGAATTTCTTTGCCCATTATTATCCTCCAGCTTACTGTTCTTCCAACCTTTCTGCCTCAGGCTTTGCTGGTCCTGGCCATTAGTGAACCCAAATCTTGTACCTATTTAGTGTAGGAACTTGATTGTAGGGGTCGGATTTATCCGACCCGCTCCTCCGTCTCAGGCGGACGAAGTAGGCCATCAATCCGCCTGAGGCGGATCGGGTTCGATAAATCGAACCCCTACAATTATGCATTATTGATAGATAAATCTTCGTAGGGGTCGGATTTATCCGACCCGCCATCAAACCCCTACAATTATGCATTATTGATGGATAAATCTTCGTAGCTCCTCCGTCTCAGGCGGACTGCGAAGTAGGCCATCAATCCGCCTGAGGCGGATCGGGTTCGATAAATCGAACCCCTACAATTATTGTTTTGAGTTCAATAATTTATCCTGAGCCCCGATGGGCATCGGGGTCGAAGGAATCAAACCCCTACAATTATGCATTATTGATGGATAAATCTTCGTAGGGGTCGGATTTATCCGACCCGCCACTGAACCCCTATGTTTACGCATTATTTGGGATGGAGTATTAGGATTCATTTGGTGAATGTGCCCGGACTTTAGCTGTCAGGCGCTGTTCGTCTCTCGTTGACGAGAATCAAACCATTTCTGATCTGCAAGAACTATGGAGGTTTCGATCTGACGCTCGGAAATTGACCAGTATCTTCTCAGCAATCGATCTTTCTCTTCTGAGGAAACTAATTGAAAACCATATTTTTCATAGAAATGAACCGCCCAAACGGCATCCACCCAGGTACCGACTAAGACCGCACGAGTCGTCTGCTCGCGAAGAAATGACAGTAATTTTCCCCCTATACTCTGTTTTCGCTTGGACGTGCGAACATAGGAGTGTCTGATGAGGGTTACATCTTGAATGTGTTGAATACCCATCACACCAGTTAGTTCACCATCCTCTTCATATCCCCAGAACACGATACCCTCATTCATCTCATGCCGAAGCTCGTCTTTAGACATGTAAGGTTCTTTCCAACAGTCCCCGGGGATAACCCCTTTGTACGCCTGAGCGGCGTCATTGATAATGGAGTAGATCATCTCAAAATCGCTGTTGCCACACTGACGAATCATGAATTTCAGGGCCAAAGGGGTCATGACCCCACCTGCCCTTTTTTTGAACCGCTGGAAATATCGGATGTGTCCATCAGCTAATCTCACCCAATACTTAATAATTTCTCTGGTAATTTAATCCTTTCTAATCTCTGCTGGATAAGTCCTTTATCTGGTAGTTTGGTCTGATAGACAGAAATCTTTATAGGTTTATGGGTATTACTGAGAGTCAAACGGACCACACTATCTTTCTTAGAACGGCAAAGAATTAAGCCGATTGATGGATTTTCGTCCGAAAGTTTTATTTTTTCGTCAAGAGCTGCGAGATAAAATTGCATCTTACCTACATATTCAGGTCTGAATTTACCTATTTTAAGTTCAATCGCCACAATACACTTGAGTTCTCTGTGAAAAAAGAGCAAGTCAATTCTAAATTCTTCATTATCTACCACCAACAGATATTCTTCGCCGACAAAAGATAAGTTCTTATCAAATTCCAGGAAGAAATCCCTAATATTGTCAAGGATTGCCTTGCGCAGTTCTTTTTCAGAAAATATTTTTGAAAGGTCTAAGAATTCCAAAACATATTCCTCCTTCAGATGGCATAGTTATTCTGAGCGCAAGCGAAGAATCCAGAGACCCTTCGCTTGCGCTCAGAGTGACAGTCTCTTCGGTCTTACTTAACCTCGGGCAACTGTTTCAGGGCCTCTTCTACCAGTTCCTTGGGATACTCATAGTCCTTAAGCTTGCCGGAAAGATATTCATCATAGGCACCGAGGTCAAAGTGTCCATGCCCGCTCAGGGCGAGGAGAATGGTCTTGGCCTCTCCCGATTCCTTGCATTTGAGGGCCTCATCAATCACTGCCTTAATGGCATGAGCCGGCTCCGGAGCAGGAAGAATGCCTTCGGCACGAGCGAACATTACGGCGCTTTTAAAAATGGGAATCTGATGCTCCGCCCTGGTCTCAATAATGCCAAGCTTATTCAGGTGAGAGACGAGGGGCGCCATGCCGTGATAACGGAGTCCACCGGCATGGATCCTGGGGGGAACGAAGGTATGGCCCAGGGTATACATCTTGGCTATCGGCGCCATCCCCGCTACATCGCCGTAGTCCCAGGTATAAGGTCCCTTGGTGACAGTGGGGCAGGCCTCCGGTTCAACACAAATGATGCTGAGCTTGCGTCCATCCAGCTTATCCTTGACAAAGGGTAGGAACAACCCTGCGAAGTTGCTGCCGCCGCCGACGCAGCCCACAATGATATCGGGATAGGCATCCGCCTTCTCCATCTGCTTTTTGGCCTCCTGTCCGATAACAGTCTGGTGCATAAGCACATGATTCAAAACACTACCCAGAGAATACATAGTGTCGTCACGGGTGGCAGCGTCCTCTACTGCCTCGCTGATAGCGATACCGAGGCTGCCGGAGCAATCAGGGTCTTCCTTCAGGATTTTGCGCCCGATCTCGGTATCCTCACTGGGGCTGGGGACTACTTTGGCCCCCCAGGTCTCCATCAAAACACGCCGATAGGGTTTCTGGTCGTAGCTAATCCTAACCATATAAACCTTACACTCAATACCGAAGAACTGGCAGCCCATAGCCAAGGCACTTCCCCATTGCCCGGCGCCGGTCTCAGTGGCCAGGCGCTTCACTCCCTCTTTCTTATTGTAATACGCTTGTGCTACCGAGGTGTTCAGCTTATGACTTCCTGCCGGGCTTGTCCCTTCATACTTGTAGAAGATCTTGGCCGGGGTGTCTAAGGCCTTCTCCAACCGATAAGCCCGATGCAAGTAGGTGGGTCTCCACATTTTGTAAATATCCTGCACCTCCTCAGGAATTTCAATGTAGCGTTCCTGGCTCGACTCCTGCTGGTCCAGACTTCGGGGGAAGAGCGGAGGAGGCAGGATGGTTGGCTCTTTGGTAGCGGGGTGTAGCAGGGGTGGCAATGGCTCGGGCAGGTCAGGCAAAACATTGTACCACGATGTAGGCATCTCATTTTCGCTGAGAATAATTTTGGTTACTGGCATTTTTTACCTCCTTTCATGTTCTCAAAACTGCTTAAAGTCCAACCCAAATAGTGCGTTAATGTAGGGGCCGACGTCTCTGTCGGCCCCGCCTTTGTAGGGGTGGACACGGAGATCCACCCCTACACTTAAATAGGTACAGAAAGATTGTTAATATACCAATAATTACGATATTCACGCATTATTTGGGTTCAATTAGAGTTTACTTTTAGACATATTACAAAATCCTTTTTGCATAACAAAAATATAGCAGACTCAACCCGATTGTCAAGGTAATAGAAATCCAGAAGCTCCCCAAAATCGGCCAGAAATTTCTTTACAGGATAGCCAAAGCTTTCAAGCCCCGGTATTTACTTCGCCTCAGGCGAGTTATAGGGGTGGACCTCTGTGTCCACCCTTATACCTTCGACCCCGATGCCCATCGGGGCTCAGGACAAGTCGGGCCGACACAGAGGTCGGCCCCTACATTCACGCATTATTTGGGTTTAAATTATACTCAAAAATGGCGATTTTTCTGTTGGCAGTAGTATTCTCCCGTGGTATTCTTATCTATAGGTTATGGAACAGATAAAATCCTACATTCGGGATATCGACAAGAAAAGTGCAGTGGTTATGGTAAGCGCTCTTGTGTTAATGACAATCTGGCTCTACCAGGGCCACCCCTCTTTCTTTATGGAGCACTTCGCCGGGCACTTCGGTAGTGATCCATATATCGATTGGTATCAATACCTTTATATGCATCTGGCGGCACTCCTCCTCTGGCTTATTATCCCCATACTCCTGATCAAGCTGATTTTAAAGGAAAGCCTCGCGGAATGGGGGCTTTGCCCTGGTGATTACAGGTTCGGACTAAAGTTCCTTGCTTTAGCCATAGTAATTATGGCCCTTCCTCTTTACCTGAATGCCCAATCCCCTGAGTTTCAAGCGGAATACCCCCTGACAAAGCTTGCCGGAAAAGACTCTACCCATTTTCTCCTCTGGGAATTAACCTATCTAATATATTATATTGGCTTTGAGTTCCTCTTCCGGGGCTATCTGCTTTTCGGGCTCAAGGACAAATTAGGGCCATTTATGGCGATTATGGCTCAGACTATTCCCTCTACTATAATCCATATCGGAAAACCTGAGGGGGAAACCATAGCCGCCATCCTGGCCGGGATAGTATTAGGAGCGGTGGCACTCAGGACCCGCTCGATCCTATATGTGCTTCTGTTCCACTGGTATGTGGGGATCGCTACTGACTACCTCTGCCTTATCAATTCAGGTACTATGTAAATGAATGCTTTAGTTACCGGGGCTAATGGATTCATTGGCTCCAACCTTTCTCAGATGCTCTTGGAAAAAGGACACAGGGTTCGGACCCTTATCCTTCCCGGAACAGATGAAAGCACCCTAAAGGATATGGATGTCCAAAAGGTCTACGGCGACATTACCGATCCCTCTACCCTGCCCCAGGCACTGAAGGGTATCGATGTGGTTTTCCATCTTGCCGCCCTTGCCAGTGACTGGGGTCCAAAGGAGCTTTTCATTAAGGTGAATGCCGAGGGAAGCAGGAATATGGCAGAAATGTCGCTCAAGTGCGGGGTGAGTCGCTTCGTCCAGATGAGTTCCCTGGCAATCCATTCCTTCCGGGGCATAAGCGATGGCGATGAGAATACTCCCCGGGATTGCTTCAAATTCCCGTATGCCATCTCAAAGATCAAGGCAGAGGATTATGTTTTAGCGCTTTACCGGGATAAAGGCCTCCCGGTGACTATCATCCGTCCCGGGGTGTTCCCCTTTGGACCGAATGATATGACCAGCTTCTATCATGTGGCCCAGGCAATGGAAAAGGGCCAGTATGGATACATAAACGGCGGGAAGGCAACCCTTTGCCTATCCTATGTTGAGAATTTAGTAGAGGGGATGATCCTGGCTGCCACCCATCCGAAGGGGGTGGGCAATACCTATGTTATCTCAGATGATATTAAAATTACCTGGAGGGATCTCTCGGAAAAATTCTGCGAGGAGCTTGGATGCCCCCATCCCCGGCTGAGTATTCCATTTCCCCTGATTTATCCATTTGTAGCTCTATGGGATGGGCTTTATCGAATTCTGCGAACCAAAAACCCTCCAACATTGACCCGCTACCGGGTGTCTCTGGTGGCACGAGACTTTTATTTCTCAAGCCGAAAGGCTAAAGAAGAATTGGGCTATCAGGTGAGGGTACCTTTGGAAGAAGGGATAAGGCGGACGGTAGCCTGGTACCGGAGGGCAAAAAAAGAGCGGGGGGATTCATGAAGACCTTTGTAACCGGAGCCACCGGATTGCTTGGAGGGAACCTGGTTCGGGCATTAGTGACCAGGGGAGAAGCGGTCAGGTCACTTGTTCGCGAGAAAAGCAATGCCGTTGCCCTAAATGGCCTCGAGGTAGAGAGGGTTCAGGGAGATATCCGGGATAAAGATTCCCTGACCAGGGCACTTAAGGGATGTAGTCGGGTCTACCACTGCGCTGCCTCGGTCAGCCAGTGGAGAGGGAATTTGCCCATTTCAAAAGAGATTAATGTTAAAGGGACGATAAATGTGCTGGAGGCATCGCTCAGGGCCGGGGTGGAGAGGGTAGTTTATGTAAGCACCGTGGATACCCTGGGACTCTCCAGCCGGGAAAATCCGGCTGATGAGACTTCTTCCCATGAAAGCATGGCAAAGTTCCGAAACCCCTATGTGGATACAAAGTATGAGGCCGAGAAGCGTGCCCTGGAATTTATCAAGAATGGTCTAAATCTGGTCGTGGTTAATCCCACATATATGCTTGGAGCCTGGGATGTAAAGCCCAGCTCCGGGCAGATGATCCTGGAGGTTGCCCGGGGGATGGCGGTTGGTTACCCGGGTGGGGGGAACAACTTTGTAGATGTTGAGGATATAGCTCAGGGTATGATCCTTGCTATGGAGAAAGGGAGGTCGGGAGAGAAATATATCCTGGCAAATCAAGAAGGGAATCTTACCTATCGAGAGATGTTTACACTGATTGCCGGGGTAGTTGGAGTCAAACCTCCCCGATTCCGCATCCCCTACCCAGTAGCATTAATGGGTGGGTATATATTTGATATTTATGGAAAGCTTACCGGTGCCAAGCCCCAGGTCAATTCCGTCACCGCCAGGCTTGGCTATGCCCCCCATTATTTCAGTCCGGCTAAGGCCATAAAGGAACTGGGGATACCCCAGTCACCGGTCGAAGGAGCAGTGAGAAGGGCCTATGAGTGGTTTAAAGAATATGGTTATCTTTGAAAGGAAATGTCACGATTTGTATGTGTATTCATTCAAATATATTTCCATATCTTAGGCTTAAAATTATTGATAGAAACACCTTTTTAAAAGTACAACAATCACAATTAGTGTCGTTTATTTCGACACTTTACGTGGCATAAGTGCAATAAAACATTGATTTTTTTCTTGACAGGGATAACTTCTTCTGATAGCCTACAAAACACTAAACAGGATGGATGGCTCCTAAGCTAAAGCTTCTGACCTCGGATACAACGGACAAGATTTTTATTCCTGGCGATCAGTTGGCTAGAAGAGTTACTTATCATACATCATTTGCCCTCCAGGCACCCCTTAGGTCAAGGGGTTCTAAGAAGTCTTCAAAGTCACTGTTCCCAATAATTTTCTTTTTAACGAAAATTTTAACCATTTAACCACCTACTCTTTGTCCTGCATAAAAGTATCTTTTTAATTAAAACTGTCCAATGTTTTCGAGGCAAGCTGGATATCCTTACTTAAATTATTATAATAAAATATTAAAGAACAGATTTTGATCTAAATGAAGAAAGAAAAGGGTCAATTAGAAAAAGATCTCAAACTGGCTAAGAAAAAGGTTGCCTCTTTAGAGCAGAAAAATTTGTATAAGACCATCTCCAATGAGAAGTTAGAGAATAAGATTGAAGAGTTAAAAAAGAACTTGGGGATGCAGTTCGACATTGTCTCCAAGATAAGCGGCGCCGACGAACTGGCTCGAACCACCAGCAACATCCTCAGAAATATCCGAAAGAAGATGAGGCTGGATGAGATTGCAATCCTTCTATATGAGCCCGGTGACGGCATGCTGCACCACTTTGCTTCCTCCGGCCTGAGTAAGAATAAAACCAGGGCAACCTTCGCCCCGGGAGATGGGATCTCGGGGATAGTATTTCAGACCAAGAAAAAGTGTCTGATCGAAAAGGTCAGTCAGGATCCCCGGTTTAAAAGATGGGGAGCAGAAACTGAGGATTATCGGAATAAAGCCTTTCTTTCCATTCCCTTAAAGGAGGAGAAGAAGATTATCGGGGTAGTAAATGCCTGTGCTGATCATATTAATGTGAACTATGTTAATAGCTTAACTGTTTTAGCTAAAACAATTGCTTCCATGATAAGCCTTCAGCAGATGAAAAAAAACCAGGACAGAAGTTACTTTGAGACCATCAGAAGGATAATGGACTTTACCGAAGCATTGAACCCTTATACCTTTGGGCATTCCTATCGGGTTCACCAATATTCCCTCCATATTGGTAATAAACTAAAATGCTCTCGGAAGGAGCGTGATCTGCTGGGGCGGGGAAGCCGGCTGCATGATGTGGGAAAAATTGCAATCATGGACATAGTTAAGAAGCCGGGTTTGCTAACTGAGGAAGAGCTTGCAATAATGAGAAAACATCCGATCCTGGGAGAGCAGTTTGTAAAGGGATTTGAGTTCCTTAAAGACACTATCCCCATTATTAAGTACCACCACGAACGCCCCAGTGGTAAAGGTTATCCGGGAGAGTTGGAAAGTGGTGAGATTCCCCGATTGGTAAGCGTAGTAACTGTCGCCGATTCTTTCGATGCCATGACTTCGGATAGACCTTATCGAGAACATTTCAGTTTAGATTATGCAATAAGTGAGCTTAAGAAATACCGGAGAACTCAATTTGATAAAGAAATTGTTGGTATCTTTACCGAGGACTATCAGGAATTAAGGACCTTACTAACAAAGGTAAAAAGGCAATCCCCGGTACCAGACCTAAATAGCTCTGGTTTTAATTCCTGAGCCCGCCTTCCTTCCCGGAGCTGGCATCTCCAATCCAGCTCCCTTTCCACTACGGAAATACTCCAACCTCCCAAAAAAAGAGGGAAAATGGAGTTGCCCTGTCAAAAACTGACCCTTTTTTTTGATAATTAGCCATTAAACCCCTACAATTATGCATTATTGATGGATAAATCTTCGTAGGGGTCGGATTTATCCGACCCGCCATCGAACCCCCATGTTCACGCATTATTTTGGTTAGAGCCATTTTCGTTGTTACGAGGGCAAGTATACATACAGAGTATAGAGCCCCAAAATAGAACGGTTTTTCAAGGTTTGCGGGGTATTGTTTAGGGAAAAGGCAAAAATTCACCCCCACTATTCTCCCTTGTAGCCGCTGACATGTAGCCAGCTCATTGTAGCCGCTGACCTTCAGGTCAGCTCACTAAAGCGGACATAAATGTCCGCGGCTACTCCCCCATCC
>SDBT01002809.1_pt1 | contig 30479 bp, 36 predicted proteins | sample 2277101 | NCBI WGS metagenome assembly SDBT01 (sample SAMN10404973, study PRJNA504765) | marine sediment metagenome | isolation source: marine sediment core GS10_PC15, 103 cmbsf | place: Arctic Ocean: Southern Knipovich Ridge | collected 2010
AGGACGTATTGCAAGGTGCAACCACCTCCCCCACTTCCACCGCAAACAAAAAAGACAGACGGCACTCTTGAAAAAACTTCTTTACTCATCGCCGTCCCCCTCATCTGCCTTACCTTTGGGCCATATAAGAACACAGGGACGTTTGTTTTCTCTTTTGGCCTCTATCACCACATCGGGATACTTCACCGCTAACTTATCACCCAACAGTTCAAGGAATGACTGTTTTAGTTCGGCGACCTCTTGGACCTGGGCGGCTCTCAGTAACTGCGACCGAATATTCTCTGCCCGCACCGTTGTCATCGGCTCATCGCTAAAAGCGGCGCGTATCTGTTCTGTCGTGACGGACCTGAGCTTATCAGCCGTATCCGCCGTCTTGAACACTTCCTTCAAGCCGGTTATATCATTAGGTACTGTCATTTATTATGCATCGCGTTCGCGACCGAGTAATTCAAACGTGCCTGTACACGCTGCGCCTGCAGGCGTTGTGATCTCCACGGCAAAGACTTCGCCCGCCGTCATGACCGTCTGGACCGGGGGCCGATCGAGTTTGAACACTTCGACAGTGATCGTCCCGGATCCAAGGTCTATCGGAACGCCTGTATTATTGGCCAGCACGCAGGTGACCTTATCAGCTTCCGTAACTTTTGCATCGAGCACCAGGTCCGCGACATCGACACTGAAGCTGACCCGGACAAAATCGCCAAGAACGGCCCCGGTTACCGTAACTTCCTTGGCCTCCTCATCCCCATCGGCGATCGAGACGGGGTCCCAGGTATCCGAGCCCGTCAGCCGGTAAAGCATCGGCCTCAGTTTTGTGGTCTTTGTGGTCCCGTCCAGACCGGCCAGTGCCGTATCGCCGAGAAACTCATCGCACGAGCCTCCGGCCTTGCCGAGCGTGATCACCGCAGCCAGGGCGTCGGCACTCAGGTCGCAGGGCACAACGCTATCAGGGATAAATTCTCTGGCGGACGGAACAGTATACAGGGCGACTTCGGTGTCAGCTGCGGCGTTAAGATCCACGGTGGCGGATCCTACCAATGATATACATTCTTTGTTAAAGTCCATGCTATACTCCTTTGGTTACTACATTATTGTCTTTACATACAACCTGGTTATTTTTGCATACGATATTTGAATGATCGGAATACTGAAGGAACGTTTCCCCCCGCTTGTCCCTGATCTCCGTGATAACGCCGTCGCTGTCGACATCGATCTCAGCGAGCTTGATATGCTCAGCCCCTGGCCAGCCGTCACCATCGATGCCGGACCCGATGGTGTTGTCGGCATTGAGCCAGACATAAGTAGTATCGTTGTCGGTAGGATCTACAGCACTGCCCGGTACGTAGGTCTTGACCGTGCCGTTATAGATATACGCCCCGCCCCGAACATTAAAAGTCGTCGAGCTTGGACACCATACGCCCAGCGACATGGCCCACCGCAACGCGTTTACTATGCTGTAGATGTGCTGTTTTTCTTCCTGCATAAAATTCGAGTTGTACTCTGTAACAATTTCGACGCCGACATCTGAAAGCAACGAATCGATGTCCGCCTCGGCTGGATAACCACCTGTCTGAGCCATGTTAATCTCCTGTTTCTTCTTGATTGTTTTGATGAAGCGGGCTGACGATAAGGTTTGTTATCGTGATCCGCAGCCCAAGTTTTCCTGCTACGACGATCAGCTGGGCCAGTGTCGGCTGGGTATCGACTCCGGGCCAGCCTGGCGGTAGAGCAAGGGCTAAATCCAGCGAATCGAAATCACCAGGTATAAGGCCCATTTGTTCCATACGGCCCGTGATATGGCCATACAGCCCCAGCAATGCATCGGGGTACAACTCGACCGATATCATTTCATTCGGATCTGCCATTAGCCTCTTACACTTCCCGGACGGAATAGTAATCCCTGCCCGCGATCGTTAAATAACATCTTCTTTTTTCTGTGCGTTTCACCGAACACGCGTTTCGCTCCGATCTGCCTGTCGTCAAGATACCTTTTGTTTGCTTCGTCATCGTTCGTAAGTCTGTAGCCCTCGGTCAGCGATGCCACGATCTGGGCACCGTTGTCCCGCAGCTGTTTTATCAGTTCCCGAACATGGCGTCGCTGCGTTTCACGCTTGCCGGTCAGTCCGAGCTTCACGGCGATATCCGCCGCCACGAGCGGGCCGTTAACCGACCTAAGGATCTCCAAGCACTCTGCGACCTCCTGGCACGTTGTGATCAGTCTGGTCATCGATCCTTAATCGTAATCGGCCGCCTCGGGAATTTCAGGCTCGACGAAGAAGATATCCTTATCGACCCGCCGAGCCCCGATCTTTGCCAATAACCCGTCCGTGAGTCTGGCCAATGCTTTTTTGTCAACCGTTTCCTTGGTATTGATACAGGCCCTCTTTCTCGCAGGCGTCAGGAACTTCTTTATCAATTCCAGCGTTTTATCTTTTTTGATGCTGATAGAAAAACTGGATCGCCAGCCGAGGACTCCGAAGTTAAGCTTTTTACTTCTCGCCCTGCCGAATTGTTTTTTGTTATTGGTCGCGAAGGCTTCCAGGCTCTTGATGTGCAGTTCGATATTCTCCTGCAGCGGCATTACTGCTACAGCGAGTCCGGCCTTTACATCGTCGATGTCGGCCTTGGCCTTGGCCTCTTCACTCTGGATCTGAAGCTGGAGATCTCCGATCTTGCGAACAAGCTCATCGGCTTGGCCCCAGTCCGGGATTGGTATAAGAGAACTATCTGATTTGACACGTTTGTTCTTTGCCATCCTTGGCCTCCGTAAAATCTTCCGTGATTTCAGTTACGTTTTTATATGACTTGCCCGTTTCCCTGGACAACATATTTTTGAGTGCCTCGATTATCCGCCAGGCCTGGCCCGGCGAGATGCTGATAACGCAGCGTACTTGTCTCTGCGTCATTCGTTCGATAAACCCGTTAAGCTGTAATTCGTTCCAGCCGAGATCTCCGGCAAGGTTTTTGATCGCCGCCTGCTGGGCAAAGCTGGCGCAAGAGTCTCTTTTAGCTACCTTCAGCCGGTAATGGTTCGCATCCTTATTTATAGCCCTGAACCCCAGCGACTCGCAGATCGCCAGGATATCATCGAGCTGAGAATTGTTGAGCTGCTTGCAGCTTGTCACGGCCGATTCATCGCCCTGAGTGTACTGGCCGAGCAACAGCCGGTACCTGCCCTCGAAGCCCTTACCCCGAAGCCCCGCCGCTCGAACGGCGATCTGAACAAGTTGTATTTGCTTTTTATTCACCATTTAAACCCTGTTTAAATTACGCACTTTTCGCGGCCTTTTGCGATTGTCCGCCCGCATCCTGTTCGATCAGAGCAGCCGGTAAATACATGAGTACCGGCAGGCCGAGTTCTTTGATCGCTGCCATGATAAATTTGTGATCGATGCAGGCCTGCTTTTTGACGATCGCCGACATGTGCAGGGCCGTAACGATATGGCTGCACGTCCGAAGCCTTCCGGACTGAGCGACATTGCAGATCCTTCCCAAAGTTTTAACCGCAGAGGAGTCCAGGCGTATCCCGCCGTATTCGTAAAGCTTGCGGATATCATCGGCGGTGTACAGCCCCCCGTCTTTGCTCGCTGCGATCTCGTCAAGATTCAGGATAAAGGTCAGCCGTGACCGGAACTGGTCAAGCGATTCGTAACCCCTTTTGGTCGATGACTGGTTGATGGTCCCCAGCAGATGGTTGTTCCCTGAAATGATCAGCGGGCAATTACATTTAATGGTTATGACCTGGCGAAGCTGATCGAGCTTATGGACGCTCAGCGACGAAGCCTCATCCAGCATAACGGTCAATTGTCTTTCGCTTAAATACTTCTCGAGACTCCTGATCAAAGTCCTAAGGGAGCCGGATGCGTCCCTGCCCAGGGCCTTGGTTATGGCTGAAAAGATAGCCGTCGATGTCATCGTGCTGTCAAGTGCGACGTATAATGAATTTTTGTTGGCCCTGGCGTACTGCTCGAGGCATATGCTTTTGCCGTGTCCGGCGTCGCCGATGATCAGTGCTATCTTTGCCTCGTGAGTCTCGCAGAAGGCCTCGGTCTGTTTGATCGCGGTTCCTATTCGTTTTGCGATAGTCGTGTTAACGTAACCCCGGTTCCTTGGATTGCGGTCGCGACGACTGAGGGAATCCATGTAATGGACAAGCTTATTGATCAGGGTGTCTATTCTCCCTGGATATCTTTTATTTTTGAATTGCGAAATAACCGAGACGTTAACACCGATCGCCTTCGCCACCTTACCCATCGTCAGAGATTTATCCTTCATAAACTGGATCAGCCTCTGACGGACTTCGTCGACTTGCCCTTGTGTCATTTCAACTGGAATCCTTTCCGTGATCTGCCGAGCATCCAGCTCGAGCCCGCGTTGGATATCGTTTTCATTCATTATCAAATAGTTTCAATTCGATCATGCCTTCCGATTCGTCTTTTTCTAATTCGTAATCGATCTCCAGGTCCACGACTTCCGTGACCAACTCGGCGCCTGCTGCCTTGCGTACGCTTTTGAATATTTGGACCTGCCTGTGACGAGCTACCTGCCCGTCCATCAGCGTGGCCACCGGCTTGATAGTCGCCGCACCTGGTACTTCGGCTGCGGGCTTGCTGCCTTCGGCCATCGCCTGTATCGAAAGTGTAGTCAGGTCCATGTTTGCCGCCAGCCGGGTATCGCGGAACTCTTTTGCGATCTTGGCGGCTTTGGTTTTATTACGCATCGCATCCCGGACAGCGGTTTCATCCACCTGTGCTCCGTACCTGATAAACTGGGCCTGCTCTGCGATCGTTATCAGTCGCAGCGTAACGGCATCGTAAACATACACCCTCCGCAGATCCTCCGGGTCATAGGCGATGCGGACTTTTTTACCCTGGTACCTCATCAGGTCCATATCGTACTGCCCGAAGGATAAACCCTTGAACCGCACACCGTTTTTGCTGACCGTAAGCTCTCCCGACCAGTCCCGCAGCAGCAGCTCCAGCACACCTTCTGAAAGCACCCGCCTCGATTGCCTGGTCGCGAGCACTTCGGCTGGGGACTTGCCATCCATCCCCCGGCCTGAATGCGCCGAGTTGTTGTACGCCTCGAAGTATTGTCCGGTAAGTTCGGCGAAGGTTTCCAGATCGTGTGCCTGCCCGATCGCCTTTTCGTTTTTCAGCAGGTCGTTAAGATAATCGGGCTTTCGGCCCGAATCCTTACCGCAGTATGTATCGAAAGTCTTTGTGAACTGCCGATCGAGCGTGTCGAAGAGCCGCTCGATGCCTTTGCTCTGCGGATGGTAAGGTATCGAAAACGTCACCGCGATATTCATCATCGCGTAGATGCCGGTTACCATCTGCGTATCGAGATAACCCGCCCTCAGTGCTTTTCGTTTTGCCTTTGTGGTCCCCGTCCACATCTGCGAATCATAGTCCCTGCCGTTGTCGATCTTCACCGACTCCGGTGGACCATACTTTTCGATCGCCCGCTTCATCGCCAGCAGTATCGTCGTCTGATTCGGCGATGCCGATATGTGCGATCCGACGATCGCCCGGCTCCGCATATCCATCCACGCAGTCACCCACGGGCGGATCCATTTATTGTGGTACCTCACCCAGCAGTTGAACTGATGATGGTCTCCGACAAACACCTGGCCCGGGGCAATACTATCCGGGTCCATTTCGATATACGGTGCGCACTTGGCCTCGTAAGCTGCCATCCCCTCCCTGCCCAGGACCCTGACAAATAGCGGGATGTGCCTGTCGACGAATTTATACATGAATTTAAGGACCGGTATCTTCCAGCCTTTTTTCTCATCGGTATTGATAAAGCAGATATTCTGCCAGCACTGCTTGATGCTCAGCCGTTGTTGGGTAAGGTACATGCTCTTGAATATCTCCCACGCCTCGATGGTGATCGAGTCGCTGATAAATTTTCCGTTCCCCCAGGTATCGATCAGCCCTTTGATCCCCTGGTCACGGTAATTACCGATCCATCTCTGCAGGCTGCGTTTGCCAATGCCGTGCCGACCGACGAACAGCTCCATGCTGCCGGAATATGTTCCTCCCTGTCTTACATAGGCGGCACTGAATTTGGCGAACTCGCGGATGATCCCCAGCCGCTGCAGAGCCTTTTCTTTTTTCTTGACCGGCACATCCAGCAGCTCTTCGGCACTGATAAGTTCATCCGGCTGCTTCACTCCGCTGAGCTTCGGATCCGCCGCTGTCGGTATCTCCCACTTGCCGCCCGTCTTCCTGGAGCCGGTCAGCCTTCCGGCAATGCACAGCCTGCGCACGTGCCGCTGGGTTTTATCAAGCAGCCTGGCTGCCGTTAAAATGTCAACTGTTTCACTTCGCAAACTTCCTCTCCCTGAATATGTTTACGGATGGCAAGATTTACAGATAATGCCATCGCTAACCATTCGTTATATTCAAAACCCTTCTGAGGATTGTAGAACTCGGCGATAATGATATCGCCATTTTTGATATTGCCCGACCAGATACACAGAACGCTCATATCTCTAAGGACCAAAGCGAACCTTCGGGGCTTTCGTTTTTTAGATCGCAGCTTGAACATGCGGTTCGCCACGACTCCCTCAAGCCGGAATATCAGATTGTTCAATGACATCTAATTACCTTTACAGATATATTAACTAACCAGTCAGGATCGTTGGCGGCGTACTCGGCATCCGTATTTCGCCACACCAGCCAGGTTCCATCTTTCCATATTGTAATTACATTTTCGTTCATCATTCACCGCCGTTGTTTAATTGCTTTTTTAAGTTTTTATCTCTTTCTTTGACCGCGTTTTTCAAATTGTCGCAGTACTTGTTTATCAGACCGAACAGATCTAACAGATCTGACATGTGTCTCATTATGAGATATCCAAAAAAACTAAACACAACGCCCATGGCGAAGCCTGCAAAATAACATTCATCCTTAGTCATCATTCACCGCCCTCCCCTGCCAGGTTAAATAAAGTCCTTAACGCCTCGGTCGCCTTTGCGATCGCATCACAGGCTGTCTTGCCAATACCCGCCGCCTCGATCTGCATCTCGGTGTCATAGTCACCGCCCGGGCCGGTCAATACCACCGGCACCTCCGGCAGTTCGTTTAAGATCTCCCATGGCCCCAGGGTTTTGTGTTTTGTTTTATCGGCGCCCGTTTGTATATACGCCTGGTATTTATGGATCACCCAGCGGGTCTGACGTTTGAACTGGATCACGCAGAACCCCCGGTTGCATGTAAAGCACCAGCCGAAGTACCTGCGCAAGTCGGGGATGTATCTTGCCATGTCGATCGGCAGGAAACTCGGCACCGTCAAAAGCTCGAAGCACACCGGGCACACCGCATCGGCTACCGTGTATATCTCCGTGCTCATATTTTCCGTTTTAATCGCTACCATATTTTACGCCTTCTCGTAATCTCCCGTTATCGCATGGTAGATCTGTGCAAGGTTGCTGATCATATCCGGGAAGACCCTTTTTAATTCCGCGATGTCTTTGCGGTCCAGGCCGTCGATCTTGCCGTCCGCGATGATATTCAGCACCCTCTTTTCGAACTCGATCTGTTTTTGCCTGGTCTCGATAAGATTTTTCAGCGTCACCCCATCCAGTTTTTTATCGCTGTTTAAAAGCCTGACCGTCATCACCGGCACATCGCCGGTCATCAGCCTGCAGATCCTCGCGTCCCCGGTCCGGTTAAAGAGCGACCGCCAGATCACGCTCGGTATCGTTGCCCCGCCCGCCAGGAACCTGTACAGCGTCGATGCCCCGTACCCTGTGTCCGCTGCGAGCTGCTTGACGTTGATCTCGTGATCATCCAAAATAGTGATCAGCAGTATATGATCATCGCTCATGTCAAAAACCTCTGTCATCGTGCTTCCCTGCATTCTTAACCGGCTCCGCCGGTTCATTTTATTTTTTCAACTAACTTCTGACATACACTGTTCTACAGCATCTGGGCTATAGTCTTTATCATACGGGTCGGCACAGCTATACAAAGTCAAACGCATCATTAAGCTATTCATCTTTGGATCATCAAGTTCAATAGCTCTCCCTGCGACTTCACCTAATATCCCCAACATGATACTTAGTGGCTGAATAAGCACGCCGGTTCCGGGATTCTTGAGGATCTCCTCGAATAGCCTGGAAGTATGACATTTCCAGTTGAGAACTTGTGCTTCGGCTTCTTCTTTTGTAACTTCTGTGATCACCATCTTTTTCGCCTTTTCAAAAGTAGCAGGGCCAGACAGCCGTGCGGTGCCCAAACGGCATACTGTCGGTGAGGCCAGCTCCCACTACCGGAGGGGAGAAAACTCTTTCGCGATAAAAGTTTTCTCTATTTTTCCAAACTTGTTGCGATGAGACGTAATAAATTTCCTAAGACAAAATCGCCTCGAATCGTATCAAGGGCCGGGTCATTTATACTGACGAGCATTTCCTTGCCATTTCTGGCTAATTTTTTTAATTCTTCGATCATTTGTTCTTCTGTCATTTTTCACCTTTCAAAATCTTGTTAATGACCGGGGCAGGCTTCGATCCTGCGGCCAATCGCCCTAATGTAATTAAACACAGGGATTTCGATTCGCTCTACCAGACTGAACTACCCGGTCGCATTCTTAACTTTTAAATTCGCGGTCGGTCCGGTTTGGAATTCCGGTTTTTATTCCGGTCCGGCTGTTCGGATCTCCCTGTCCCGAACCGATCCGCCTCGCTGGGTTTTATTCACTTGTTATATTTTCAGACCAACTTTCCGAAGCGTTTTTTTAAGTTGGTTTAATTTCGGTTTCGATATCAGAGCGTATTTTTTGGTATCGAAATGCGCCCCCTGCGCTCTGTTCTTCGCCGACTTCGCAACATCCTGTGCAGCCAGCAGAACAATAGCTGCTTCGCCAAGATCACATTCACGATGGATATCCTCGTTACATCCAGCTACGAAAGCCTTCTCTAATCGGTTTTTTAGATATTGGCCTGTCGCCAAACCTTGAAGGGACCCTGGGTGATTTTCAAAATAAGCATCACGTGCTATTGCTATTAACCTGCCTTTTGTTTTTGCCATGTCATCCACTGCCTTTTAGTTTTTTAACTCGTCTTTTGCATTCAACACAATTATCAGGACTGTTGTCGTTGCCTTCTTCGAGAAACCCTCCGAAGCACCACGCATTACACAAACTGCGTGTACTGTTATGGAAATAATGTGCCTTCTTGCTAAGCCCGGGCCAGCCCCATCCTGACTTCACTTTTGCTTCGTTCGTTGCCATGTCAATTCACCTCAAAAATAAAACCGCAGGTCGGAGAAGTTCGGCCTGCGGTCCCGGGTATAGGAGCCTTCTTATGGACACCATGAGAAAAACAACTTTCGAATCCTCTTGTGTGTTTTTTCATTGCTGTTATTTTCATCTTCGCTCTTTAAAAATTTATCTCACTCGGGCCTTTGCCCGGTTGGTTTTGTCCGGTGGGGAACGGAGCCCCACCGGGGTTAGTAAAAATCACTCAGCCTACGCTGGCTGAGTTGCAGACAGATTTTCCTGGCTTTCCTGCTCGGCCTTCAGTTTTTCTATCTTTGCTTTTCCCGCCTCAAGGATGAGCCGCCTGGCTGTATCATGAGGTTTGCGATCTTGCAATCCGGCCAGTTCGTTTACCACTTCAAGGACGTCAGGGTAATTTTCTTTGTGAAAAGTTAGTTGTTGTATCCCATTGTTCATTTTAGGGCTTCATAAAAATATATGCTATTACATAATATATCATAACCCGTATTTCGGCAATGTCAAACGGGAAACATAAATTATTATGAAAGTTTATGTAATATTATGCTATGTTTTTTCATAACTTCCCATTAGCGTAAGGGTTATGGCAAAAGAAAAAAATTTAGTCCAGGGGCATATTGCGGCAGATTTGAAGTCTCGGCTTGACAGCAAACTGTCCGATTTGGGATTTACGGTTGGCAAAACAGTAGAGGCTTTAGTGGAATTCTGGCTCGAACTCCCTACCGACCTGCAAGTGCAAATATATACACACAAAGCCAGCGGTGAACCATTGCGGGCCATCATCGACCGGATCGTTGATGAGAAAATGGCTGCTTTCCATGCGGAAGCCCCGGTTCAGGAAGTTGCTGCGGAACAACCACAGGGCCAGGTCAGCAGGGCGATGCACATGATCAAGGAGTTGTCGCCCGATGGCTCGCTGCATATCGAGTTGCTCTCGGATGAAGACCGGAAGGCGGTAGAGGAGTTCGCCAGGCTGATGCATCCCGAAGGTAAAAACCCAACCAAAAACCAAACGGCTTGATTGTAGTTAAAAAGGGGGAAAATGAAAGTCCGGTGCCCGTTCTGCAAAAAGATTTCAAAGGTCCCCGGTATGTACAGGGGAAGGTGTATTAAATGTCCTGGCTGCAGGGAATCTTTTATCGCTGAACCCTACAAAAAGCCCCCCATTGTGGTCTCGGATAAGGTTGCCCCTGCAGCCTTCCGAACAGGTTTTTTTATAACAAAGCTGTGGACACGGTCCCCGGCAGCCTACCGAACGGGTTTTCTGGCTACTTTAGGAGTGATTTCGGCCTTATGGGTGACGTTCAATCTTATCGGCCCGGGTACATGGCTGAGGCGTCCGGCTGTACAAAAGACACCTGTGCCCGCTTATGATAACCCCCAGCGAATCAAAAACCCTTATTCTTACGAAGATTCCATTTTCCCGCATTTACCGCCGCTTGATCAAGTCGCTCTTATACTCCAGGACTTTGAGCAAGTGCGTGAGATACCCCCGGGCAAGTCGGAGGCCGAGTGGGAATGGGCTATCAAGTGGCGAGCCTGGGTATGTAATCCCCATTCGTATATAGCTCATGGTTCTTATTTTATCGAATTTCGCGATTCCAATGGTTCCTTGCTGGATTATGTAGGTCCTATCGAGGCTACCTTTCCCCCTACTTCCTCTAACTACTTAAAAACACGAGAAGCAAGCGGCATATATTGGCCGTCCCACGATGTCTTTGTTAATTTTGACCCTAAAGAATCTCGTATTTCCATCCGGGTTGAAAAATAAATTTATTTTTCCCTTGACATTTGCCGAAGTACCTCTATAGTTACAAAAAATTAGCAGGGCAGGTTACGGAGAAACCCGCCCGACGGACTTATGACCCATAGGCCCGCTGACTGAGTTGCAGAACTTAGTGGCGGGCTTTTTTTATGTCCGCCTCCATGACCGCCCCGATGGATCGGGGCCTGAACTTTAATACATGGAGGTATTAAAATGAACACCAAACAACTTATTACAAACCTTGCATTTATCTTTTCTGTCGCTGCCATCCTGATTTTGCTTTCGGTCTTTACAACTGGCTGCGACAACCCCCTCCGTTTCGCTCCCACCGAATCCCAGAAGCAGGTAGCACTCCGGACCCACTTCAACGCCAAAAAGATCGATGCTGTCGGCAGTGATCCGTGCACCCCTGTATCTTCCCAGGTAAAAGAAGGCACACGGGTCTCGCTTGGATACATCGGCCTGCCTGCCAACCCCGACATTGCCGATTACGCCGCGACCTTAACGCAGGCCTCTGCCGATGCGACTAAGCGGCCGACCTCAAAAGAAGTATTTAACGCCGTCAACAAAAGCTTGAACCTGGTAGAGCTCATCCTGATGATCATCGGCGGCTCAACCAGCCTCGGTGCGGTTGCTTACGGAGCACGCAAGGGCGTAAAGTACGTTTCAAGTCTGAAGTCAACGGCCTCCGAATTCGAGCAGGACTTCATGGCGATCGAAAAGGCCTTTATCGAAGTCGTCGGCGCCGAGCAGGAATTCAAACGCTCGCTCCGGTCCAAAGGCAAACAGACCATCCCGATCGAAGAGGCGCTCGGCGCCCTCAAGGCAGTTAACCAGGCAAAGCAATCGAAAGAAACCACTCAGATGGTAACAGAACTTAAATCTTAATTAAGGGCAGTTTAAATGTTTCAAATGCATCCGGCAGTACAGATCCTTTTGGGCATCTTGGCAGTCGCTGGAATATTGATCAGCACACTGGCTGCTCTTTACCTCAAAGCCATCAAGCAGTGTATCACCAAACAAAGTGACAGTATTACCAACCTTGACACCAAGGTCTCGAATGTCGTAGCCGACCAGGCTGCCTGCAAAAACGAATGCACACGGACCTACGTAGACAAAGTCGATTTTATCCGCAACGTCACCAAGCAGGAAAGAACCCTCGAGTCGCTGATCAGGATCACTGCTGAGATAAAAGGGGGGTTGGCGATCATCGAAAAGATCCCGCAGCTCTGCGGCGAGGTCACCCGTCAAATTGTTAAGGATTTTAAAAAATGAATGACTCACCGGAATTAGTAAAGATCAAGCAGGCCCGCAGGGCCATCCTTCGTAACCTGGACCTGGTCTATCCCTCGGGCCTTGGCATGCAGATGTTATATCAAACCGTCTGCGCAATAGATCCGCTTTACGATTTTAATCTCTTTGGTAAAGACATCGAATACCTCAGGGCCAAAGGTTACATCTTCTTTATCGACGATGCGATCGGTGGCGCCGATTCGTTCAAGAACAAGGTCGGCAAGCTGACCCCCGAGGGCCTCGAGATCGCCCAGAGGATCACCAAAGACAAGGCCCTGGAGATCTAATGTCAAAACGCAGAACACATTCGGTCATCGATAAGCTGCCTGCGGATCTCCGCGAGTCCCTGACCCGCATGATCGTCGACAACGAGTGGCCCGATGATTTCCCTAAGGAAAAGATGTTAGGCTTTAATGCCAAAGACAAGGACCCCCAGGGCAATCCGCGTTATATCGACTGCGTTGTGTACTGCACGCACAAAGGTCATACGGTTTCCGAATCCGCCATCGGCCGGTTCGGAGCACGTCTGCGTACCCTCGCCCGGATGAAGCAGGCTGGCATGATCACCCGTGAGGTGATGAAGGACATTAACAACGAAAAGGCCTCGCAAACTCAGAAGGCCGTCGCCGAGATGATCACCGCCATCACCATCGAGTTCATCTCCGACCATGACAAAATCGGTTCCAAGGAAATAAAAGATGTTGCCAAAGCGATGAAGGACTGCACCGCCATCGCCATCAATGCGGACAAGTACATCCGCGAGCAGATAGAAGCCAAAGTTAAAGCCGCCGCCGAATCGACAAAGAAAAAACTTACCAAGGCCGGAGTTGACAGAAAAATGATACAGGGAATTATCGACGAGCATTTAGGAGTCACCAAATCGTAAAAAAGGCTGACAAGTTACAGGATGGTTATTTTCTCCCGTACCAGGTCAAATGGATACTTGATCCATCAGACGCCCTGGTTTGGGAGAAGTCTCGGCGTGTCGGAGCCACTTACGCCGACAGCTACAAGACCTGCCGTGATCGCAACCAGGACAAGGGCAAACGGGACCTGTGGTTCTCGAGCGCCGATGAGTCGGCTGCCTACGAGTACGCCCTGTATTGCCGCCAGTGGTGCGAACTGTTTGAGATAGTCGTTAAAGAAATACTCGACGAACGCGAGGACTACAAGGGTTTCAAATACAACAACTATATCGTCGAATTTCCCGATGGTAGCCGGGTAAACTGCATGACGTCAAATCCCCGTCGCTTCAGATCGAAGGGCGGCGATATGGTCCTGGACGAATTTAGCTGGCACGATCAAGCCGGCGAGATGCTCGACGCCGCCATGCCTGTAACCACCTGGGGTTTCAATATACGGGTTCTCTCTACTCACAACGGCAAAGGATCCGTGTTCAACAAGAAAATATGCACCGATGCCAAAAAGATTTTATCCGGAGAACTCGACCCTGAAAAGGACCCTGTCCTTAACTGGTCTCATTACTTTACCTCGATAGTCGATGCCATCGCCCAGGGCCTTGCCGAAAAGATCTACGAACTCGATCACATCGACCCCGAAGCCCGCGAGCGATTCCTTCGTCAATGCCGTGCCCGGGCCCGCAACGAGGATGCCTTCAACCAGGAATATATGTGCATTCCATCGGCAGAGGCCTCCACTTTAATTCCTTACGACCTGTATCAGTCCTGCGAGAGCAGCGATTGTCTTGAGACCATTGGCGACGGCCGAAAATATATGGGCTTCGATGTCGGTCGCGAACACCACCGGACAAAAATATTCATCCTGGAGGAAGTGGGAGATATTCTCGTTACCCGCAGGATCGAGACCATGCATAAAACACCTTACAGCGCTCAGTTGAAGCGTCTATCCGACCTGCTCGAAGACCCGACGATCGATCGAGCCTGCGGCGATGCCACCGGTATCGGCGACATGCTGGTCGAGACTCTGGCCGAGAAGTTCGGTTCGCATCGCGTCGAGAAGATCAAGTTTACCGGCCAGTCCAAAGAGCACATGGCGTCTCTGGTCCTGGGCCGTTTTGAAGACAAAAGGATCCGCGTACCTGATGATCCGAAAGTTCGCGACAGCTTCCACAGCGTTCGCAAGGTAATTACCGGTGCCGGTAACATCCGCTACGATGCGGCCACTACCGATGAAGGTCATGCCGATGACTTCTGGGCCTTAGGCTGTGCCCTCGAGGCCGCCCACAATCCGACAATAGTTCCCCAGGTAATTTTAATATGAAGATCATAAAATCAATACAGTCTTTCGCCCAAAAGGCTCTCGGTATGAGCGAGGTCGCCCGGCTCTGGTTGACCGGTGAGGACATGCCCGATTCTAAATCCAGCAAGCCCACCAAACCTTACGCCCAGGTCGGACTTGTCTTTACCTGTGTCAACAAACTGATCTCAGGTATCTCCGGCCTTCCCTGTGTACTTTCTACCATCGACGATCGCGTAGTCGAAGGCGGTCCTCAATACGATGTGCTTTTTAATAACCCGGCCATGAGCTTCGAGCGTCTCGTCACCGAAACCATAGGCCATTATGTCCTCGGCGGCGATGTGTTCTGGCTCTTCACTGATATGCAGGGTTTTTCGCCTAAAGAGATCATGGTCGTCTCCGGCTCCCAGATGCATCCGATCACTCACGACCGAAGAGCCAGCGGCGTCCTTTTGGGCTGGGAGTTTCGCGGCACCCATGGCCAGCATGTTCAGTTCGGTATCGATGAGGTCCACCAGTGGAAGATCTTCAACCCTTACGATCGCTTCCACGGCATGGGACCCGTGAAAGCCGCTTCACTTTCGATTAACTACAGTTATGCTGCAGGCCTTTTCAATACTTCCGCTCTCGATAACGGGGCCGAACTCGGATTGATCCTCACAACCCAAGGCAGGCTCGAGCCCGATCAGGTCGCCCTGTTGAGATCTCAATTCGATTCCCGTCACAAAGGTGCTTCTCAGGCCAAGAAGACCGCCGTCCTCACTGGCGGCATGGACGTTAAGACCGCATCGATGAAGATGACCGACATGCAGATGGCCAAGATTAAGAACATGACCGACAAAGAGATCTGCTCTGCGTTCGGCGTTCCTCCCGGTGTCGTCGGTCTTATCACCGAAGCTCAGTACTCTCACGGCCCTTCACAGGAAGATTTTATCTTCAATACGATCATCCCGCTGGCCCGGCTCCTTGCCGCTCAGTTAACTACTGGCATACTTTCAAAAGGTTATCCGAGCAAGGCCACGTCCGTCGAACTGAAAGACGGCCGGTTTAATAAAGGCCTCAGGTCGTTATCCAAGAATGTATTTTACCGCGATGCCCACCGCAAAGCGGTCGCTAACAAACAAAAGCTTTTCGCCTGGTTCGATACCTCTCAGCACCCGACCGTCCAGAAGTCCGACCGTGAGGTCGCAGAAAAGGTCCTGAAGTTCACTGAGGCAGGTGTCACGCTTAACGATATCATCGAAGCCCATAACCTGCCTTACAAAACCGTCCCCTGGGGCGGTGACTGGTGGATCCAGATGGGCCGGGTCCCCGCGAAATTTACTCTCGAAGCTGGCATCGAAGGGATCACCGGTCCGCCGCTCCCGGAAGGCGAAGGCGAGGAGGAGGGCGACGAAGACAAATCATCTATTACCGAGCAGGTCCGCTCGATCCAAAACATGATCGCCGAACTTAAGGGCAAGGACTCGGCAGAAGCCCAGCGGCTTCGTATCTGGCGCAACTGGGTTATCTCCTGGGCAGGCATCGAGCGAGAATATAAAGATGCTCTCAGGGTGTACTTTGTTCGCCAGGAGCGGATCCTGATCGACAAGCTAAAGAAGGCCCTTGCCGACCTCGGCGAAAAATCAATTACCAAAGATAACGCCGAACAGATCATTGCCCGTGTCGTTTTCGATTTACGCAAAGAGAACGACAAGATCAAGGTGATCAATCATACCTTTTTTGAAAAGGCTTCCGAACTTGGCATCCGCCAGGGCCTGACCGAATCTTCCGCCCTTACCGGTGATGCTCTTGACGCTGCGGTTCAGTCCGCCAAGAGTTATCACTTCGTAAAGGCAAAGCGGATCAGTTCCGCGTTCAAGCTTGCCGATGTCAACCAGGTGACCCGGAAAAAGATAGCCTCTCAGCTGCAGAGCGGCCTTGATAAGGGCGAGGGCCTTAACAAGCTCACCGCTCGCGTCAAAGAGACCCTGGGTTCCAACCGTGCCCGGGCCTTAAGGATCGCCCGCACCCAGACCGCAGGCGCTGTCGGTACCGGTCGTCACGCCGGTATGAAAGCAGCCGCCGTCGAGAAACGCTTCTGGCTTACCTCTCGTGATACCGAGGTCCGCGACGCCCACGTCAAAGCCGAGCAGAAATATTCTGAGGGCATCGCCCTCGATATGCCGTTCATCGTCGATGGTGAGCAGCTCATGTATCCCGGCGATCCAAGCGGCTCAGCTAAAAATATAATCAACTGCCGATGCGTCGCCCTCGCTAAGGCGGCCCAGGGTAAAAGCTTCGGCCTGGCGTACTATGCCAATACGAAATTCTACAGTTACCAGGACATGCAAAATTCACGGTCAGAAAGTAAGGAATAATAAAATGGATTACGATACAAAAGATTTCAGGCGCGTTCATGCCTTTGTTGTTGAAGAAAAAGGCGCCATCGATACCGACGCCCATCGCGTCAACTTTGTTGTTTCGACCGACGTTGTCGACCGCGACAACGAACAGGTTTTGCCCGAGGCCGTGTTCGAGGCTATTGGCCGCAAAGAGTTCGTCAAGAACCCGGTCTGCCTGGCCTGCCATAAGCACCGGCTCGACAACGGAGAGCCGCCCGGCATAGGTTCCTGGGACACGAAAACCCGCAAACTCAAAAAGCATCACGTCGAGATGGTGCTGCAGTTCGATATCGAGTATGAGCTCGGCAACAAATACTGGATCGTCTACAAAAACAAAACCATGCGGGCGGTATCTATCGGCTTCAGGATTCTGGATGGCCACGAAGAAACTATAAATGGCAAACGCATCTACATCATAACCAAGATCGAGCTTTATGAGATATCCTGTGTTGCGATCGGGGCCAACCCCGCTGCCTTGTCGAAGATGAAAGCTATGTTCGGTCAAAGCGATGTAGACATCAAGGCCATCGCTTCTGAAATTACCAAAAACGTCGATCTTAATATCAAGCAGCAGTTCGACGAATTTATAGTTCGCATCGAGGATCAACTCGATGAGATCAAATCGCTTTTAATCCCCGGTCAGGAAGGATTCGCAAAGTCTATGCTCGGTGAAGACTCTGAACGATCCGATCCTGCGGGAAATAATAATCCCGAGCAATTAGCCAGCATTGCTGGCACGTTGGAACAAATTAACGAAAAGTTAAATTCAAAACAGGAGTAAAAATTATGGTTACATTAGACCAGATTGATAAAGCCATCGGCGATATCAATAAAAACATGGCCACTAAAACAGAGGTCATCGAACTGATCGACAAGAAGGTCACTGAGGATGCCGAAAGGGCCAAGGCTGAGACCAAGACGCTCTACGGCAAGGCCGTCGAGGAGATGGAGGAGATCAGGAAAGCCAATGAGCAGCTCCTTAATCAGGTCAAGCTGCTTCGCAGCACACGTTTCGCATCCATCAAGACCCCCGATGGCATGTACAACGGTGTATGGGGAACGCTCGAGCTGGCCAAAAACTTCGGCCTTTACATCCTCTCTGAGGTCGCCGGTATCCCCGAAGCCAAGGTTGCCTTTGACGCCCTCGGTTTTGAGCGAAGATCCATCACCGCAAACGGCAAGATAATAAAGGCCATGAGCGGCGATGACCTCACCGCTGGTGGCGCTCTGACGCCGTCGGAGTTCATTCCCAACCTCATCGTTCTGATGGAAAGTTTCGGTGTCTTTCGCCGCAACACCCAGGAGTGGCCTATGGGCGGCGAAAGTTCAACCGCACCCTGGCAGTCCAGCGATGTCACCGTCTATTGCCCCGGTGCCGGTGCCACCGTAACAAAGAGTGATCCCGGTTTTCGTACCGTCGGCATGCAGTCTCAAAAGTGGATGACACTGACAGCCGTCGACTCTGAGCTGACCGAAGACACAGCCATCGCCGTCGGCGAAATAGTCGGCCGCTCCATCGCCCGTGCCTTCGCCAAGAAGGAAGATCAGTGTGCCTTCATCGGGGACGGTACCAGCACCTATTTCAATCAGCAGGGTGCAAGGCACCTGCTCCGCGCTGTCGATGGCACCGTAGGCAATGTAAAAGGCCTTCGCGTCCAGGCCACCCCGGGCGTCTGGTCTGCTATTGTCTTAGGTGATATCCTGGCGTTAGCTGGCCTTTTACCCGGTTACGCCGATGACGGTGTCGATGCCAAGTGGTACTGCCACAAGAATTTTTATTACACCGTCATGATCGCCCTGGCCCTGGCCGCCGGTGGCACAGCTGCCAACGAGGTTGTAAGCACCGGTTATCTGCGGACACCGTCATACTTAGGCAGGCCGGTTGAGTTCACACAGGTCATGCCGAGTGTAAAAGCAGGCGCCGACCACTGCCCGCTTCTCTTGGCCAACCTGCGGATGGGTTCGTATCTCGGCGATCGCCGTGCCCTGACTATCGACCAGTCGAAGGAAGCGTATTTCACCACCGACCAGCTTGGTATTCGCGGCACAGAACGTATCGCCCCGATCGTCTATGGTGTCGGCGACACCACTGACCCCGGCCCGATCGTCGGTTTCTGGGCGGACATCGCCTGATTGTTTTTCGGCCCCGCACCTGCACTTTTATGTGGGTGCGGGATAAAAATGTTAAGTACAAATGTTAAATGTAAAATGCTAATTGAAAGGTAGAAATATGAACCCTCCAATTCAGGAAATGAAAATAGGCATTCTGACGCCCCCGCAGATCGAGAACAATGGTGATTTCACAACCAATACGTACATCGACACCGCTGGCTTCGATCACCTTCGGATACTGTTCATCCTCGGCGTCATCACGGCCTCTTCGCCCATCGGCTCAACGGCCGAAGGTACGGCGCCGCTGGTTGAGGAATGCGATACCACCGGCGGCTCCTACACCGATGTTGCCGGTGCCGCCCTGGCTGATGCCATCGCCGACTCCGAAGATGGCTTGCTCTTCGCCATAGATATCGATCTGACCAAGAGTCACAAGCGATACATGCAGGTCCAGGCACCGCATTCAGGTGATGGCACACCGGGAGCTGCCCTGTGTATCATCGGCATACTCTCTAAGCCCAGAGGAGCCGGTCCGAACTCCGCAGCCACGCAGGGACTGACCGAACATATTAAGGCTTAATAATCTTCGGCCAGATGAATTGTTAATATCCGCCCGTCTTCGTGGCGGGCGGATGTCCTTAAAACTTGAAAATCGAGGAAAACAAGATGTGGATAAAATTCAAAAAAACATATTCCGGTCACTTAGGCTTTTTTGAAGGCGGCATAAAAAAGGACCTACCTGAATCTATCGTTAACCAGCTGCCGAAAAAATTCTATCAAAAGACCTGTGCTCCCTGGGAAGAGCAAACAGATCCCGCTGCTCTCGCAGTGATCGCCGCTCACGCCAAGGCCGCCGAAGCCGTCCAGCTCGCTGAAAAGCTGCGGAAGATAGCCGATGAAGCTGACAGGTACAGGGACGAACTGGTTCCGGTCGCAACCGAAAAACAGGATGCATCTGATAAAGCCGGGCAGGCCGCCGAGCAGGCTGTAGCCGCCGCCAAAAAAGCCGACATAAAGTCCAAGTCGGAGAATGAAAAGAAAAAGTACCGTGCGCTTCTCGCCAGGGCCAATGAACTCGTAGCTGTCCATAACCGTGCTGATCTTGAATCCCAAAAAGCATCGGGCCTGCTGACGGCGGCGATCGCCGATGCCGGGCTGAAACATCTCGATGCCAACGCCGCCAAAGCCGAAGCTGACCAGCTCGCAGCTGAAGCCGACCAGCTCGCCAAAGCCAAAGCTGCTGCCGAACCCAAAGAGGAGACCAAGGAAAATGGATCAGAAGACGCAGACCAAAAAGACCAGGTCAAAAAAACAGATGACCCGCAAAGCGATAACCCGGAGTCCGAAGGACAAACAGTTCCTCCCGGGCAGGGATAGTAATTTTGTCGCTAAATAAAACGTTTTTAAAAGCTGTTTAAAAGCAGGTTAACTCATGGCAGAACTTGTAAAAAAAACCTCCGCCGCCGTCGCGGTAGATGAGAACCTGACCACGCTGATCGACTGGGTCAACATCGAGTCGGTCTCAGGATTCACCGTCATCGTTAGCAATGCCGGTGGCGGCAGTGCCAACGATATCACCGACGTCCAGATCGATACCTCCGTCGATGGCGGTGTCACCGTCCTCACCGATCAGCACGCCGGTGTCCCGGCTGTGCCCATCGCATCCGGCAAGGCTGCTCAGGGGACCTTCACCGAGACCGCAGCCTTTGTCCGCGTCCGTGCCAAGTGTGCAGCGGGTGAAGACACCACCGCCGAAGCGACCCTTTTAGCCGACACCTCCGCCGCCCGGATCTGCACGCTCAACGATGTCAAGGATCGTCTCGGTTTAGATGATACCGATTACGACCAGATGATCAATACCATCATCGCCGGTCTGCTGGGCATCTTTAATAACTATACCCGCAGGACCCTGATAGCCCCCGCGACCGATATCACCGAGTACTATACAGGCGAAGGCTCGCTCCTCCAGCTCTGCGAGTACCCGGTGATCTCGATCACCTCGATCAAGCAGGCCTACGATTATGATTTTGATTCGGCGGACGCCTTGACCGCCAACACCGACTACCGCATGATCCGCCAGGGAAAAAACGGGATCCTCTTTCGGCTCGGTGTAAACTGGCAAAGCCGTGACGATTCTATCGAAGTTATTTACCGTGCCGGTTACTGCGCTGCAGGCGTGACCCCTTCAGCTTCAGAGACGGCGTTACCTTCCGATCTTCGCGAAGCCGCTATCCTCCAGGCATCGTTTATCTTTAAGCGTAAAGATGACATCGGCCTATCTTCGGTAAGTTCCGAAGGCGGTTCGATCAGTAAATTCCAGGCAATAAAACTCCTGCCCCAGACGCAGGAGATCTTAAATAAATACAGGAGGCCCTCGTTATGATACCCATGGTCACCCTTGAAATGGGATCCGGTTACCGGCGTGCCGTTGCCGAACTCGGCTCGATGGGCATTGCACTCATCGAGGCCGTCAATTCCGGTCTCGAAAAAGGCGTCAAGCTCGCGGCCTCTAACGTCGTCGAAAATTATCTTACCGGCCAGGCATTAAAGCGAAGGTCCGGCGCCCTCGCCCGTGCCGTCGACGGCTGGCTTGCCTCACCAGGTGACGGCGTCGTCGGCGTAAGGCCCGGTTCCGCTGTTGATGATTACGCCTGGCTGCTAACCGACGAGCAAAAAACCATCACTCCCAAAAAGGGGCGGTACCTTACTATCCCTATTGGAGAAAACCTTACCGGGTCCGGCGTGGCAAGGTTCTCCTCGCCGCGTCAGGTCCCCGATGGTTTTTTTATTAAATCCAAAAGAGGTCAGTTACTCTTCGGTTACCGCAAGGGCAAAACTTCCCGGGCAAAGTTCCGGCCCCTGTTTGTCCTCGTTAAGTCCGTCTTCATCCAGGGCTCAGGCGCCCTGTACGATGGCGTGACCGAAAGCCTCGATGATATATCGAGGGAAATAGAAACCGAAATCGATCGTAGACCGGAGCTAAATTAAGATGGCCAACGATGGCGGATTAGTCGCAAAGACCGAGCAGTGGATCGCCGACACTCTCGCGGCCTTAACCAACGGCGGCAAGGATGTCTTTAGGACTGCCGATGTATGGAAGCATCAGCTCCTTGCTAAAAAAGGCGGCACCGAGGCCTTCGATCGTTACGAACCATTCGCCTTTGTCGGTTACAACCCGGAGATACCCGGCCGTGAAGGCGATTACGATCTAAAGCAGGTCCTTGGTTTCTCCGTCGCGATCGGTATAAAATCAAAATACGATGGAGTCGCCCGCATCGGTAACTCCAACCATCTCGGCTGCTCGAAGATCCGCGAGCTCGTCATCGCCGCTCTTGACAAAGAGCACCCCGATGTCTCGATCGCCTGTGACGATCTTTTCTACGTCAGTGAATTTGTGATCGCCGATGACCCGAAGCGGTACGGCTTGCAATTAAATTTTATTGTTAATTTTATGACTTAACAGGAGAGCAAAAAAATGGTAACTGTAAATAAACGAACCAAGCAGCCCCAGGCCATGGCCGTCAACGGTGTCGATGCCGGTGGCGCTATGCGTGCCAACATCCAGTACGGCTACGATCAGAGATTTTCCTCTGCGCCCGATGGCCTCGAGGTACCATTAAAAGATAAAGGTGTAGAGTTTGTTCGCGGCTCTTATACGACCCAGGACTGGGTCCACTTCATCGATCTTTTAACAGGCGTGGCCAGCACCCTTGTTTTTTACGAGCGAACAAGCGGAGTTGCCGCAGCGACTGGCTACATCCAGTACACCATCAACAAACCCATGATCTACAACGTAAAGATGCAGATCTTCTCCGGTGCGGGTAATACGTCCTATGCGACCGTTACCTTCGACTTCGAATGCCGTCCCGCCGACGAGACCGAGGGCATCGCCGCCATGCTCGCGATGCTCGATGGTCAGGCCGCCCCGACTTATATCTCCGCAGCTCGCGGTGGGATCCGTATCGAAAGCACTGTCTTCGGTTCCGTCCCCGGCATCACCGTCTACCACGTGACATTATTCGAGTTTGCGATCGCGATGAACCTCGTCAAGGCCTGCAATGACACCGACGTTGGCTACACCTGCGTCGATGTCGAGATCGAGGGCATGCTCTGCAACGGCTCGATCGGCTTCCAGGATTCCGCTATCGCCACTGCGAAGCTTACCAGCCAGCAGCTCGTTCTCGCCACGAGGGACGAACTTGTCGTTGTCGTCCGCCAGGCTGGCGGAGCGGCCGATCAAACGATCACTATCGCGGGCGTGGACTTCCTTACCGCCGGTTCGGACCCGGACGTTGGATCTGACTTCACTCCTCATCGTGCCAACTTCGAGGTCACTAATGATCCCGACACCCAGCTCACCCTTGCCGGTGCCAATAAGATTATAACTATCACATAAGCCATGGCCAAAAATGTAAATATACATATAAAGACCCCCGGTGCACGGGAAGGTAAGCGTCAGCTTGATAAGGTCGCAAAGTCCGCCGCCGGTGTCGGCGATAAGACCGGCCAGGCCGGTAAACAGGCGGCAGATGGCGGCGAGAAAGGCGCAAAGGGGGTAGATAAACTTTCCCGGTCGGCTTCATCTGCACAAGGCCGATTCGCGAAGTTCGCTTCATCCATGGCTTCATGGGCGGCCGGTCTCATCGGGATAACCGCAATCATCAGGGGTGTAACCGCCGCCATAAGAATAAACAAGCAGGCCATCATCGAGCACGCGGAAATTGCCGAGCGTCAACAGAAAAAAATGCTGGGCCTCCAGGCCATGGGGACTTTTTTCGGGGAACATCCCGAGGCAAGAAAAGAAGTGGCGGCCTTCGCAGAGCTTGGCCGCAGACCCTTTGAGGAGGTTGCCGGTGCATGGTATGCCCTCGAAAGCAAGGGTGCCGGGCTTACTGAAAAGCAAAAAAGGGGTATTATGACCGAATCGCTTGAGCTCGGTCGCCTGGAGCCGGAATCCGACCTTGAGAGTATAGTAGAGGTATTTTCCCTGTACGCCAAGGAAACGCGACAAACAGACATCAACCTCGTACAGAATATATTAAAAGCGACATTATCAAAGGCGGGGGCAAGCCTTTCTGAACTCGCACAACAGTTCACAAAATTTCTGCCCGTTGGTGTGGGTGGTGGTCTTACAGGTGCCGAAACGGCGGGTATCTGGGCCTATGCAACAACCCGGACGGGATCACCGGAACAGGCCACAACCGGCATGCGCAATATCTTTGCGTCTTTGCGAGGCAAAGGAACGCCGGAAAGCCTGGAGCTTTTGGAGCAATTAGGCGTTACTCCCGATATGGGATTCTTCCAGCAATTAGAACAGCTTGCATCGCAGAAAAGAACGGGCAGGTTTGGTGTACCTGAGGCCGAGATTATTGCCGGTAAGGAAAATTTCGCGCTTCTGCTTTCGATGCTGACAGACCCGCAGGCCATGATGCGAACTATTGGGGACGTAACAAGTAAAGCCAGGCCTGACATTGATATAACAAGGGCGAAAATTGATGAGATAATGGGCGCCGACGAGGTCGCCCGGATCGAAGAGACGAGCAGACAGCTTAATATCCAGATAGAAAATGTCAAAGCCACGGACACAAGGGCACTTAAATGGAATTTAATAAAAAAGAGGTGGGAAAAAATACGAAGGGAAGAAGGGATTTCGGAATGGAGAATTAAGCTCGAAACTTCTCTGCTCGAAACAGCCGCTGGCATCGGACTGGATATTCCCGGAACCGAAGAAGAAGCCGAAGCGGCAGAAGCCGAAGGTCCCCGGCAGGATGTTCTTCCCCGAACCGAAGAAGAAACCGAGGCGGCTGAATACGAAACCGAAATGGCAGGTCCCTCGCAACTCGAACTGGCCCATGCCCTCGGATCGGATGTTCCCGGAGCCGAAGCGGTAGACCCCCGGCAAAATATTACTATTATTAACTACAACAGCGGAGATACGTATAATCCCCGTGTCGGCGATGACCTGCAGGGGCCGAGGTATTCTCAGGATTAATTATGACAACAGCCTTAATATCGATTTTCGGCAGCGAGATAAAGGTCGGCTTTCAGCCCCACGTCTCCCAGATCCAGTACACCGGCTTTCCCGGTGCCCACGGCCTCACCGGCATGCACATGGGCTCACGCGGTTACCCGATCTTCGTTACCGGCAAGCTCTTCGGTACCGGTGGTAGCTACGCCGTCGCCCGTGCTGACCTGACTACCTGGATCGATGCGATCGAAAATTATCTCTGGGCTGATCTCGAGGCCTATACGTTCGGAGGTAACATCTTCTATTATGTGGTCTTTGAAAGTTTTAAGCTTTTGCCTCGCAGGGGTAAATATTTCTTTTTAACTTCCGAAGGCGCCGTCGTCTGTGATTTTATTTGTGTTTTAAGGTCCCTGATATGACCGATCTTAACAAAGACTCGAAGACTTTAATGCGCACCGCCCAGAACCTGATCGTCGACTACCGGCAGGCCCGTGGCTCTCCGCCTGTTTACGATGTGAGATGGCAGCCGTTATGGAACGCCAAGGTCGACCGCATCGAGATCAACTCGGCCTCAGCCTCTTCGATCGCCACGATCTGGTTTCCCCCGCTTCGCTGGCATAATAATAACTTTATTCGTCGCGGTGATATGGTCCGCATCCGCACCGCCCAGCCTTCTCCTTTTGACCGGACGGTCGTTTTTCAGGGTTTTGTTACTGCTAATCTCCGTGATTTTTCCGGAGGCGATGAAAAGACAAAGGCCTGGGAGCGATGCGCCATTGTCTGTCAGGACTACCGCTGGCTGCTGTCGGTCACCTCACCTCTATTCGGCCAGGTCGCTCGCGGACCCGATGACTTCACCGAGTACGGCACCGAGTTCCAGGCCCCGATCGATAATTCTTTCACGTTCCTCTCCGGCAGGCGATGTATCTTTAACGCAAACGGCAAGCCCAATATGGATCCTGTCGAGCTTGCGGTTCAAAATTCTTCCGGCTCGTCTCTTGGCGATACTCCCATCTTCGCCACTCCCGAGACCGCCGTCCCCTGGACCGCCCGCGACATGATCCGCTACATCCTCTCGCCTATTTATAACAAGGCCTGGCGGTATTTCCCGATCGACCCTTCCGGCCTGGACCATGAAGCCTTTGACTCTGTACTTACAGGTATCGCCGTCGAGGGGTTAACGATCCCCGAGGCACTCGAGCTTGTCTGTAAGAACCTGGGCCTTAGTTACCGCGAGGATTACACCAGCGATAGTAATGATAATGTCTCGCTGGTTTTTTATAAAGTGGCCTCGGCTACCGGCTATACCCGCGATGACGACAACCCGATCGTGCTTCACGAGCTTTACGCACCGGCAGAAGCAGAGACGATCGACACAGCTGTCGCGGAAGGCCAAAAGCTTCTCTGGAATATGACCCTCTCCGAGGATATCGCCGCCGTCGTCAACAACCCCTGGGGGCTCGGCACGCCCGACCGCTTTGAGTTCACTGCCGAACTCGTCCCCGCCTGGCTCGATGCCGATCTTGACCCCGACACCTCCTTAAACAATACTCAGCTTTATTTCACCGAAGCTGATCTCGAAAGTGAAACCGACCCCGATTCGTACCCGTATTATAAATACTACCATCCACGCGGTTCGCAGTTCAAGCGTGATGTCGGTCGCAAGTGGGTTTTAAACGAGACCGGCAAGTACAGTCCCGACACCTCTTACGATCGCGGCATGCCCTTTAATTTCGCCGACGTCATCCCCGCCGAGCACATCCTGGATGACAGCGGCAAGCGCCTCTTCGCCCCGTTCGCCCGTCAGTTGCTGCCGTGTCTGACCTTTGATAAGGATTCGCTTAACTCGGTCGGCATAAAAGTCGAGTTCAGTTTCGACGGTGGTTCCACATGGCAGCAGATCCCCGCCGCCATCAGCTCCCTGTCCTCCGAGTGCGGGATCTACATCGATGAGGCCAACCTGGCCGAGATGGCCGATCAGAAACAGGGCACCATCACCGATGATTTCTTTACCGATGTGAACAAAAACCTGTGGACCTCGCTCTGCTCCGACAAGCTCGACGACAGGTGGTTTAAGGAGGGTGAGTGGGACACCCGCGTCCGCGTCACCGCCTCCGTCCAGATGGACCGGCGTCTGTTCCGCCAGCACCTTCCCTCGCCCGCCTCCGGTTCGCCATTCCATCAGTCCAGGGTATTTGACTTTTCCGATAAGTACGGCATCTCCCAGCGTACCGAGAGCAGCATTTTTGAAGAATCGGATCTTCCCGCCCGGAACATCGACCGCACCGAGTGGTTCGATAAACACTTGGAACACATCCGCGATGCCAACGAGGATATGTCCATCGCGGGCCAGTTCACTTTAGAGCGGCTCTGGCTCGGCGATGGCACCGGCGTCCCCGCCTTTGCGCTTGGCGACTGCATCGAGCGGATCACCGGCCGCCAGCACGAGCTCGCCGCCTCCTTCGGCTCCGGCTTTGTTTACCCCGAGATCATAAAGATCATCTACGTCCCCGATGCCCAGAAGACAAAGCTCATCACACGTGACCTCAGATTTGCGGAGGTATTGTTATGACTGCAAGGATCACCGTAGAATTTGCCGTTCCGGTCGGCTATATCGAAGGCGACTATGCAAAGCCGTTCGGTAACTCCGGCTCCGGTGCCATCGACTGGAACGATCCCGTCGACAAAAGTCTTTACGAGCTCTTCCCGCAGGGCAGCGGGATATTCGGCTTCGGTCATGCACCGTTCGGCCACTTCCGGTTCGGCCACGGCCATTCTATGCGAACTACCGGTTTCGGCCATCTGCCGTTCGGTAAGTTTCCGTTCGGTCACGGCACGGCGGTGATCAGGGCCAAAGTCAAAGTAACCGACTGCGGCGCCTATAAGTTCGCCTTCGGCTGCTACGATGAGCACGGTAACCTGCACACCGGCTCGCCCGATGAGGTCATCGTCCACGTTCACGTCGCACCCGAGGCGCCGACAGGGCTGAAAAAATACTCGTACGATAAATCGACTGACATCCTGATCCTGGAGGCAGCGTAGCTTATGGGAAGTTACCGAGGAAATGTAGACAAGGTAATGGCAGATGCGGCTAAGATCGCCGAGCGGCTTCGCCGGACGCCGGTCACGTTAACGCAATTGATGGCCGAGTACCATTGTGTTTACCCAACTATGATGCGGGCGATTCGCCTGTATATAAAACCTGCAGAATGGAAACAGATCAGACGTCGCAGACTGTTGGGTGGCGGAGAGGCTACGAGATTCAAGAAAGGCCTTGTCCCCCACAACAAGGGCATGAAAATAACGCCCCATCCAAACTCAATAGCAACACAGTTCAGGAAGGGTCATCTACCAACATGCCACAAACACGTCGGGGCTATCCGGCTCGTTGAGCGTGATCGTTATGGGAAAACACAACAATATCGTATGATTAAAATATCGGGACTTGCCCAGGGCAGGCACCGATGGATTATGCATGCCCGGTATATTTACAAAAACCGGATCGGCCCGATACCAAAGGGTTTTGTTGTTATTCATAAAGACGAAAACTCGCTGAATGACGACCCCGCGAACTTAGAAGTGATCAGCAGAGCAGCCAACCTGCAGCTGCAACACGAAAGAGATCCCGGCTGGCTGAAAAAAAGGATTAAAACACACAAAAAGACTTGCCGGGCAAAGCGGAGAAAAAAGGCGGCTGCGGAAAGACAATTACAAAAAACAAATAGAATACTTCGTCGCCAGGCTGAATCGCAAAAGGCCTTCGAGTTAAGGCAGCAATTCGTTGCGCCTGTAACCAGCCACTGGGAGTGTATGGGCTGTGGTTTCGATGTCTACGATGACCAGCCTCCTCAAAAATGCCCGAAGTGCAGCTGGGGAAGTTTCGAGATAATCAAAATAAAACACCGTATGGTGATTTAACATATAGATAGGCCGCTCTGTGACAAGTTAATAGTACTGAATAGAATAAAACGAGTGCCGACGCGGGCGGTAAAGTTCTGCTTGAACCGCCAACCAGGCAGCGAGCACTGCCCGGCATTTTACACGTCGGCTTTCTCTTAAATAAGCTCATAACTTATAAGTTCTGCAGAACGGATACTCAAATGGCCAGTTTTTTCCCATGGCAGGGAGGTAAATCTAACACGGCGGCCCGACTCTGTCAATTACTCCCGGAACACTCCTGTTACGTCGAGGTTTTCGCAGGTGCTGCCAACCTGCTCTTTGTAAAGCCGAAAGTCAGGACCGAGGTGATCAACGACATCAATTCTGAACTTACCAACCTGTTCCGCGTGGTCCGTTACCATCACCGCGAGTTCATCCGCGAGCTTATCCTGGTAACCCACAGCCGGATAGAGTTCGATGCCTGCAAGTCCCAGCCCGGCCTGACCGATATCCAGCGGGCGGCCAGATCTTACTTTGTTATGAAGACCGCCTTCGGCGGCAAGGGCGGCACGACCCACAGTGCCTTCGGTTACGGTACCACCGGCAGGTCAGCCTACAGCAGGACCGCGTTCGCGGCCCTCCGCCGCTGCCATAAACAGCTCGATGGTGTTTATGTCGAAAACCTTGATTTTGCAGATTGCATCAAACGATATGATCGCCCCCACACGGTATTTTACTGTGACCCTCCGTACCTCGAGTCGGCTAAGTATAAAAATCCGTTCACCCTCGATGATCACCGGCAGCTGGCAAGGTCCTTGAAGGCTGTCAAAGGTAAGTTCCTCCTGAGCATCAACGATCACCCCGAGATCCGCAAACTATACAGGTCCCTGCCGAGGCTCAGGGTAAAAGTTAAATATTCGATCGCTCGCGATAAAAGCCCCAAGGCCCGCGACCGAAACGAACTGGTAATCGCCAACTATCCGCTTCCAAAGCGGTGGTAAATAAAAACTGAATACTCAAATATAGAACCGACCGATCCCGGAAAATCACCCCGGATTCGGCCGGTCATTTTGCGCGCTGAAATAACCGGCCCAAAAAACACCAGGAAATAATGTCCGTTTGAAGGTCCGATGTCCGGTGTAAAATGTCCGCAGAACCACCGATTGTGCCGTTTTTAAAACCCCCGATAACCATCGTTTGAACCGTCGTTAAACGGCTTTTAAACGATGCCCCGGCAACCGATCGGGCCGTGCCATGTTCGGCGAACACCGGGCCTCGTGTGCCCACCTGCGCCATTTTGGATGCGGTTGATATCACCCCGCCCGCTTTCAGATAACCCCCGTTATTACCCCCGGTTCCCGCGTTTCCCCGCCCAACTTCGGCTTTTCCCACGCTCCGGATATTTACGCCATATCATTCTGGTTTTACATCCGCATAACGAAGCCAAACCCCCAATGTCATCCTGAGCGAGCACCGCGAGTCGAAGGACCTGTTTAAATAGAAAAATTCCATTTCTTTTAAAAGCGACTATAATAAGTGTCATGAAAACATTTTATGTTTACATCTTGGCAAGCACATCGGGAACATTATATACCGGCATCACAAACGATAACAA